>OCTW011618185.1_pt1 | contig 21829 bp, 23 predicted proteins | sample 1539671 | NCBI WGS metagenome assembly OCTW01 (sample SAMN02144230, study PRJEB22623) | gut metagenome | biome: sheep rumen | host: Ovis aries | place: New Zealand
TTGTTGTAAGCGCGAGTGGCTCAGCTGGTAGAGCACCACCTTGCCAAGGTGGGGGTCGCGGGTTCGAACCCCGTCTCGCGCTCTTTTTTATTGCCTCAAAATCTGCGCAAATACGTGGGTTTTGGGGATTTTTCTTTTTTGATATTTCTTGAAAATTGGTTGACCCCGGTTGACCCCTCTGTCTGTTGAAACTTCTAAACTACGCCACTTTCCGTCTATTCGTGCAATAATAGTTAAAACAGTATGTGTGGAGCTCGTCGCTTCTTCGGCGCTAGTGATTGATATTTACGCGAATGATTGTTGTATTACGGAGTAAGAGTTATTATATTAGTGAGAACAACGTAGTATTACAATTTATGTATTTTTTTGTTATATGTAAAAGATTTATTGTAAGTATGAGAGAATTAATATGGAGGACACTTATGGTTAAGAAGCTTATAGGTCAGGTGGCAGTATCTGCAATAGTATGTACACTAGCTGCAATTGGTGGAATTGCTATGATGACATTTGCCGGAAGTAAGATTAAGGAATAATTCATGAAAAAGATACTATTATTCGGCGACTCAAATACATATGGTTACGACCCGAGAGGGATGCTGGGAAACCGGTATCCCTATGAGATTGTATGGACTAATCTTCTTAAGAAAGAGTTAAAGGGTCAGTATGACATTATTGAGGAAGGACAGAATGGGCGTACTCTGCCTTCTATTCCAAGAGATGCGGAATATTTAAAAAATCTTACCGGTATGCTCGGCGAAGATGATACATTTGTCATAATGCTCGGAACAAATGATATACTACTAACGGCTAATCCTAGACCGGAAGCTGCGGTGGATAAGATGAATGATTTGCTTTTATGGGCAAAGTCTGAGTTATCGAAGGTAAAGATAATTGTAATTGCACCGGTGAATATAGAAAATCAATCTGGCGATATGAAAGAATACTATGAAGCTAGCGTCAAGATGAACGAAGGCTTTGAAAAAGTGTGTGAGGAACTAGGCATCACATTCTGGGATGCTTCTAAGTGGAATGTGCCTATGGCATATGACGGAGTCCATATAGCTGAAGAGGGACAGAAGGTTTTTGTGGAACATTTTTTTGAGTTATATGAATTGGGTGTTGAGAAATAAATTCAACCAACAGTAGAATGTCGCATATATTTCGCATTTACATCATATCAACCACTGGTTCCTGTTAAGATTTACCGATCATTGATATAGTTGAGGCAAGAAAGGAGGTGCCCGATATGGGTCAAATCAAAATTGGGAAATTACCAAGTGAAGACTATGATTTTGTGATTTCGTTAGTAGATAGATTGTAAGACTACGAGAAATGAACAATAATACTTGAAATATTTATAAATGATAGTATTATAATAGTACAAGGCGTCGACCTGTGTGGATGGACACGGGGGTGGCGCCACTTTTTATATTTGTCTAATGATTCGCTATAAATGGCTTAAAATAGTGGTTTTCTGTATAAACAAAGCGACCGTCGATTTCTTTGTGTAAATCGACGGTTTTTGCTTGCTAAGCGGGGGCGGGCTCGAACCACGTCTCGCGCTCTTTTTTATTGCAGTTAGAAATTGTCTAACTGCTCTTTTTTTGCCCTGTGTTATCCAAGGGAAAATGTTGGTAGTAATGAATTCCTGAAATTTGGTACATATGACATGAAAATATGTTCCCATAGGTTAAGCAGGGTAATTTTCTTCAGAAGTTCGTCGCTTTTTCGTCGCTTGCGATAGAAATTCTCAGGAATGATTGTTGAAGATGTTTTGGCATTGAGACGTATGATGTAGTATAATTATTCTTGTAAATGTGTATGCTCATCTAATATTCCACCTATTTTGAATATTGAAAGGATATCCGTTTATGAAAAGATTATACAGTTTTTTGCTGATTATTGTAATTGCTTGCTCTTTGTTGGCTTCTGGTTGCGGTAAAAATGATACTACTGACACCTCATCACGTGTAAATAGTTCTGATTACGTCAACAAAACGGTTGCCGATAGCAATACTAAAAAAGAGGCTAAAGCAAAAGACAAGAAAAACTCTATAGATTTATCAAGCATTCCGGCATATTCCGGAAGTCCATACATAGAAATAAATGGCAATGAGCCGTATTTCAGCGAAGAAGATAAAAGAAGAACAGATGCATTTGAAACATATAGTAATTTGGATTCTCTAGGTCGTTGTGGTGTGGCATATGCAAACGTATGTAAAGAAATAATGCCAACGGAGGAAAGATTGGTCAAATAAGACCTTCTGGATGGCACACAGCTAATTACCATGAACTAGTAGAAGGAAACTATCTATATAACAGATGTCATCTCATAGGATATCAATTAGCAGGAGAAAATGCTAATGAGCAAAATCTCATAACAGGTACAAGATATTTGAACGTAGATGGCATGCTACCCTTTGAAAACAAAGTAGGATGACTATGTGGAACGGACTAATAATCACGTACTGTATCGTGTAACACCTATATTTGAAGGACATAATCTTGTGGCTTCTGGTGTGCTCATGGAAGCATATTCGGTTGAGGATAACGGTAAAGGAATTAACTTCTGTGTTTATTGCTATAATGCTCAGCTAGGAATTGATATAGACTATGCTACTGGAGATAGTAAAGTCTCTGAAACAAATCCAGTAAACAATAATGCTAGTTCAAATGAGAATACTACAGCAGACTATGTCCTTAATACTAACTCTAAAAAATTTCATAATCCAAATTGTGCATCAGTTAGCAAGATGAAAGACAGTAATAAACAATTATTTTCAGGAAGCCGAGAAGAACTTATTAGTCAAGGCTATGCACCTTGTAGTAATTGTAATCCATAAATAATGCTTTTCTTTTACTATCATAGTATAGATAATTATTATGAATATTGAGTATATTCATAATATCAGGGGGAGAATTTGAATGAGAAAACGAATATACGAGATTATTGAGGTTTCTGGAGAACATGACACATTAAGCAAGATATATGATATAACGATGATGATAGTAATTATCATTAGTCTTGTTCCCATAGCACTTAAAGAAACTGGAGAAGTTGTAGTAATCATTGAAAATGTTACTACTCTAATATTCATTATTGATTACATATTAAGACTAATTACAGCTGATTATAAACTGGGTAAAGGTGGTAAATCATTTGTTATATATCCCTTTACTCCAATGGCAATAATTGATTTGCTATCCATATTGCCATCTATTATTACACTTAGTGGAGCATTCCGAGTATTAAGGGTATTAAGGCTCTTTAGAACTCTAAGGGTATTTCGAGCATTTAGGCTTATTAGATATTCGAAGAGTATATCAATTATTATTAATGTGATTAAAAATCAAAAGAATTCCTTGCTTGTTGTATGTGGAATGGCTGTGGCATATATACTTATTTCGGCACTTGTGATGTTCAGTATTGAACCAGAAACTTTTGAAACATTTTTTGACGCTATATATTGGGCAACAATATCTCTAACAACTGTTGGTTATGGAGATATATATGCGGTATCAGGAGTTGGTAAAGTTATTACTATGATTTCGTCTTTGTTCGGAATTGCTATTGTTGCTCTTCCTGCAGGAATAATTACAGCCGGATATATTGAAGAATTAAACAATTCTAAGAAGAACAAAGATGAACAAGAAGAGCTAGAAAATAACGACAAAGAATAATACTATACGGAGGAGAATATGAAATATGAGCTTAAGAAATTAAACTGTCCATCTTATGGAGCAACTATTGATGTAGACATAAAAGATAGGGACACTGTGTTTTGTTCGTACTGTGGCACTCAAATTGCAATAGATGATGGAGAGACTGTTGTTACACATAACATCAACATACATGATGATGCGAAAGTCATAAGAGAAGAGAATAGACATATTGAAAATGAGAAAAATCGTAGTACTTTAAAATGGATCTTGATAGGAAGCGTTACGCTGGTATTAGTTATGTTCATTGCTTATTTGCTAATACATTTCTTGTCTTGATTGATAAAAAGGCGATAACGGAGGATTATATGGCAAGAACACCGGAACAATTTCTCGAAGAAATGAAAATATTGCATCCGGATATAGAAGTTGTAGGTTCCTACACAAAGGCAATAGAGCCAGTTCAAGTAAAGTGCCGTTCTTGTGGTAAAGAATGGTGTCCCAAAGCATATTCTTTATTAAGTGGAAAGGGTTGTCCTCATTGCAGTGCCGTTAAAGGGGCAAAGAAAAATAGGGGAAAAACTGGATTAAAAGACGAGAGTGTATTTATAAAACAAATGAAAGACATTCATCCAGATGTGAGGGTGTTGAGCAAGTATAAGTCTACTCATACAGATGTTGAATGTGAGTGTTTGATTTGTGGAAAGAAGTGGGTTGCGAAGCCCTATTCTTTATTACAGAATCACGGATGTCCGAGGTGTGCAAAATCTGGAACGAGTTTCATGGAGCAATTTATTTTCTTGTCGTTTTGCAATATTATAGGTGAGGAAAACGTCATTTCGAGAGATAAAAAGACTATTGGAATGGAACTAGATATAGTTGTCCCGCAATACAATATTGCTGTAGAACCAGGAAATTGGTTTTTGCATAAAAGGGGAATTTATTATGGTAAATATTGATACAATTTCTAAAGATGATGTTAAAGAATTAACATTTACAGAAGAAGAACAAAAGGAATTGAAAGAAGCAAGGGAGCGTCCTATTGTGTTTGATGAAGATTGCCCTGAGACAACACCTGAGAGAGCGGTTAAGTTTAGAAGAGTTAATCCACCGAGAGATACACATGGATTAAGGGCTTGAGGTGATACTTTAATGATTGCTAAGCATAATGCAAAGCAATATTTTTCAAAGCATTTAGTTTAGAGCACGTCGCTTCTTCGACGCTAAAATTCAAATAATAATTTCTAAGTAAAATTTGAGACAGATATCCCATTGGATATCCTATGGGAATAAAGGGTTCGTGAAAACGCACAAGAGTTGTATATATCCGTGTTCGAACCCCGTCTCGCCGTATTTAATATGCGATGGAATTTTAAAATTTTAAGAAATAGTGGGTCATGGACATGAAAATGTCTATGAGAATGTCCATGAGTAAGAACAAAATGTCCAAGACAGAATATATTAAAACGACAAAAGAAAGAGAAAATTGCCGTTTTGACGAGCGAGGATGATATAATAATATGGACGATTTATTAAGGGATGTGTAACATTTTTACTTATATCTTAAACAAGAGATTAGATAACGCAACTTTAGTATAAGAAAGGTGAGAAGATACATGGGAAGACTAAAAGAACTAAGAAAATATGTTAACAACGAACTAAATCAACTGGAAGACGAAGACAAGAGAAATAGCGCTATCGTGCATTTATATGGTGTATCACTCGCGGCTACGATTCTTGCGGAGAAAAGAGGTCTTGATTCTGAACTTTCTTCTATGGCAGCTATGCTTCATGATCTTTATGCGTATAAGAGTGGCTCTTATGATGACCATGCACATAAGGGAGCAGAGTTGGCTAGGACAATACTTGAAGAATTACAGTTAACAAATGAAGAAGAGACAGATATCATATGCTCTGCCATATATCATCATGATGATAAGCATGTAACAGATAGTGAGATGGATGAAGTGTTAAAAGATGCTGATGTTATTCATCACTGTATGAACGACCTTTCTAAACCTATTAAAGAGAAAGAACAGAGCAGGTATGAGAAATTACGCTTGGAATTATTATGAGACTATTTATTTCGATTAATTTTAATGGTGAGACGATTAATGTTCGAGATAAACACGAAATATCATTACAATGTAATGAAAAATCATTGCAAATTATAATAAATATGCTATAATAGTTTTAGATAAAGGAATTATTTTATGGGGGATATAAGAATGGCTAATGTGGTAAATGTGAATTTTAGAATGGATTCTGATTTAAAAAAGAATATGGAGAGCCTCTGTGGTGAACTCGGAATGTCAATGACAACTGCTTTTACAATATTTGCAAAAAAGATGACAAGAGAAAAGAGAATACCATTTGAAGTGAGTGCTGATCCGTTTTACTCTGAAAGCAATCTTAGGTATTTGGAGGGTATTATGGAAGATATCAAATCAGGGAAGGCTTCATTTCAGAGACATGAATTATTGGAGGATGATTGAGGGGGTTATTATGGGAAGATAGAGCCTGGGATGAATACCTAGGGTGGCAGAATGAGGATAAAAAGACTATAAAAAAGATAAATAAGCTCATTAAAGATGCCCAAAGGAGTCCGTTTGAGGGACTTGGCAAGCCGGAACCATTAAAGGATAATCTTTCTGGATTTTGGAGTCGCAGAATAAATGAAGTGGACAGATTAGTATATGAATATAAGGATGGCGAGATCAGAATAATATCCTGCAAAGGTCATTATGAATAGACGCGATTTCAAACCGATACTTTTAGCATAAAAGCCTTGTGAAATCACAGGGACTCATTGTTGATATGAATACGACGCCCTTAATAGCTCTATCTGAAATAGGAAAGCTTAATATTTTGAAAGATATGTATGGTGAAATTTCTATTTTATAAAACATAGTAACCTCTTTAGTCTCCTCGGTGCATAGACACCTCGTCGGTGAGTTCGGTGGAAAAAGGTCCACCGGACCTTTTTTATTTCCACCCCACCCCATCTCTTGCGTGATAAGGAAGAGGTGACATTTCTTAGCTTTGTGTCAACGGCTAATAAAAGGCGCGAATCAGCCCAATTGTTAGCCGACAACAGTCATACCACGTCCTAGTAACGTGTCAGCGGCTAATAAAAGCCCAGACTTATCCCAATTGTTAGCTGATAACAGCCGTGCCACGCTCTGACACTGCGACAACGGCTAATAAAAGCCCAGACTCAGCCAAATTGTTAGCCGACAACAGCCGTGCCACGCCCTAGTCACGTGTCAACGGCTAATAAAAGCCGCGAATCAGCCTAATTGTTAGCCGACAATAGTCATGCCACGCCCTAGTCACGTGTCAACGGCTAATAAAAGCCGCGAATCAGCCCAATTGTTAGCCGACAACGGTCATGCCACGCTCTAGTCACGTGTCAACGGCTAATAAAAGCCCAGACTTATCCTAATTGTTAGCCGACAACAGCCATACCACGCCCTAGTCACGTGTCAACGGCTAATAAAAGCCGCGAATCAGCTAAATTGTTAGCCGACAACGGTCATGCCACGCTCTGACAACACAACAAGAATGAAATACTTGAAATTTCAAGCAAATGATAGTACTGTGATAGTACAAGGCGTCGACCTGTGTGGATGGACATGGGGTGGCGCCACTTTTTATTGCAGTCGGATAACTTCCGGCTGTTTTTTATTGCTTTGCGCGTGCAATGTATTTTGTATTAATTAGCGTGGCAATACTATTTGTGCCAATTAGCGTGGCAATTCTATGTGTTATGCAATATAATGTGAATGAGGAGGGTGGGCTTATGAAAAAATATTTTATAACTTTAGTAGTAGCAGTGATGCTTGTTGCATCAGGTTGTTCCTGTAGTATAGCAACAGATAATGCAGAAAATAGCAGTAAAGCAACAGATAATGCAACAAATACAAGTAATACAACGAATGTAAATAGAGAGAATAGTTCTATGACAACACAAAATACAACTTATAAGCAGATAAGCCAGGAAGAAGCCAAGGAAATGATGAGAAAAAATGATAATCACATCATTGTAGATGTACGCCGTCAGGATGAATATGATGGCGGACACATAGCAGGAGCGATTCTAATACCCAATGAAAATATTGGAACGACTCGTCCTGAACAGCTAAAGGACTTAAACCAGACTATACTGGTATATTGCAGAACCGGCAACAGAAGTAAACAGGCTGCTCAGAAGCTGGCTGATATGGGATATACAAATGTCTATGAGTTTGGAGGAATCAATACATGGGATGGAGAGATTGTACAATAGCCGGTGAAAGGAGTATTGTGTCGAATTCGGTTTTTCTTTTTCATAGATATTCCCCATACATTATTGTATAATGTCGTTATATGGAAAAAGATAAGTGAAAATGCAAGATGTATCGCTTATGATCATAGAGGGCATGGAATGAAAAGTGGGAGGTAAGGATTGTATGGAACAAGAACTATTTACAGAACTTCGTCCGTTATATGAATCTAGAAAAGATAGTCCTCGTGTAATTAGAATTAAGATTAGATTGAGAGATTCTATTGAGCCTAATGCGTATCGCTACGCTGTTGATACTACAATGAAGAGATATCCGTATTTTTGCGTTGAATTAACTAAGAAGGATGGAAGATACATCTTCATTGACAACGCACGTCCTATAGTTATCACGAGCTCTCTTCGTGGCGTAGAATTGAATTCAGAAGATTCTAATTACCATATGATTGCTTTTTGTCACGAAGATGACTGGATTGCCATAGATATCTTCCATGGATTAACAGATGGAACGGGTGTGTATGAGGTTGTAAGAACGCTACTGTATTATTATTGTACAAAACGTTATCATGTTAAGTATGATACAGATGGTATTCGATTGGTGGGTGATACAATTTCCCATAAGGAGTGGGATGATTCTGTTGCCAATAGAAAGGATTTGCCAACACCGGATAGGTCTGATATGCCCAAAGCGTTGAATCTAATTGATATGGCTGGAATTGAAGATGATAAGAAGAGTATGGTCTATAGCATAGTCATAGAAGAGGCACAATTAGTGAATTATTGTAAATGTAATGGTGCAAGTCCAACTTCGATGGTGGCTTTACTTATGTCTCGTGCAATTGCAAAGCTGTATCCGACAGCAGAAGATACTATTCGTATAACGGTATGTGTCAATCAGCGAAATGCGCTTGAAGCACCACTATCTCATCATAGCTTGGTTGGAGGAGCTTATCTTGTATATAAAGATGATATGCGCTCACTTTCTGTTAGGGAGCAATCCGACTTATATCGCAATATGCTACGTGAACAGACGACGAAGGATAATGTATTGAAGGGAGTAGCATCACAAGTGGGAGTATATAGTTTGATTCTCTCTAAAGAGACTGACGAAGAAAGGATTGAGTTAGTTGATGCTATTGGCCGTCTTACTAAGAACATCGTTACGGTCAATTTAAGCTATGTAGGAAAGGGTGATTTCAAAGAAGCGGAAGAATATATCAGGGATTTTAGAACGTTAACTTGTCCGGCGGCAAATGGTATAACTGTTGAGATGGCAGCAGTAAATGGTAGATTTACGTTGGATTTCATACAGACATTTTCAAGTGATTATTTTGTAGATGCTTTTATGAAGGAATTAGAGTGTAACGGTATAGGATACGAGCTTAGAGAAGCAAGTGAATTAAAACTTCCGAGGATTAGATTGCCGTGGACCAAGTGATGATAATACGAAGAATTATTATCTGTCGTTCAATAAAGTCAGGTTTGTGTTATATTATCGGTATTAATTTCTAGCTTCCAGCTATCATAATATGACTGGTTATTAAACATATATGTAAATGAGAACATAAAGTCAAATAATAGTACGGCTAGAAGGACTGTACTAATGACGCGCTTTGATTTACTGTCATGCTCGTGAATTATATCCATTAGTGGGCAAAAACATTTCCACATAAACATTGTAATTATAAATGCAAAACAAAGACTTGTGAACAGACTTGTATATCTTGTAAAATGAAATGGAAGAGATGTGTAATCCCAAAAATACACGCCACAAAGCAATTCGCCTAGTGAACCAAGTATTAATTCGCCCATGGAAATGCCAAAGAAGCATTTTATAAAATAAACAAACAAATTACTTTTGTCAGGTACGCCTAGAACAATCCAAATTAAAGTTATAGCAAAACCATAACCAATAAGGAAAGGAAAATGCATATTTCGGTTATCAATATACCCTTCACGTAATGCAATCCATATATTTTCTAGAAAAAATCCTAGAAAGGACACTATAATTACCATAATAAAAATATCATATATTGTGTAATTCTTTGTTGTTCTGTTCATGAATTAACTCCATAATCACTTATTTTAGAATAACGAATAAAAAAAATCACGAGTAATAGTTTAACAATTTTTTTGTTTTTTGGCAAATTGATTGTGCTAATGGTTAAAAAACTGTTGACAAACAATAAAAACCAATTCATAATATGATTATAGTCGTGAGTGGCTGTTCACGAGGGTGGTTTTTATGTATAAGAAAATGGATGATGCTAGTCTAGAAGCTCTTCTTGAAGTGGGGATAGATGAATTTTCAAAGAGCGGACTGGATCGCGCAAATATTAATAAAATAGCGAAGAAGGCCAATTTCTCTGTTGGTGTAATCTATAAGTATTATGAGAATAAAGATAAATTCTTTATTGCTTGCGTTGAGCATTCTCTTAAACTTCTTGAAGATACTATGACAGAGATTTTGTCTAAAGAAGATGATGTGATTAGTTGTATTTCTTTGCTTGTTGATATAGTAATTGCAGAGTCAGATAATCATGCTAATTATTATGTAATGTACAATGAGATTACATCACAAAGTTGCAACAAGTATGCAGTAGAACTTGCGGATAAGATTGAGACTAGTACTGCACATATATATAAAGGTATGTTTGAACGTGCACAGAAGAAAGGACAGATGACGACTGAGTCTGATCCTTTTATGTGTGCGTTTTATTTTGATTCTCTTCTTATGATGTTACAGTTTTCATATAGCTGTAATTATTACAGGGAAAGAATGAAGATATTTTGTGGAGAAGATGTTTTTGACAATCCCAGAAGGACGAAGGAGAGCTTCCTTCAATTCGTAACTGGAGCTCTGGGACTTAAGTAAGCGGGGAGAGGGTTATGATTAAAGTTATATCCTATGATATTGGGACGACAGGTTTAAAGGCTTGTCTGTTTGAGATTGATAAACAGATTAAACTAGTCGAGGGTGAATATGAGACATATGAACTATATGTCTTGGAGAATGGTGGAGCAGAACAGGACGTAGAAGAGTGGTGGAGCGCAATGTGTAATTGCACTACAAGACTTCTGGATAAGACTGGAATTAAGGCGGAAGATATAGAAGGAATCTCGTTTTGTTCTCAGATGCAGGGAGTTGTTCTTGTTGACGAAGAGGGAAATGCCATACGCCGGGCTATGAGTTATATGGATCAGCGCGGTGAAAAAGAGATGAAAGAAGTTCAGAAGCATGGAGTTACAGTATCAGGTGTTAATGCTAGAAAGCTTCAGAAGAGTATTCGTTATACATCAGCTGCTTCCACATCTGCAAAGGATCCGATTTGGAAATACAAATGGGTTGAGAAGAATGAACCTGATGTATTTGCAAAGATTTATAAGTGGCTTGATGTTAAGGAGTATCTTATTTGTCGTATGACAGGAGAGTTTATTATGACACCAGATTCTGCTTACGCCACGCTTTTATATGATTCCAGAAAAGGTCATGAAGGATTCTCTAAGTCTCTTTGCAAGATGTATGGCATTAAGTATGAACATTTACCAAGAGTAATAGAATGTCACGAAGTTGCAGGAACTCTTAGAGAAGAGCAGGCGAGAGAGCTTGGTCTTGTTGAAGGAATTAAAGTCTATGGAAGTGGAGGAGATGCTACATTAATAGGTGTTGGCGCAGGTGCCACAGCACTTGGGGATACACATATCTATTGTGGGACATCAGGCTGGGTATCAACAGTAATTGACAAACAGGAAGTTGATATTATATCCATGATTGCCGGAATTGTCGGAGCTACCAAAGGCAGATTTAACTACTTCGCGGAGATGGAGACTGCGGGTAAATGTTTTGAGTGGGTAAAAGATCATTTAGCTCTTGATGAAATAGACATATATCTTAGCAAAATGAATGTGGAAGATTCACCGGAATCAGAATATATCAGTCTTTATGATTATCTATCAGATGTTATTGATAAAGTAAATCCAGGTAGTGACGGAGTAATATTTACACCCTGGCTTCATGGTAACAGGTGTCCATTTGAAGACCCTCATGCTCAGGGAATATTCTTCAACATAGGGATTAATACAGGCAAGAGTCAGATGCTTAGAGCAGTTATTGAGGGGATTTGCTTTCATCTAAGATGGATGCTTGAATGTTCTGAGAAGAAAGTCACCACATCTGAGAAAATAAGATTTGTGGGAGGAGGAGCATTGTCTCCGGTATCCTGTCAGATTCTGGCTGACATATTAGGAAGGAAAATAATAACCATAGAGAATACAAAAGATGTTGGAGCTATTGGTGCAGCTATGCTAGTAGCAGTGGGAGAAGGATATGCTAGTGATTTAAACGAGATTCGTGAATTTGTAACAGTGAAGAAAGTATACGAACCTAATCTCAAAAACAAGAAAATATATGATAAACACTTTGTAGTGTTTAAACAGTTGTATAAATCAAATGCAAAGAATTTCAAATTGTTAAATGCATAAGGAGGGGTTAAATGGATTTAAGACAGCAAGTAGTTGATACGGGTCTACTATTACTTGAGAAGAAGTTAGTAGCTCGTACCTGGGGAAATGTAAGTGCCAGAGAAGATGATAATCATTTTCTTATTACGCCAAGCGGACTTAGTTATACCAAGACTTCGCCGGAGGATTTAGCACTTTTTGACATGACAACAGGAGAGTATGAAGGGGAGTTTAAGCCATCTAGTGAGAAGGGTATTCATGCTGCAGCTTATAATGCCTTTGATGATGCTTTGTTTGTTATTCATACACATCAGACATTTGCATCTGCATTCTCACTTACAGGAGTTGATGACATTATCATGACAAGAGAAGAGGAAGAAAAGCTAGGAGGGATCTTAGTTGCAGGCTATGGCCTTCCGGGAACGAAGACTTTGAAGAATGAAGTTGCTTCTTGCTTTAATAAGGGTGCTCATTGTGTACTTATGAAACATCACGGAGCAGTAGTTGCAGGAACAAGCAAAGAGGATGCTCTAGAGAGAATACAACTTCTTGAAGATGTATGTAAGAGAAGTTATGAAGGTCACAAACTAGATGAGAAAGCGACCGTAGCTTACTCTAGACTAGGTATACCTCTTAAAGCACAACTCGATGATATGGCGCAGATGATAGGACCACAAATTGACGTGATTACAGGTGATGCGAAGAAATACCTTATTAAGCATAAGAAGAATGCAGTAATTGTATTAGACAAAGGAATTGCCGTTCTTGGTAAAGATAAAGAAGATACAGAAGCTTTAAGAATCCTTGTTGAAAAAGCAGCCGTCAGTGCTCTTCATACAAGATGTTATGGTGAGAAAGCTACACTTGGCTTCCTTGATACTAGATTAATGAATGTAGTTTATAACATGAAATACTCAAAGAAAAAGGAGGCGAAAGGATGACAGATAGTATAAAAAAGGAAAAAGATATCACAGAAGAATTAGAGATTACAAATAGCGAAAAGCCATCCAAACTTAAAGAATTTATACGTATACTTAAATTTATAGGTTTTTCGGTTTCAGCAGGTGTAATTGAGATAGTTACATTTACCCTGCTTAATGAATTAGTAGGTTGGTCTTACTGGCCGTGCTATTTGATAGCTTTAGTGTTGTCTGTTCTATGGAATTTTACATTTAACAGGAAATTCACATTCAAGAGCGCTAATAATGTGCCAATTGCTATGCTGAAAGTCGCTGCATATTACGCGGTATTCACACCGGCAACGACACTGCTTGGTAATTTCCTCGCTGAGTCTGTTGGCCTAAATGAGTATCTTGTAACAGGAATTAACATGGCACTTAATCTATCGACAGAATACCTATTCCAGAGATTCGTTGTATTTAGAGGCTCTATTGATACTAATTTAAAGAAGAATAAAGAAGATAATAAGGAGGAACAGTAAAATGAGTAATTGTGGAATCAGTCGTTGGGATGATCCTAGAAAAATCAACAAGAAGTTAAAGGAACTTACATCTCAACCAATATGGGAAGTGGATGATGACTATTATGAGAATGAAGTAATGACTTATTATAATGAGAAATGTAAGAAGTCATACCAGGTCTTTGAAGAATCACAGAAGTATATCCCTGGAGGCGTACAGCATAATCTTGCATTTAACAAGCCTTTCCCTATGTGTATGTCTAAGGCAAAGGGACCTTATCTATATGATAAGGATGGTAATGAATATATTGATTTCTTACAGGCAGGTGGACCTACAATCCTGGGAAGTAATTATGAACCTGTAAGAAAGAAAGTATTCGAACTATTAGAAGACTGTGGACCAGTAACTGGACTTCTTCATGAGTCAGAAATGCTTATCGCTAAGGAAATTAATAAGCATATGCCAAATGTTGAAATGTTTCGTATGCTAGGTTCTGGTACAGAGTCTGTTATGGCATCCCTTCGTATTGCTAGAATTGCAACAGGCAAGAAGCATGTAATCAAAATCGGTGGTGCATATCATGGCTGGTCTGATCAGATGGTATATGGACTTAAGATTCCAGGAAGTCGTGCGCTTCTAGAGTCACATGGTATCCCAGGCAAATGCTTTAAGTATACAGACGAGGTTCGTCCAAATGACTTAAACATGCTTGAAACTATGCTTAAGAGAAATCGCTTAAGAGGTGGTACAGCAGCAGTTCTTCTTGAGCCGGTTGGACCTGAAAGTGGAACAAGACCAGTTGCAAAGAATTACAATAAGGGTGTTAGAGAATTATGTGACCGTTATGGTGCTCTATTAATCTTTGATGAAGTTGTAACTGGATTTAGAGTAGATATAGGCGGTGCTCAAGGTTACTTTGATGTTGTGCCTGATCTTACAATATTTGGAAAGATTGTTGCTGGTGGATATCCTGCAGCAGGTGGTGTAGGAGGTAAGAGGGAATATGCATCTCTTATGGCAGCAGGTCTTGCAACTGGAAAGCATAGAGCATATGTTGGTGGTACACTTTCTGCTAATCCTCTTAGCTGTATTGCAGGTTATACTGCAATTCAAGAGATTGCTAAGCAAAATGCCTGTGAGAAGGCAGGTAAGATGGGAGATAGATTGTGTGACGGATTGAAAGAACTTATTGACAGATATGGACTTCCATATGTTGCATATAACCAGGGTTCTATTGTTCACCTTGAGTGTACAGGTGCAATGAGCTTCGACTTCTCATCTATGTCCTTTGTTAAGTCAGCTCTTGGCTTGTTAAAGAATAAAGAAATGATGTATGTAAGAAAGGATTCTATGGAGAGGATGGGTGCCGCATACATGGCAAATGGTATTGTAACACTTGCCGGCTCACGTCTATATACTTCAATGGCAGATACACCAGAGATTATTGATGAAGCTCTTAATAGATTTGAAAATGTATTCAAACATGTTAAGAAGACAGATAAAGGGCTTGTATAAATTATAATAAAGATTAAGCGGGAGTGACACTCCCGCTTAAGTATTGTAAATGTTATTTTCTTTCTTTTATTTCTTTGATTTTATCTTCAAGTATCTTATTGGCATCAAAGCCATCAATATCTAACATATCAACATAGATAAGTTCTGTCTCGTCTATTCCAAAGTACTCAGTGGAGATGGTCTTAATATATTCATAACTGAATTTAGGGTTATATGGTCCGCCACTTGTTGTAACATAATATAATTTCTTTGCTTTACATAAGCCTGTTGGGGCGCCATTTTCGTTATATTTTGATACGAGACCTGTAACATATATATTTTCTATATATGATTTTAGTGCAGCTGGGAAAGACAGGTCCCAATATGGTGCTGCAATTACAATTGTGTCTGCAAATGCAAACTGTTTTGCATAGTCAAATATAGGATATGAATAATTACTTTGTTCTATAAATGCTTCCCTCATTACAAGAGTATCTCTATCTAGAGGAAGTAAGTTCTCTTGTACGATATCAAGTACTTCATAGTAGTCACCTAGGGTCTCAAGTAAAGCAGTAGCTAGTTTATCAGTTCTAGAATCACTTCTTGGACAACATTTTACATATAAAACCATTCGTGTAATCCTCCCCATAATTCTTCATCGAATAAAGTGTATCTATAGTAAGTTGATATAATAAAAAATCATATTAAGTATAACACTAATAATGCCATTATGGTATACTAAAAAAAATTATATGTAATACAGGGTATCAAATTTATATTGTAATTATAAAGGAAAGTATATGTACAAGAAATCGAAAAAAAGATTAAAAATAAGTATAATAATCGCAATACTGATACTTGCAGTAGTGGGAATTATTGTGGTTGTTATAAATACAAAAGAACGTGGAGAAGAATATATTGATTCTGCCACTGGAATGTCCATTAAGGATGGTATGCCGCAACCTATATATAAAGTGACTGACTCTATGACAGATGGGTATACTAATGAAGGCAGCGATATTCTTAGATTTGTTGTATATGTGGAGACTGATTACGATACTGACCTTGATAACAAGAGAGACCTTGTGAAAGCTGTTGTACAAGTGCCAAGAAAGGCTGCAACTGGCGAAGTTAAAGTTCCTGTTATATATGAAGGAAGTCCTTATAAAGCAGGTACTAATTATAGCGATTTTAATAAAGATGAGAAGTCTCAACTTACAGAAGATAATTTAAAGAATTCTCCAGCACCTCGTGTGGCTACAGGTAATAGTGATACCTTAACCCAAGCAGCTAATGCAGACTATCGTAGTTGGTATTATACATTTTCAGATTATTCTTCAGAAAGCGATGAACCAGAGATATGTATAGAGGGAATGAAGGATTATGACGATAGTCTTAGCAGGGGATATGCAGTTGTTCAGTCTGCAGGACTTGGAACATATGACAGTGAAGGAATAGAATGTTGTGGTTCTACTCTTGAACGTGATGCATTTAAAAGTATTGTTGAATGGCTTCATGGTGACAGAGTAGCATATACTAATAAGTCTGATAATATAAGAATAGATGCTAATTGGTCTAATGGGAAAGTAGCAATGACAGGTTTCTCTTATTCTGCGGCTATTGCATATGAGGTGGCAGATACTGGAGTTGCAGGACTAGAAACTATTATTGCCGTTGCAGGACCATATAGTTGGTATGACTATGTTAATTCCCAGGGAATGATTAAAGAAAGAGGAAACTTTGATTATATAAGCTTCTTAAGTAGTCATTGTGCAAGTAGATTCTTTGGAGATTATGATGATGATAAACTTAAGCACTATGAGAAATACCTTGGTTTTCTAAAAAAAGAGGCCGATAAGGCAAGGGCTGACTATAATGAATTCTGGGCTAGTCGTGACTATGTCACTAGTCCTACTAATTGCCATTCATCAGTTCTTCTTATTCATGGGCTTAATGATGATAATGTAACATCTAAACAATTTGATATTGCAAGAGATAGACTAAAGAAGGCTGGATGTGATGTGAGAACAATTATTCACCAGGGAGGCCATAGTGTACCACTAAGTAGCACGTCTCGTACAAATGCCCTTTATGATGGATATACATATGATGATATTGTTAATCTATGGTATGCTCACTATCTATTAGGCTTAGATAATAAAGCAACTGCCTTTGCAGATATTATGTGTCAAAGCAATATAACAGGGGAGTATGCGCCTGTAAGTGAATGGGACAGTGGTGAGAAAAGGACACATAAGTTAGGAGAAGGTGTACATATAATAGATGGTAGCAAGGGCATAGGAAGTAATGAAGAATTATTAGAAAATGTGTTAAATGGAGAAAGTAGTGACCTTAGTGCTTGCTATTCTTATGGCATTACAGAATCCGTTACAATAAATGGTAAAATTCCAGTTCATCTTCGTATAAAGTCAGATTATATTGGAGAAGGAGAATTGCCACTAGAGGTTTATCTTGTGGATTATTGTGAAGAGCCATTCCCAGCATACATTGTGCCAGAAGATAAAGATCAGTACGCCTCATTTATAGGTGAGAATAAAAGTGAGTCTATGGCAGATTACCAAGTGAATACTAATAGAAAGATAATATCTTCTGGACTAATTGATTTACAGAATAAAGATTCTGGATATGCACCGGCTTCAGCTACGAAACCTTCACAGAAGACAGATACTGGAGTCTATTACGATTATGTAGTATATCTTAAGCCTAATTATTATGTTGTACAACCAGGACATAGATTAGAATTATATGTAACTACTACAAAGTCTGCAGAGAAGATAAATGAAGGTTTCAACATAGAAGATTATTACAAAGTTCCAGAAAAGTGGACTTTGAATATTGATGACTCTGCAAGCTTTATAGAACTTCCTGTAACAAAAGGAAGTTCAGATATAAAGCTTAAATAGGGTGAGCATTATCTTTATGACACTTTTATGACATTTTTATTATAATTCTTTGGATATTTTATATATTTTTTGAAGTATTATATAAAAAACAAAAAGTATTTTCATTTAATATGGTAGGAGAATATGCTATAATAACGGTAATTTGAGATGTACGGAAGGAGGTAAATATGAAGAAAAGGGGTAAAAGTAGAAATAAAGGATTATTTGCAAAAATCCTTAGTGTTTCATTATGTGTCTGCCTGGTGGTACCAATGCTGGCATTAACAGGATGTGAACAGACATACGATCAGTTAAAGAAAGAGACGGTACAGTATAATAAAGAGGGAAAATATACTGTTAAATTTAGTCAGGGAGATATGTTAGATATCCTTGATAACGGTGAAGTGCAGGATACCAGTGCTAAGCCTGCATGTGAATTCAAAGACATTACGAAGGATGATGTAAATGTAATGTTCGAGTACTTTACAGGTGAAGTTGTAACTGATGCACAGGGAAATGCTACTGATGAGCTTAAGGTAGGAAGGAAGAATGCAGAGATTACTAATTTCGTAAATGATGGTAAGGAAATCACTGTTTCATTTGATGATGATGAAACATTTGCGAATAACGTTAATCGTGCTTATGCAATAGTTATTCCTAAGGCTAAGTCTGTTGTTATTGTTCAGCCAAAGCTTCCTGATAATACATTGTCTTCTACTACTAAGGAAGTATCATCAGATGCAACAGAGAATACTTTAATAATCGAAAGTAAAGAAGGAAAGTTTAATCCTAACATTACGAAGGATAATATTACTCTGGATTATTCCTTCAAAGATATGCAGGTTGTTAGTCTGGAGCCTAAGGATAATAGGCTTACAATTAAGCTCTCAGGTAAGCCTGTAATTATACCAGAGATATCAACAGTTTATACAGCAGGAGAGATTGAGATTGATGTTGATGGATTCGAGAAGGCTGCGCTTCCAGAGGAGATTACATTCGATGTTAAGACACCTGTAGTTGCGATAGATGGTGATAATATCAAGGGCGATGATGGCAAGTACACTGTACCTATTAATGTAAGCGGTGTTGATGTATCTAATATAAAGGCAGAAGATATTAGCTTTGGTGATAAGACGAAGGTAACTGATATAGAGAAGAAGGATGGTCAGGTTATAGCCGAAGTTGAAGCGGAGTCTATAGATGACTTAGGCGGCAGTATGAAATTTGGGGACAAAGAATATCTCTCAGGTTTCACACACGCAGCAGCATTTGCATATCCTTTCGATTATGAGAAGTCAGGTGATAATTTCGTAATATCCTTCTATGTATTCCCATACATAGGTAAGATTAGTGATAAAATTGATAAATCACAGATTACTCTTCTTGATGATTTTGCTAATGGTACTATTACTTCACTTGAAAAAGATAAAGAAGATGAGCTTGGTGGCTATCTTCTTACAGTGGAAGTTCCATCTAATGGAGCAACTGTTGATAATATGAACCTTACTGGAACAATAGTATTTAATGAAGGAGCACTAATAGAAGAATGGGGCGATAAAGCACCTGAATTTACTATTACCTCCATATATAATAAGGATTTCTTCCAGATTACTAAGGCAACAGATGAGGGACTTAATAATGACAAGTTTGATCTGACATCACTCTTTGGAATGGTTGCCTATGCTCAGGAGCCACAACAACCACAGAATAACAACAATAATAACAATAACAATAATAACAACAATAACAATAATAACAACAATAATAATAATAATAACAATAACAATAATAACAACAATAACGCTAAGAAGACGACAGATGCAGAGACGGCACTGAAGAATCAGAGAAATAGAGATAATAAGTGGAATGCAGCTGGAAAGACTGTTGATTATGTAGCAAGTAAGCTTACAAATGTAGGTGGTACTGCAGCTGAAGTTGCAAAGTATGGCAAGATTGTATATAACTTTGGAAAAGGTATAGCTACTGGTAATCCAGCAGATATAGTAGCAGGTGTAATCGGCGTTATTGAGGCAATGGGTATATTTGATGGGGAGGTTGACCCTAACAACCCTAGTAACAAGAGCCTTAATGATAAGGTAGATGATATGAATGTTCTACTTAACGCAATGGACCAGAAGCTTGATACTGTTATTAAGAATCAATATAAGCAGATGACTCAAAGCTATGAGAACGCTCTTGATGCTCTTAAGACCGATTGCCTTAGAGCTGAGAAGATGCTTCAGGGTGCTAAGGATATATATGTATCCCAGGGTAACAAGGTGCCAGGTAAGAATGCAACTATTGATGAACTTAAAGCATATAATTCTGCCCTTATTAAGATAATGATGGAAGAAGAGAAGAAGGGTAATTCCGGATTCAGAGGTTATACAGCACTAATTAATCGTATAGAGAGTAACTATATACTTGTAACTACTGAGACTTCCAAGAACTGGGATAAGAATCCTATATTCTATAACGATAGTGCATGGTCACAATACTTTAATTATGACTCAGAGGGTTATTATCTAAGACAGGCATATAGAAATAATGTAAAGTATAGAATATCTACAGCATATGCTGTACTTAGTCTCTACTACGAGATTCCTGCTAATGCAGATAGATATAATGACCTAACAATGAGGATGAAGACTTCAATGGATACAATAGATGCTCATCCTGCTGGACCTGAGCCTACTAGAGGATTTGAAATCAAGGATAGATTCGTTGTTGATCCTATTGACAGAACATATAGCTCGACTTTCAAAAAAGTCGTAAAAGGTTTTGAATATCCTGCAAATGGAATTAGTTCGAAACAAGGACAGAGTGGAACAATAAATGTTGGATCTTGGAGTGGAGATCCAACTCAAAAGATTACATCACCTATCAAATATGATGCTAATACTTATAAGTTGTATATGAGCAAACTACATGGTAAGAGTGTGTGGGATGATTTAGTATTAGCATTCCCATGTATGGCATTTGTAAAAGAACATAATTGGAAAGATATGGGTGAGGGTATAGGCTTTGGAGGAGCCTGGACGAAATCAAAGTTTAGATTCGAAGCTAAAGGAGTATTTAATTTCCACGACTGGATATGGTATGAACAAATTCTAACATGGAATGGAAAGTTTAATAGTTATAAGACATATGATACAGGTGAAAATAATAATCCTCAAAAGAAATTCATAAGACCTAAATTTTAGTAAGCAATAGATTGACATAATAATATGCCCCCATTTACTGGGCAATCAGTTAAAGGGGGCATTTCTACAATTTTTTATTGACAAACGTGTATTAGTATGATTAAATACTAGATAACTAAATAAGATTGAAACCGATGAGAAAGAGTAAGTAGTCAGTCTCAATGTCTTAAGAGAGAGCTGTAGATGGTGTGATTACAGCAAGATATATTCTGATGAATGGACTTTCGAGGGCGAGGAGAAACTTCTTAAGGGAAGGAGTATCCGAGACGGAGCAGACACTTCGTTAACAATGTCAGCATATGATGGTATGCGTTGAGTGGTCGATAGAGAGAAGCTATCGTCAAGCCGGGTGGCACCGCAAGATATTAGATATTTTGTCCCAGCAATCGTAAGATTGCTGGGATT
>OCTW013387707.1_pt1 | contig 21828 bp, 19 predicted proteins | sample 1539671 | NCBI WGS metagenome assembly OCTW01 (sample SAMN02144230, study PRJEB22623) | gut metagenome | biome: sheep rumen | host: Ovis aries | place: New Zealand
TCACAATCGAAAAGGACAGTCCCCGCGGTTGCTGAGAACTGTCCTTTGATGAGTTTTCGATTAATGATACGATGTGCTTAACTATTGTACTCCTGCCAAGACTTAATCTTGATGTCTTCCAGCTTGAGGGCTGTGAAGGCCTCGATGAAGGCTTTGGCCAGACGGACATTAGTCATCAGGGGGATGTTGTGGTCGATGGCACCACGACGGATGCGGTAGCCGTTGGTCAGCTCGCGCTTGGTATGGTTCTTCGGCACGTTGACGATGAGCGCAAACTTGTGCTGGGCTATCATGTCCATCACGTTATTGTCGCCTTCCTCGTCGGGCCAGTTGACGGCAGTGGCCTTCACGCCATTGTCGTTGAAGAACTTGGCCGTACCACCGGTGGCATAGACCTCGTAACCCTTCTTAACCAGCTGCTGGGCAGGCTCCAGAAGGCTGACCTTACCCTTGGCACCACCAGAAGAGATGAGCACGGCGCTGCCGGCCTGCGGCAGACGGTAGCCCGTGGCGATGAGGGCGTTCAGCAGAGCCTCGTTCAGGTCGTCACCTAAGCAGCCGACCTCACCCGTTGACGACATGTCGACACCCAGCACAGGGTCGGCATTCTGCAGACGGGCAAACGAGAACTGGCTGGCCTTGACACCGATGCGGTCGATGTCGAACTCCGAACGGTCGGGGCGAGTGTAGGGGGCATCGAGCATAATCTTCGTAGCCGTCTCGATGAAGTTGCGCTTCAGGATCTTGCTGACGAAGGGGAACGAACGGCTGGCGCGCAGGTTGCACTCGATGACCTTCACCTCGCGGTTCTTGGCCAGGAACTGGATGTTGAACGGACCGCTGATGTTAAGCTCTTTGGCAATCTTGCGCGAAATCTTCTTGATTTGACGAACCGTCGAGAAGTAGATGTGCTGAGCGGGGAATAGCATGGTAGCGTCGCCCGAGTGGACACCGGCATACTCAACGTGTTCGGAGATGGCATACTCGACGACCTCGCCCTTGTCGGCTACGGCATCGAACTCAATCTCCTTGGTTTCCGTCATGAACTTCGAGACCACTACGGGGAACTCCTTAGACACCTCGGTAGCCATGCTGAGGAAGCGGTGCAGCTCCTCGTCGTCATAGCATACATTCATGGCAGCTCCGGAGAGCACGTAGCTGGGACGAACCAGTACGGGATAGCCCACCTCGGAGACGAACTCCTTGATGTCGTCGAACGATGTCAGCGCACGCCATGCGGGCTGGTCGATGCCCAGCTTGTCGAGCATGGCCGAGAACTTGTCGCGGTTCTCAGCACGGTCGATGTCGACGGGGCTGGTACCCAGCACGGGAACACCCTGACGATGCAGCTTCATGGCCAGGTTGTTGGGAATCTGTCCACCCACGCTGACGATGACGCCGCGGGGCGACTCAAGGTCGATGACGTCGAGCACACGCTCCAGCGACAACTCGTCGAAGTACAGGCGGTCGCACATATCGTAGTCTGTCGATACCGTCTCGGGGTTGTAGTTGATCATGATACTCTTGTAGCCCAGCTTGCGAGCGGTATTGATGGCGTTCACCGAGCACCAGTCGAACTCGACGCTGGAACCGATGCGATAAGCTCCGGAACCCAGGACGATAACAGACTTCTCGTTGTTATAATAGTTAATGTCGTGAAGCGACTTATACGGCTTGCCGTCGGGCTGAGCGAAGGCAGGAGTATGTGTGTACGTGAAGTACAGGTAGTTGGTCAGCTCGGGATGCTCGCTGGCAACGGTGGGAATGCGCTTCACACTGGGCAGGATGCCCTGCTGCTTGCGATACTGGCGGACAGCCAGGTTTTCCTTCTCCATGTTGCCGCCCTGGGGCTTCAGTATGAAGCGGGCAATCTGGAAGTCGGAGAATCCGCATTGCTTTACCTCCAGCAGCAGCTCGTTGGGCAGGTCCTCCAGCTTGTTGTACTTCTGCAGCTCGTGCTTCAGGTCAACAATATGCTTCAGGCGCTCCAGGAACCAGACGTCAATCTTGGTGAGCTGCTCGATGCGCTCAATGGTGTAGCCTTCTTCCAAAGCCTGTGCAATGGCAAAGATGCGCAGGTCGGTGGGGTTAGCCAGAGCATCGTCAAGGTTGTCAAACTTCGTGTGGTCGTTGCCCACGAAACCGTGCATGCCCTGACCAATCATGCGGAGACCCTTCTGAATCATCTCCTCGAAGGAGCGGCCTATGGACATGATTTCGCCTACCGACTTCATGCTGGAGCCGATGTGGCGGCTGACGCCGGCAAACTTGGTGAGGTCCCAACGGGGAATCTTACAAATCATGTAGTCCAGCGAGGGAGCCACGTAAGCCGATGAGGTCGTTCCCATTTCGCCAATCTGGTCGAGCGTATAGCCCAGGGCAATCTTGGCAGCCACGAAGGCGAGGGGATAGCCCGTAGCCTTGGAGGCCAGCGCAGAAGAACGGCTCAGACGAGCGTTGATCTCGATGATACGGTAGTCGTTGGTCTGAGCATTGAAGGCAAACTGGATGTTGCACTCGCCGACAATGTTCAGGTGGCGTACGCACTTGATGGTAATCTCCTGCAGCATCTTCACCTGCTCCTCGGTGAGCGAGCAGGTAGGAGCCACCACGATACTCTCACCGGTATGGATGCCCAGGGGGTCGAAGTTCTCCATCGAGGCGACGGTGAAGCAATGGTCGTTCTTGTCGCGGATGCACTCGAACTCAATCTCCTTCCAGCCCTTCAGCGACTCCTCGACGAGAATCTGGGGTGCAAATGTGAAGGCACTCTCGGCCAACTCCTTGAAAGCCTTCTCGTCAGGACAGATACCTGAACCGAGACCGCCTAAGGCATAGGCCGAACGAATCATGATGGGGAAGCCGATTTCACGGGCGGCCTTCAGGGCATCGTCCATGTTCTCAACGGCATGAGAGACGGGCGTCTTCAGTTGAATCTCGTCCAGCTTCTTGACGAAGAGGTCGCGGTCTTCTGTATTCATGATGGCCTCGACGCTAGTTCCAAGCACCTGGACACCATACTCCTTGAGTACACCAGTCTGGTAAAGCTCAGTACCACAGTTCAGCGCAGTCTGTCCGCCGAAGGCCAGCAGAATGCCGTCAGGACGTTCTTTCTTGATGATTTCTGTGACAAAGTGAGTGGTAACTGGCTGAAAGTATACCTTGTCAGCAATACCTTCAGATGTCTGGATGGTGGCAATGTTGGGGTTGACCAGCACGCTGGAGATTCCTTCCTCGCGCAATGCTTTCAGCGCCTGTGAACCACTGTAGTCAAACTCACCTGCCTGTCCGATTTTTAGGGCACCCGAACCCAATACTAATACCTTCTTCATTTGCTTGTTTGTTTTGATAATGTCTTTTTAGTTTCTTGCTTTCGGCGACAAAATTACATAAAAAAAGGGAGACGACCAAGCGTCTCCCGATTTTTTTATTCACCCTTTTCCATTTGGGCTTTCAACTGAGCCAAAACATCGAGGTCACCAAGCGTTGTGCTTGCGGCAACGTTCTCAATCTTTGGCGTCTCGTCCTTCTTGGCAACGCGGGTCTTCTTGGCGGCAGCCTTCTTCTCCTCACGCTGCGGATCCTCGAAGGTGCGGCTGTGAGAGAGGATGATGCGCTTAGAATCCTTGTTGAACTCAATCACCTTGAAGGGCAGCGTCTCACCCTGAACGGCCTGAGAGCCATCCTCCTTCTGCAGGTGCTTGGGAGTAGCGAAGCCTTCCACGTTATCCTCGAGTGCAACAACGGCACCCTTCTCGAGCAGCTCGGTAATCTTACCCTCGTGGATAGAACCAACGGTGTACTTCTCCTCAAAGACATTCCAGGGGTTGTCCTCCAGCTGCTTGTGGCCAAGGCTGAGACGACGGTTCTCCTTGTCAATCTCCAGGACAACAACGTCGAGGCTGGCGCCAACCTGAGTGAACTCTGAGGGGTGCTTCACCTTCTTGGTCCAAGACAGGTCGCTGATGTGTACCAGACCGTCTACGCCTTCCTCCAGCTCAACGAATACGCCGAAGTTGGTGAAGTTGCGGACGCGAGCGGTATGCTTGCTACCAACAGGATACTTAACTTCGATAGTCTCCCAGGGATCTTCCTTCAGTTGCTTGATGCCCAGAGACATCTTGCGCTCGTCGCGATCCAGAGTCAGGATAACAGCCTCGATCTCGTCGCCTACCTTCAGGAACTCCTGAGCAGAACGCAGGTGCTGGCTCCATGACATCTCGCTGACGTGAATCAGACCCTCAACGCCGGGCTGAATCTCAACGAATGCACCGTAGTCAGCGATAACGACTACCTTACCCTTTACGTGGTCGCCCACCTTGAGGTTAGCATCCAGAGCATCCCAAGGATGCGGAGTGAGCTGCTTCAGACCGAGGGCAATGCGCTTCTTCTCCTCATCGAAGTCGAGGATAACGACATTGATCTTTTGGTCGAGCTCTACTACCTTGTGAGGATCGTCTACGCGGCCCCAGCTCAGGTCGGTGATGTGAATCAGTCCGTCAACACCGCCCAGGTCTACGAATACACCGTAGCTGGTGATGTTCTTAACGACACCCTCCAGAATCTGACCCTTCTCCAGCTTAGAGATGATCTCCTGCTTCTGGGCCTCCAGCTCAGCCTCGATGAGAGCCTTGTGAGAAACAACGACGTTACGGAACTCCTGGTTGATCTTCACAACCTTGAACTCCATCGTCTTGCCCACGAACTGGTCGTAGTCGCGTATGGGATGAACGTCAATCTGTGAACCGGGCAGGAAGGCCTCGATGCCGAATACGTCGACAATCATACCACCCTTCGTGCGGCACTTGATGTAACCAGTAATAACCTCCTGGGCTTCGAGGGCAGCGTTGACACGCTCCCAGCTCTTAGACATGCGAGCCTTCTTGTGCGACAGCACGAGCTGACCCTTCTTGTCCTCAGCGTTCTCTACATACACCTCAACGGTGTCGCCGGCCTTCAGGTCGGGGTTGTAGCGGAACTCGCTGGCAGGAATGATACCGTCGCTCTTGTAGCCGATGTTGACGACTACTTCCTTCTTGTCGACGCTAATGACGGTACCGTCGACAACCTGATGCTCGCTAACCTTGTTCAGCGTTTCATCGTACGCCTTGTCAAGCTCTTCCTTGCTCACACCGGCGGTCGTGCCATTCTCAAACTGTTCCCAGTCGAAGTCCTGTAATGGCTGGACGTTCTTTGTTAATTCTGACATAATAATAAATAATGTGTCGCCCCGCTTCTCATCGGGGCAAGGCCTGAACAGACGTTTATCAGGTCATGTTTTAATGGGTTAATAATCAGAGAAGTCGGCGCCTGTTCCGCCTTCCTTGTACCTTTTGGCACAAAACGACTGCAAGGATGGTGCAAGCTGAACGCAGAGAGCTTGTTCTATGCTGAAGCGAAGCCCATTCTCACAAATCGGCTGCAAAGGTACGAAAAAGAGACGAAACCACCAAACATTTTGAAAATTATTTGGTGGCTTCGCTATGGATTCGTTTTGCCGGAAGGCGTCTAAATGTGTTTCTTAGAATTGCCGTAGTGCAGCTAACAGCTCGTTATTCTCCGTGCGAGTGCCGATGGTGATGCGCAGACAGTTGTGACAAAGCTGCACGCGGCTTCGGTTGCGGACAATGATTCCTTGCTCCACCAGATAGTCGTAGGTCTTTTGGGCATCGTTCATGCGAGCCAGGAAGAAGTTGGCATCGGTGGGATAGATCTGCTCACAAATGGGTAGCTCGCTGAAGGCTAGCATCAGTCGACCGCGCTCTTGCAACAAGGTCTTTACCCATTTGTCCACCTCGTACGGGTCGCTGATAGCCTTCATGGCTTGCTGTTGTGTAAGCAAGTTGACATTATAAGGGTATTTCACCTTATTATATATATTAATAATGTCTTTCGAGGCAAAAGCCATACCCAGTCGGATGGCTGCCGAACCCCAGGCCTTCGACAATGTCTGCAGGATGATGAGGTTAGGATGTGTGGGCAGCTCCTGTCGCAAGGACAGTTGCTGGGCGAAGTCGATATAGGCCTCGTCCACCACCACGATACCCTCGAAGTGCTCTATCACCTTCAGTATCTCGTTGCGGTTCAGCGAATTGCCTGTGGGGTTGTTAGGCGAACAGATCCAGATGACCTTTGTGTGCTCGTCGCATGCGGCAAGCAGTTTCCCAGCTTCCATCTGGTAGTTGTCGTCCAGCAATACCTTGCGGAACTCGACGTTATTGATGTCTGCACAAACCTGATACATGCCGTAGGTAGGGGCAATGCTCACTACGTTGTCGCGACCAGGCTCGCAGAAAATGCGATATGCCAAGTCGATGGCCTCGTCGCTACCGTTGCCTAAGAAGATGTTTTCCGTTGGTACACCCTTGACCTTCTCCAATTTGGCCTTCAGTTCCCGCTGCAGAGGGTCGGGGTAGCGGTTGTAAGGGTCGTTGTACGGATTCTCGTTGGCATCCAGGAAGACGTGCGCCTCCTTGCCGGAATATTCATCGCGTGCACTACTATAGGGCGCCAGGCTCCAAATGTTGGGTCTTACTAACTGCTCAAGTGGTTTCATATTTCTTCGTTTTATTTCGACGGCTTAACCGTCGAAAACACTATTTTATTGACTTGATGCGGACGGTCATCGCGTTCTTGTGGGCATCCAGCTCTTCGGCTTCAGCCATCAGTTCGACAGCCCGGCCAATGTGGGCAATGCCTTCCTTCGTCAGGTGCTGGAAGGTAATCTTCCTACAATAGGAGTCCAGATTGACACCGTTATAGGCTGTGGCGTAGCCGTGTGTTGGCAGCGTATGGTTGGTGCCGCTGGCATAGTCGCCCGCACTTTCACAGGCATAGGGACCTAAGAAAACGCTACCGGCATTGACCACTTGCTCGGCCATCTGCTCGTAGTTCTTGGTCTGGATGATGAGGTGCTCGGGGGCATAGGCATTGGAGAGCGCCATCATCTCGTCGGCAGAACTGACGAGCACGTAACGGCTGTTGTCCAATGCTGCTTGGGCAATGTCGTGTCGGGGCAATTGCTGTAACTGCTGCTCCACCTCCTCCTGCACTTCCTGCAGCTTCTGTTCAGAAGTGGTGATGAAGAGAACTTGCGAGTCGCGACCGTGTTCAGCCTGAGACAGCAGGTCTGCTGCTACGAACTCGGCGTTGGCTGTCTCGTCAGCCAGCACACAGACTTCTGACGGTCCTGCCGGCATGTCGATAGCCACTTCGTCCATGCTGACCTGTTGCTTGGCAGCCATCACATATTGGTTGCCGGGACCAAAGATCTTATACACCTTGGGTACCGATTCGGTACCGTATGCCATTGCGCCAATGGCCTGAACACCGCCTATCTTGTAGATCTTGCTGACGCCTGCAATACGGGCAGCCACCAAAATGGCGGGATGAACCTTGCCTTCCTGGTTGGGAGGGGTGCAGAGCACAATCTCCTTACAGCCTGCAATTTTGGCAGGTGTTGCCAGCATCAGGACTGTAGAGAAGAGTGGGGCTGTACCTCCTGGAATGTAGAGACCGACCCGTTCTATCACTACGCTCTTCTGCCAGCAGACGACACCCTCCTGGGTCTTTACTTTCTGGCCTATGAAGCGCTGTGAGATGTGGAATACCTTGATATTATGGTGTGCCAGGATAATGGCATCGCGCAATTCGTTAGTGACCAATTTCTCCGCATCGTCCATCTCCTGTTCTGTAACGGCCAGCGCCGACAAGTCTGCCTTGTCGAACTTCCGCTCGTATTCCTTGACGGCCTCGTCGCCACGCTGCTTGACGTCAGCCAGCACTTTGCTGACTGTCTCGTTCAATTGGGCAAGGTCCAATCGTGGACGAGCAACAATCTCGTCCCATATTTCACGTTTCGGGTATCTATATATCTTCATTGTTTCGTTGGCTTTTCAACGGCTGAACCGTCGAACACAATTTTAGTGTCTATTTTCGACGGCTGAACCGTCGAACACAGTTAGAGAATCATTTTTTCGATGGGGGTTACCAGGATGCCTTGCGCGCCCATTTCCTTCAGTTTGCCGATGATTTCCCAGAAACGCTTCTGATCCAGCACGGTGTGGACAGAGCACCAGTCGTCGTCAGCCAACGGGATGATGGTGGGACTCTTCAGTCCGGGCAGCACGTTGATAATCTCTTGCAGACGAGCCTTCGGAGCATTCATGCGGACATACTTCTTGTCCTCGGCATCCTTGACAGCCTTGAAGCGGAACAACATCTCGTCCAAAGTGGCTCGCTTTTCCTGCGACATTCCTTTGTGGCCGATGAGTAGGGCTTCGCTCTGCATAACCACCTCCACTTCGCGCAGGTTGTTGCTGACCAGCGTCGAACCGCTCGACACGATATCGAAGATACCGTCTGCCAGTCCGATGCCCGGGCTGATTTCCACGCTTCCTGTGATGACGTGAATCTCAGCCTCTATGCCGTTCTTCTGGAGGAATGTCTTCAGTATGTTGGGGTAGGAGGTGGCAATCTTCTTGCCGTTAAACCATTGGACTCCCTGATAGTCTATCTCTTTGGGAATAGCCAGCGACAGGCGGCACTTCGAGAATCCTAAGCGTGAGATGATTTCTGCATCCTCACCACGCTCTACGAATTCATTTTCGCCTACCACACCAATGTCTGCTACTCCTGAAGCCACACTTTGGGGAATATCGTCGTCACGGAGATAGAGCACCTCCAAGGGGAAGTTGCCCGACTGAACCAATAGTGTGCGTCGTCCTGAACTTACCTTAATATCTGCTTCTGCCAGCAGGTTCATCGTGTCGTCAAACAGACGGCCTTTTGATTGTACTGCAATTCTTAACATGTTATCTTTATACAAAAATGACGATTTACCGTTTATTTTTACTCTAATAAGGTGCAAAATTACACATTTCCGCTGATATTTGCAAGAAAATGATTACTTTTGCACTCAAAATCCAACGAAATTGATACGAAAGGGTATATATATTCAGTTTTTCGCACTCCTTTTACTGTTTGTCAGTTGTGGGCAGAAGCGTCAGGACACCGTGGTGGCACCATGGGGTGAGATTGCTGATACCATTCCTACCGATGACGGTGATTTCGACCTTGACGACATCCAGCGTAGTGGTGAGTTGATAGCCCTTACATTGACGGGGCCGGAAACTTATTACGACTATCGCGGTCGCCATTTGGGAACACAGTATCTGTTAGCGCAGCGCTTTGCCGACAAACTGGGTGTCAGTCTCCGCATGGAGGTCTGCCGTGATACGACCGAGATGCTGAAGCGTTTGCAGGATGGCGATGCCGACCTCATTTGCTATCCCCTTGGCAAAGAGGGCGCCGGCTGGCTCTTTGGCGAAACTAAGGGCGACCTTCAGGAAGCTTTTGCCGATTGGTACAAGCCCTCCATGTTGGCTGAGGCGCGCCAACAAGAGCAGCGCCTGCTGACCACTCCCACCGTTCGGCGTCGAGTCTTTGCTCCTATGCTGAACAGCAAGAATGGTATTATTTCTCATTACGATGCCCTGTTCCAACAGCATGCTCCTCGCATCCGCTGGGACTGGCGACTATTGGCAGCGCAATGTTATCAGGAGTCGTGTTTTGACCCTCAGGCCAAGTCATGGGCCGGCGCCTGTGGACTGATGCAGATAATGCCTGCTACTGCCGACCATTTAGGATTGCCTCGTAGTGAGATATATAATCCCGAGCAGAATATTGCCGCTGCCGTGCGTTATATTACCGAGTTGCAACAGTCGTTCGGCGATATTCCCAATCCTACTGAGCGCACCAAGTTTGTGCTGGCAGCCTATAATGGTGGCGGTTACCATATCCGTGACGCAATGGCTTTGGCGCGTAAACATGGACGTAACGATAAAATGTGGCGTGACGTCGAACCCTTCGTGTTGGGTTTGCAACAGGCGCAATACTACAACGACCCCGTTGTCCGTAACGGCTATATGCGAGGCTCTGAGACGGTCGATTATGTCCGCAGGATTCACGACCGCTGGAACGGCTATCGTGGCGTAAAGACCATTCGTTCTGCCGTTTCCGGACCGAGTGGTATTCCACAGAAAGCAAAGCGCGAGCGCAAAAAGAAGTATCAGATAACGGAAAATTAAAAATTATTTCGTACCTTTGCAACCTGTATGAAAGAAGTAATGATGAGTGATGCTGTGCTGAGGCAAGCAGCGAGTGAGGGTATGGATGCCTTCGTGGCTGCTTTCGTTACGGCTATCAAGGAGGCCATTGGTGGTGAGTTGACGACAGAGACACTGGGCGAATTGAACAGCGACCAGATAACGTTGCTGGCATGGGATGCGCTACACCAAGAGGTGATGGACGGTGGCTTTGTGCAGCTGATACACAACGGCTACGGGCCTTTTATCTTCAAGAATCCATTTGCCAAGGCTGTCAAACTGTGGGGCATGAAGGAACTGTCGAAGCTGGTGTACGATGCGCATACTTTATATAATAAGTATCACGAACAGATAGAACGTGACTGCTCGGACGAGGAGTTTATGGCGCTGTTTGAGCAGTTCCCGGAGTTCGACGACATGGACGACCTCTTTGTCGACCAAGAAGAAGCATGGACAGCAGATGTCGCTCACTATATCGATGAACACATCGACAAGTTTGCTAAAGTAATATGAATAAACAACAGGAGGAACTTAGAAAGAAGAGTCCTATACAAATTAAGAACCGTAAAGCCTCGTTTGAATATTTCTTCATTGAGGAGTTTACGGCGGGCATTGTGCTGACGGGTACGGAGATTAAGAGTATTCGTCTGGGCAAGGCATCGCTGGTGGATACCTACTGTACCATCATCAATGGCGAATTGTGGGTGAAGGGTATGAATATTTCTCCTTACTTCTATGGTTCCTACAACAACCACGACCTGAAGCGCGACCGCAAGCTGCTTTTGACTCGCAGGGAAATCAATCGTCTGGCGGCAGCCACCAAGCAGACGGGCTATACCATTGTGCCGTTGCTGGTATTTATCGACGAGAAGGGACGTGCCAAAATGGACATTGCCTTGTGTAAGGGTAAGAAGGAGTTTGACAAGCGTCAGACGCTGAAGGAAAAAGAAGACCGTCGCGAAATGGATAGAGCGATGAAGGTTTATAAATAAATGATATTGCGATGAACCAGATAAGAACCGTACTGTTCGACTTGGGGGGCGTTATTATCACGCTCGATCCGCAGCAGGCTGTAGACCGCTTTAAGGCCTTGGGACTGGCGGATGCCGAGAAGCGACTGGACAGCTATACGCAGAGTGGCATCTTCGGTGACCTGGAGCATGGTTTGATAACCGATGAAGACTTCCGCAGAGAATTTAGCCTGCTGGTAGGCCGTGAGGTGAGCCATGAAGCCTGTGCTCACGCTTGGCAAGGGTATGCCTTGGAGGTTCCGAAACGAAACCTGGAGGCCTTGAAGCAGTTGAAGGAACAGGGCTATCGTGTGCTGTTGCTGTCGAATACCAATCCCTACATGATGGAATGGGCCGAGAGTCCTGCTTTCGATGGCGAGGGGCATCCCGTGTCATACTATTTTGATCGTTGCTATCTGAGTTATCAGATGCAGATGATGAAACCCTCGGAGCAGATTTTCCGTGAGGTATTGCGTAACGAGAAGACATTTGCTTCGGAGGTGTTGTTCGTTGACGACGGACCGCGCAATGTGGCAACGGCCAGCCAACTGGGTATGCTGACCCTACAGCCGCAGAACGGAGAAGACTGGACGGGGAAACTCTTTGAGAGATTAGAATTGAAAGATTAGGATTTAAGATTAGGATACGTGAAGAAGTTATTGCTTATTTTTGGTCTGTTGTTGGCTCTGAGTGTTCAGGCCCAGCAGAAGCGTGAGTTCCGTGGCGCATGGATTCAGAGTGTCAACGGTCAGTTCAAGGGTATTGGCACGGAGACGATGCAGAAAACCCTACGCTACCAGCTGGACGAGTTGCAGAAGGATGGCTGTAATGCCATTATCTTCCAGGTGCGTCCTGAGTGCGATGCCCTCTATCAGAGCAATATAGAGCCTTGGAGCTACTACCTGACTGGCGTGCAGGGTCAGGCTCCCCAACCGTATTGGGACCCCCTGCAATGGATGGTGGCTGAGTGTCATCGCCGCGGAATGGAATTGCACGCCTGGATTAATCCCTATCGTGCCAAGACCAAGACGCCTCATGCCAATGCTTCGAACCATGTGGTCAGCCAGCATCCCGAGTGGTGTTTCGAGTACGACGGCCTGACGTTGTTGAACCCCGCGCTGAAGCAGAGTCGAGACTACATTTGTGAGGTGGTGCGCGACATTGTCAGCCGCTACGATGTGGACGGACTGCATATCGATGACTATTTCTATCCTTATCCTACGCCGGGTGTTGCCCTTCCCGATCAGGCCGACTATGCGGCCCGTGCCGACCAGTCGTTGTCTTTGGGTGACTGGCGCCGTCAGAATGTCAACGAGTTTATCCGACAGCTTGGCGAGACCATTCACCAGACGAAGCCCTGGGTGAAGTTTGGCGTGTCGCCCTTCGGTATCTACCGTAATCAGAGAAACGATCCCAATGGCAGCCGAACCAATGGTCTGCAAAACTACGACGACCTGTATGCCGACGTATTGCTGTGGGCTAACGAAGGTTGGATTGACTATTGTGTGCCGCAGCTCTATTGGGAAATAGGACACAAGGCAGCCGACTACGATGAGCTGATACATTGGTGGAACAGGAATTTCACGCGCGTACCTCTTTATATTGGAGAGGATGTAGAGCGTACAGTCAATCATCCTGACCCCCAGCAGCCTAATCGTCACCAGCTGCATGCCAAGATGATGCTGCACGAGCAGATGCAGAATGTTAAGGGTACAGTCTTGTGGTATGCCAAGGCTGCCGTCGACAATGTCGGCAACTATGGCACCTCGTTGCGCAAGGTCTATTGGAACACACCGGCCCTGCAGCCGTTGGCTCCGTGGATAGATAAGAAGACTCCTGGCAAGGTGAGAAAGCTGGAGGAGATTGATGCCGATGGGCAGCGAGTGCTCTGCTGGACGGAGCCTAAGGCCAAAGGGTGGGGTGATATTGCGGCGCGCTATGTCGTCTATTGCTTCCAGAAAGGTGAGCGCATTGATACGGACAACCCTTCCAAGATTGTTGCCGTCACCACCCAGCCTCACTACGAGTTGCCGGCTATGGAGCCAGGCAAGTATGTCTTTGTCGTCACCGCCTTAGACCGTATTCAGAACGAGAGCAAAGGGAAGAAGATTAAAGTGAACTATTGATAGCTTATCGTGTAATCATCAAGCTCAACATTTCATGTTCAACGTTCAAAGAATAGAGTGCAATCCGTTGCAGGAAAACTGCTACGTGGTAAGTGACGAATCCCGCGAGTGTGTCATTATTGACTGTGGTGCCATGTATAATGAGGAATTGGCCGCCCTCGACCATTACATTGCCGATAACCAGCTGAAGCCCCTTCATCTGTTGGCAACCCATGGTCACCTGGACCATAACTTCGGCAATGCCCACATGTTCTGGAAGTACGGCCTGAAGGTGGAGATTTGCGTTGAAGACCAAGAATTGGTGGAGCGGTTGCCCGAACAGGCCAGAGATATTTTCGGTATCGAGATTCCTGCCGACCAGCCTTCCGCAGGCCGTCTGCTGGGCAATGGCGACGTCATTACCTTCGGCAGCCATCAGTTACAGGTATTGCAAACCCCAGGCCATACCCATGGTTCGTGCCTCTTCTATTGTGCTGAAGAGCATACCGCTTTTACAGGCGACACCCTGTTCCGCATGAGCATCGGTCGTACCGATTTTGCTGAAGGCTCGTGGGCAGAGATGGAGAAGAGCCTGCGTGACGTTGTTGCTAAGCTGCCAAAAGAAACTATCGTGCTCTCTGGTCATGGACCACAAAGCACGATAGCTGATGAGATACAGTATAATCCCTATCTTCGATAACCTCTTACCTCTCACTTCTTACCGCTTACCTCTTTTTACAGAGGCAGGTAAATGACGTGTTTCTCCTTGAACCATTCTTCGGAGAACCAAGTGCTGAGTTCTGCAGATTCCACAATCTTGCGGAAAGGCTGCAGTTCGGCTTCCAAATTTCCTCCCTTCAGGCAAAGGATGCCGTTTGGCAGGGCATTCTTGCTTTCTTTGGCAATGTTCTTGCGGACAATCTTGACTAGGTCGGGCAGGGGCATGACGGCTCGGCTGACGACAAAGTCATAGCGGCCTTTCTCGTCTTCACCGCGCAGGTGCTCGGGGTGGCAGTTCTTCAGGCCGATGGCGTTGCACACTTCCTGGGCGACGCGTATCTTCTTGCCTGTGCCGTCGATAAGCTTGAACAGGCATTCGGGAAAGAGGATGGCCAAGGGTATGCCGGGGAATCCGCCGCCCGTACCGAAGTCGAGGATGCGGGTGCCGGGACGGAAGTTTACCATGCGGGCAATGGCCATCGAGTGCAGCACATGGTGCTCGTAGAGGTTGTCGATGTCCTTGCGCGAAATGACGTTAATCTTGGCATTCCAGTCCCGATACAGCGCGTCGAGCGCAGCAAACTGTTGCTGCTGCTCGGCGCTGAGGTTGGGGAAGTATTTCTGAATGATTTCCATCATTAACCATTAACCGTTCATGGACAACAGGAACTCCTCGTTGGAGCGGGTTTGCACCAGGCGGTCGCGGATGGTGCTCATAGCTTCGATGGGGTTCATCTCGGCAATGAACTTGCGGACAATCCACATGCGGTTCAGCGTGGTCTGGTCTTGCAACAGATCATCGCGACGAGTAGAAGAGAGTACCAGGTTGACGGCCGGGAATACGCGCTTGTTGGCCAGCATGCGGTCGAGCTGCAGCTCAGAGTTACCCGTACCCTTGAATTCCTCGAAGATGACCTCGTCCATCTTGCTGCCGGTGTCGGTCAGGGCTGTAGCGATGATGGTCAGCGAACCGCCACCCTCAATGTTGCGGGCTGCACCGAAGAAGCGCTTGGGCTTCTGCAGGGCGTTGGCGTCAACACCACCGGTAAGCACCTTGCCGCTGGCAGGGCTGACAGTATTGTAGGCACGAGCCAAACGGGTGATAGAGTCGAGGAAGATGACGACGTCGTGTCCACACTCAACCATGCGCTTGGCCTTCTCCAGCACGATGCCGGCAATCTTCACGTGGCGGTCGGCAGGCTCGTCGAATGTTGAGGCAATGACCTCGGCGTTGACGGTGCGGGCCATATCCGTAACCTCCTCAGGGCGCTCGTCGATGAGCAGCATCATGATGTAGGCCTCGGGGTGGTTGGCTGCGATGGCGTTGGCGATGTCCTTCATCAGGATGGTCTTACCGGTCTTGGGCTGAGCCACGATGAGGGCGCGCTGTCCTTTACCGATGGGTGAGAAGAGGTCGACGATGCGCACCGAGGGATTGGTGGTGGCAGGGTCGCCGCACAGGGTGAACTTCTCCTCGGGGAACAGCGGTGTGAGATGCTCGAAGCTGACACGGTCGCGCACCTCCTGAGGCTGTCGGCCATTGATGGTCATCACCTCGTTCAGGGCAAAGTATTTCTCGTTGTCGTGGGGCGGACGCACGGTGCAGTCCACCACGTCGCCAGTCTTCAGACTCCAGCGCTTAATCTGCTGGGGTGACACATAGATGTCGTCGGGCGACGAGAGGTAGTTGTAGTCACTTGAGCGCAGAAAACCGTAGCCGTCCTGCAGGATTTCCAGTACACCATTGCCCGTGATGAGGTTGCCGAAGTCAAAACGCTCGGTCTGTTTCTGGCTGCTGGCGATAGAAGCGGGTGCAACGGGCATCTCCTGCTGCATCTGCTGGACGATGGGACGGTCAAAGATATCCAGCGTGGGAATAGCAGCCTGATCCTCGATGGGCAGGTCGATAACGGGAATGAAGTCCGTTCCGTCGCCAGGGTCTCCCTCCCAGACACCATCGGGGTTAGCTTCTGCTTCCATGGCCACTTCCTGGTTGTGCTGTGCCATTTTCTCCTGCAACTGGCTAATCAGGTTCTCGTCGGCGGGGGCGTCGGCGGAGGAAGCGTCAACGGGGGAACCGTTAACAGCGAGGGAGGCAGAGGGGGTGTCAACGGCTGAACCGTTGACCACAGTGGCCTCGGCGGCTTGCTTGGCAGCTTCGGCGGCAGCAATCTCCTCGAGTTCCTTCTTTGACTTGCGGCCACGCTTCTTGGGAGCGGGCTTTTCTTCGGCGGGAGTGTCAACGGGGGAACCGTTGACAGCGGGTGCGTCAGCGTTAACGGGGGAATCGTTGACAGCGAGCGCGTCGGCGGCAGCGGCTTCGGCAGCCTCCTGCTCGGCAAAGAGTGAGTCGAGCGATGGTTTCTTAGCGGCTTTCTTCTTCTGGCTCTTGGTGTCCAGGTTCTCGCCGTCCGAGCCGTTGACGGTATAGACCTTGCTGTCCTTGGCAATGCGGGTGCGTTTACGCTTGGGCGTCGGTACGCCGGCAGCCGAATTCTCAGCGGCCTTGTCCAGGATGGCGTAGATGACGGTCTCCAGCTCGTCGTTTTGCGACACTTTGACGTCTAATTCGCTGGCTATCTCCATCAGTTCTGGGATAGGCAGTTTCTCTAATTCTTCTTTCGTGTACATAATATATACAGTAATTCGTTATAAAATTCTGATGTTGGATTGAATATGTTTGGAAATAAAGTGCTTCGCGGGAACGGAAACACGTTTTCTCTGAAATTCGAGTGCAAAGGTAGCGATTATTTTTGAAACTGCAAAGGAATTAGAATAAAATTTAGTAAACTTTGCCTGATAATTCAAGCGAAAGTACCCATGCTCGACAAAAAAAAGAAAAATTCTTTTGTTTTGTGCTCGCTTAATCGTACCTTTGCACGCAAAATAGTAATAGTATGGAAATCAAGCAAGCGGAATTTACCCTGTCGGCGCCGATGGTGTCGATGTGTCCCAAGGATACAAAGCCTGAGTATGCCTTTATTGGGCGTTCGAATGTGGGCAAGTCGAGTCTGATCAACATGCTGACGAACAACAGGAAACTGGCCAAGACGAGTGCAACGCCAGGCAAGACGCTGCTCATCAACCACTTTATTATTAATAAGGAGTGGTACCTGGTGGACCTGCCGGGTTACGGCTATGCCAAGCGCTCGAAGAAGGAGGTGGACAAGCTGGACCAGATGATTCGCGGCTACATTCTGCAGCGTCAGCAGCTGGTGAACGTCTTCGTGCTGGTGGATATCCGCCTGGAGCCGCAGAAGATAGACCTGGAGTTCATGGAGTGGCTGGGGCTGTCGTCGATTCCCTTCAGCATCGTCTTCACCAAGGCCGACAAGCTGACGCCTAACAAGTGCCGCCAGGCGATGGAGGCCTATAAGAAGACACTTTCCGAAACCTGGGAGGAGATGCCTCCGATGTTCCTGACTTCTGCCGAGAAGAAAGAGGGCAGGGACGACGTGCTCAACTACATCGAGCAGATTAACAGCGAGCTATCGAAATAACGGAATAACGGAATATCGGAATAACGGAATATCGGAATAACGGAATAGCGAAATAAAAAAAATGACTCCCTATCTCGACGTACAACACTTGACGAAGTCGTTCGGTGCCCTGACGCTGTTTCGCGACATCAGCTTTAGCATTGCCGAAGGGCAGAAGGTGGGGCTGATAGCCAAGAACGGCACGGGTAAGTCGACGCTGCTGTCGATACTCTCCGGCAAGGAGGGCTATGATAGTGGCGACATCGTGTTCCGTCGAGACCTGAAGGTGGGCATTTTGGAGCAGACACCCCAGTTCGACCCCTCGGAAAGTGTGCTCGATGCTTGCTTTAACCATCAGGGCGACCCCGAGAAGGTTCTCAAGGCCAAGCAAGTGCTGACTCAGTTGAAAATCAGGGATTTGCAGCAGCCTATGGGGCAGTTGTCTGGTGGTCAGCAGAAGCGTGTGGCGCTGGCCAACGTGTTGTTGACGGAGCCCGATCTGCTGATACTCGACGAGCCGACGAACCATCTGGACTTGGAGATGATTGAGTGGCTGGAGGGCTTTCTGTCGCGTGGCAACCGCACGCTGTTGATGGTCACCCACGACCGTTTCTTCCTGGACCGCGTGTGTAGCGTCATCCTGGAGCTGGACGATAAGACCGTCTATACCTATCGCGGCAACTATGCCTACTATCTGGAGAAGCGTCAGGAGCGCATTGACAACAAACGGGCTGAGATTGCTCGCGCCAACAATCTGTACCGCACGGAACTGGAGTGGATGCGTCGCATGCCGCAGGCCCGTGGCCATAAGGCGAAGTACCGTGAGGATGCGTTCTACGAGCTGGAGCGGGTGGCCAAGCAACGGTTGGAGGAGCGTCAGTTGCGGCTGAAGGCCAACAATGTCTATATCGGCAGCAAGATTTTCGAGTGCCAGTATATTTCGAAACAATACGACGACCTCGTCATTCTCAAGGACTTCTACTACAACTTCTCGCGGTTCGAGAAGATGGGTATCGTGGGCAGCAACGGCACAGGCAAGTCGACCTTCATTAAGATGCTCTTGGGACTGGTGCAACCCGATGCGGGGCGCATTGTTATCGGCGATACAGTACGCTTCGGGTATTTCTCGCAAGAAGGATTGCAATTCGATGAGAACCAAAAGGTTATTGACGTTATAACGGATATTGCAGACTATGTAGACCAGGGTGGTGGGCGCAAGCTGTCGGCCTCGCAACTGCTGCAGTATTTTCTGTTCACGCCCGAACAACAATATAACTATGTCTATAAGCTCAGCGGTGGCGAGCGGCGCAAACTATACCTCTGCACCGTGCTGATGAAGAACCCCAACTTCCTGGTGCTCGACGAACCCACCAATGACCTTGACATCGTGACGCTGCAGATATTGGAAGAGTACCTGCAGGACTTCCCCGGATGCGTCATTGTGGTGAGTCACGACCGCTACTTCATGGACAAGGTTGTGGACCACCTCCTGGTATTCAAGGGCCAGGGCGAAATCAAGGACTTCCCCGGCAACTATACGCAGTACCGCGAATGGGAGAAGTTCAGCAGCGAGCAGTCGGAGTCGAAAGGCGAGAGAAGTGCCAAGGCCGAGAAGACACAGCCCGTCGATCACAATCAGGCCCCTCGGCAGACGGCGACGCCCTCTAAGCGCAAGCTATCCTATAAGGAGAAGCGCGAATTGGAGCAGCTGGAACAGGACATTGCGTCGTTGGAGGCCGAGCAGCGGCAGATAGAAGAGGCACTATGTGGCGGCACGACCAGCGTAGACGAGATAACCGCCCTGAGCAAGCGTTTGCCCGTGCTGAAGGACGAGTTGGACGAGAAGTCCATGCGCTGGCTCGAACTGAGTGAAATTGAGAGTTGACAAGTTAAAAGGTTTAAAGTTCAAAGATAAATGATACAACAACAATATCCCTCCCAACTGCTGGAGCAGGCGGTGCAAGAGTTCGCCAAGCTGCCGGGAATCGGTCGCAAGACAGCTCTGCGGCTGGTGTTGCACCTGTTGCGCCAGAATACCGACGAGGTGGTGCGCTTTGCCGATACCGTGGCCAAGATGCGCCGGGAGGTGAAACGTTGCCGTGTGTGCCACAACATCTCCGACAGCGACACCTGTCCCATCTGCAGCGACCCTCGGCGCGACGCGTCGACCATCTGCGTGGTGGAGAACATCCAGGACGTGATGGCCGTGGAGAACACGCAGCAGTTTACGGGACTCTACCACGTTCTGGGTGGCGTCATATCGCCCATGGACGGCATAGGACCTGCCGACCTGGAGATTGACTCGCTGGTGGAGCGCGTGAAGGCCGGCGGTGTCAAGGAAGTCATCCTGGCACTCGGTTCCACGATGGAAGGCGACACCACGGGTTTCTACATCTTCCGCCGACTGGCACCCTTTACGGATGTGAAGTTGAGCATCATTGCCCGCGGCATCTCGGTGGGCGACGAGCTGGAGTACACCGACGAGGTGACGCTGGGACGAAGCATCCTGAACCGCACGGAGTTCAAGGGGAGTTGAGAGGTAGGAGGTAAGAAGTAAGAGGTAAGAAGTTAGATGTAAGAAATACGAAATAAAGAATGAACAACGAAACAACATTATTTATACTGACGACGGTCATGGAGTTGGCGACGCTGCTCTGTGCCTATCTCAGCGCACGCCTGTACAAGAAGAGCCGTGCGGTGCGCCTGAGTCTTGTTGCCGTGCCGCTGGTGCTGAACCTTGCGCTATATGCCTACTATCGCACCACGCCGTTCTTCTATATGGCCATCGTCTTAATCATTTGCATACCCTTCGCATGGACACAAAGAAAGTCGCAGTAGTCATCGTCAGCTACAATGTCTGCCGCCTGTTGGACGAGTGTCTGCAGAGCGTCCGTAAAGCCCTCGAAGGTATCGACGGCGAGGTGTTTGTGGTTGACAACCGCTCCAGCGACGGCACCGTGGAGACCCTGCAGCCGCGCTATCCTGAGGTGCATTTCGTGGCCAATAGCGAGAATGTGGGCTTTGCCCGTGCCAACAACCAAGCCATCCGCCAGTCGCAGTCGGAGTATGTCCTGCTGCTCAACCCCGACACGGTGGTTTACAAGGATACCATCCGCGGCACGCTGGATTTTCTCGACGCCCATCCCGAGGCGGGTGGGGCAGGGGTGCGCATGCTGACACGTGAAGGTGTGCCGGCCCCCGAGTCGCGCCGTGCCATTCCCACGCCGTGGGTGTCCATGCTCAAGATGCTGGGCTTCACCAGCCGCTACTACATGAGCCACCTTTCGTGGAATGAACCCGGTCGTATCGAGGTTGTCAGCGGTGCCTATTGCATGCTGCGTCGAAAGGCACTCGACCAGGTGGGACTGCTCGACGAGGACTTCTTCATGTACGGCGAGGACATCGACCTCAGCTATCGCCTGCTGAAGGGCGGCTGGCAGAACTGGTATCTGCCCTACGACATCGTCCACTATAAGGGCGAGTCCACGCAGAAGTCGTCATTCCGCTACGTCCACACCTTCTATCAGGCCATGCTCATCTTCTTCCGCAAGCACTACGGACACCTGAGCCTCGTCTTCTCGCTGCCCATCAAGACAGCCATCTACTTCCGCGCCTTCCTGGCTCTCGTCAGCATGTGGGGCGACCAGCTGCATCGCTTTGTCAATCCCAACAAGGTAAATAAGGAACATTTGAGGAGTTAAGACATTAAAGTATTTATAGAAGTGATGAAACTACGAGCCATCGAACCCGAAGACCTCGACCTGCTCTATCAGATTGAGAACGACCGCAGCCTTTGGCATGTCGGGACCACCAATGTGCCCTATAGCCGCTATACGCTGCACGACTACATTGCCACCAGCAGCGACGACATCTTTGCCGACCGCCAGGTGCGGCTGGTGATGGAGAACGACTTCGGCGAGGTGGTAGGCATGGCCGACCTCGTGCATTTTGACCCGCAGCACCAGCGCGCCGAAGCAGGCATCATCGTCATGCAGCCCCACCGCAGGCAGGGATTTGGCCGCCAGGCGTTAGACCTTTTGGCCGACTATGCCCTCCAGACGCTGCACCTCCACCAGCTCTATGCCGTCATTGCCGCATACAACGAGCCCGCCCTGCAACTGTTTTCTCAGTCTGGTTTTGTGCGCCAAGGTGTGCTCCGCGAGTGGCTTCAGAGGGGTCATGAGTGGGTCGATGGGGTACTAATGCAAAGATTTCTATAAAAAAGTTGCCAAAATATTTGGTGGGATGAAAAAAAGTCCGTACCTTTGCACCCGCAATCAAGAAAGATGCAACATTCTGGTGCGTTAGTTCAGTAGGTTAGAATGCCTGCCTGTCACGCAGGAGGTCACGAGTTCGAGTCTCGTACGCACCGCAGAGAAGCCTTCCACAACGGAAGGTTTTTTTGTGT
>OCTW011519102.1_pt1 | contig 21790 bp, 13 predicted proteins | sample 1539671 | NCBI WGS metagenome assembly OCTW01 (sample SAMN02144230, study PRJEB22623) | gut metagenome | biome: sheep rumen | host: Ovis aries | place: New Zealand
GTTCCTAAGGAAGAAGAATTTGAGGTATTGGAAAATAAACTTGATTTCGGCTTTACCTTAAACAATGCTTCTTATAGAAGCCCTGACGCTTCTACAGCAGCACGTTTGAAGAAAATGGTAGAAAGAATGGAAGCGAAGAAGAAGAAAGATGATGGTATAAGGTAATAAAGAATCTATTTATAACATAAAATTACGACAATGAATAACAACGAAGATTTAAAACTCCATTCTATATTGGATGAAAATATAGGGAAATTTGGATTCGCAGATGAAGCAGGGAATGTTGTTATTCCTTGCAAATGGAGGGACGTTGGAGAATTCTCAGAAGGTCTGGCACTGGTAGCGGATGACGAGATGAATTATGGTTATATCGACAAAACTGGAAAGGTTGTTATACCTTGTAAGTGGGCAGATGCATGGGAATTTGATAATGGTCTAGCTCGTGTGTTTGATGAAAACTTCGACGATTTTCTCATTGATAAGTCAGGTAATATAATAGATGATCTGGAAGAACTATCAGAAATGAGTTTTTCTGAAGGTTACGAACTGGCTGAGAAGGAGTACAGCAAATTGACTACGCCTCCACAGACAAGCGAGGAGTGGGTAGCATTTTTCCATCATGTTATTCAAGGGCATTATGACTTACAAGGAATCAGCGGTGTCGCAGCCTTTATTACGTCAGAGGAAATAAAAACAATTAATGTTGGCCAGTTTAGTAAAGAATTAAAATCGCTTGGAAAAGTGGCAGAACAATACGGCCACGACACTCGAATGGTCGACTGTTTGTTGCCACGTCCAGATGATTATGAAGAGAATGGGCCGGCCATTGAGATTCCTAAGGATCTCCGTCCAGACTATCATTATGACTCCATTTTCGATGAAGGAACAGGAAAATTAGGAAGAATATACATGCAAGAGGTTGGAATGCACATGTATCTTCCCCACTGCGACATCTATGATGTAGATGACCCCGACACAATCATTTGTGAAGGTGATCAACTTGATAGTACATCTGTAAAAATATCAGAACTTTTGTCCGTCCTTCAGGGAATCCTTGACCCCGAAAAGGAGAATCTGGAATTAGCTCAGGCAATAGAACGATGCAGACAATATGAAAATGGCGGTTCTCCCCTTCCTTCACTACTGAAGAAATATGGAATAGGAGTGGTTAACCTTTCCTCGAATGGCTGGCATCGTGTCAACTATCAAAATATACATGCAGAGGCACTATATGTGGAACTCGATGAGGATAATCATCTTCAAGTCATGTTGCAGCCTGAGCCATATGGCGAGGATTTTGATAATCCATTCGACGCAACCGAGGCCGGCTTCGGGGAACTCTCTGATTTCATAAAAGAAGCTCTCAATAGAGCACGCAATACTCAAAGAGTAAAATAGATAATTTTAATTCTCACTTAAATACTTTGCTTATGTTTATACCGTGTATGTGTTGTGGACGAGAGCTACCCGACAATTGGTCTTGGTGGGTATGTGATACTTGTGGCTATCGTGTCTGCCCTTCATGTTTCCCCAGTTATAAATGTCCGAAGTGTACGTGGGGCCATATGAAAAGAACATAGGATTAACAAGAACGCCGAGTCATATTGACCCGGCGTTCTTGTTTAAAATGCATCTTCAGTTTCCTTTGAAATCTCCCAATACACATCTATTGGATCAGCAAAATCCGGCTCATTTTTCTTAACCAAATCGTTCAGTGCATTGATGGCAGGAGCATTTATTCTCTCAAACAGTTCGTCATGTCCATCCCATTTCGATTCCCAACTATTAAGATGGCTTCCATTATCAAACCACACCTGATACAGTTCCTCATAGAACTCGTCTTCAAGTTCTATTTCAAACCAATACCTGTGACATACGTTCGCATCACCTGCTTCGAGCAGCCAGTCAACCCAAAATCTTGTTTTCTTCATTACTAAGCTATTTTTTTCTCAAGTGTTTTTGATAAGCATCAAGGATGACTGATGAAGCCATATCACCCATCAGGAACTCAGGTTCACCTAGCTCCTTCATCAGTGACTCGAGATTCTCGCGTTCACCAGTATAAATCCAGTAGTTACGAATCCACATACCCAGCGAGAAATGAAAATCAACCATATCCTCAGCTTCTCTGATAGCTTTTTTATCTTCTTCGCTCAGCCTTTTATCCAATCTCTTCCAGGCTTCTGCTGCTGTTTTAGGACATCTTGCCATAACTTCTTGTTGTGTTTGTTATATATGATAGTTCTAAACGTTTTCAATATGAACCTCATACTTGATGGCCTGCTGACGAATCATGGGAATGTCATCCTCATGTGAAGTCGTATCAAGGTCATAATACTTGTTACTATTAGCTTTATCAAATCCCCATCCGTTTAGGAGGCCCCCATCAGGATATATCGACAGACGCTTTCCATTGCATTCAAAGTTAAGGACACGCCAATGAGTCAATGTTCCAGCTTTTGCGGATTTAACCTCTGCCAACTGTCCAATGAGATCATGCTCATATTCCATATAATTAACCCATGACTCAGCCTTGTTTTCAAGCAACCTGTCTCGGCTGATAGAATTATCCAAATTTGCAAAGATTCCTCGTTTTTGCATTCCATTGCTGTATTCTTCGAGCAAGAATTCAAGATCAAAGTCTTTCTTAATCTTCTTCACAAAGAACTCGATAGTTTGCAATGAAAGCACCATTGCAGCAACACTCTTAAGATGTTCATCTTGGTAAGAAATATGTAAATCTCCATTTGAATGAGCGCAATGATCAATGAACTTATCAATTATTTGTTTTGCCTTATCATCGTGATCGTAAATCAATTTGCCAATCTCGGATGATTTCTTTATTTCGGATGTTGGGTCATCAAGGAAGAATAGTTGGGTTGTCTCTTCATTCAACCTACAATCAATCTCCTTGGCATTTTCAGAAGGGTTATCACACTTAATGCAATATAGAACGCCATCACCCCAGCATTCGTTCAAAGATGCCGAGTCATCATTGATAGTGAAATATAGTCTACCGTCAACATATGCCAATGGATAAATATCCTTATCAGCCATGAATTCAATAGCCACAGGAGCATCGAAGATTACTTTAATCTCGCGAAGCATTTGTTTGATTCCTTCCTCCATCACAGAGTTTTTCTTCCTTGCTACACAGAAGGTTGTATTGCTTCGCTTGGCAAAGAACTCACCCAATAACCTGCCTTGCCAACCACTATCAGAGGTTCCGAAGTTCCACTTCCCGTAATTATCGTCTGCAAATATAGTCATCTTATGACTTGAAACCGCAAATGCTGCAAGCAATTCGCGAATCGAAGACTGACGGACATCTTTTACATTGAAAACAGAAGGTATGGGATCAGGATAGATATCCTTGGCTTCTTCTTGTTCCATAATCCAAGCAAGAGCCCCTTCAATATCTATATACTTAAGGAATCTGAGAGTAAACTTATCAAGCAACATGTCCTTGCTATCTTTTGCCTGAGCCTTTTCCAAAAGCTTCTTTGCACCAGCAATAACATCTAACATTGTTTGGTTATCATGTAACTTGATAGAATAGCCAGCACCTCCGGGATTAGTGTCAAATATACATAGATGACGGTTTTGCATAACAGCGAAGTCAACTGAGCCTCTTTCCCATCCCTTAAGCTCGACAAGCGCCTGAGTCAAGACAATACCCATAGTAATCAAGAGATTCCTATTCTTTCGGTCTGTTTCCTCGTCTGGAGAGAAAGTTATCCAACTTTTATCGTCTTTATGACGGAAACGTATCTCACAATAGTCGGTTTGCATCAAGTCACCAATGATAACGTTGCGCTTAATACGGTCTTTCTTTCCAGAGCCAAAGCAACGATGTTTCTTCTCACGGTCTATAGCAAAGTGATAGCGACCTTTGTCATTCTGCTTATCATCAATATCATTAGGAATAGTTGACTTTCCTTCTTCAACTTGGCCAGTCTCTACACACATTTTTCCACAATCAATACACATAGCGTATCCATATCCAATGCCCTCATTATAATAAAGGATATTTGCGTCACCACTGTCATTGCTTCTGCGTGTAGAGAACAGATTTGGTTCTGTTACTTTATTACTCCAGTCCTTTGTACCAATCAACTGAGCACTAACATGTGTATAGATGTTTTCATCAACTATACGACTATAGTCTTCGTTGGGATCAGGAAGGAATCGAACTGGTTGAACTAAGCTCAAATTCTCTCGACCATTTACATCCCATGGAATAGGAGTGTCAAGTGTGAAATCTTCTCCGACAACGGTCTTATTCGCATTTCGATAAAGTTGCTTAATGGTTCTGCCGTTAGTATATGCATCCTGAGTTGTTAGGCCTCTTACGATGTAAACAACACCATCGACAACAATGCTATTGCCAGGAACATACTGCTGAATGGCCTGTCGAAGTGTATATGAAGGATTTGATACATTTCTTTTCTTGTCCTTCTTGCTCTTTAGCTTGGTAGCATTCAGGTCAAGAGCCATAATGTTTACTGGCATATTGGCATTTGGAGTAAATCGATTGGTTGCCCAATAATTAAGCAATTTCTGGCCGACAATTTCATGATATTCCATTGTTAGCAATCTCATGTACGAGTTGAAACCTTTTGAGTTTGGATCTGCATTTCGTTTTGCTGATTTGAGATTCTCCACCTTGTCTGACAACTCATTATAGCAGCGTTCATTTTCATTCATAGCAATAGTTAGGACTTCTTCAGGTCGGTTGATAAATGGAGTCTTCTTTAGAAGTATTTGCATGTCTTCCTTCATTTCTGGAGACATTGACTGACTGCATTTATTGCTAAATATCCTATAATTTGTATTTGCAGGGTCCCCCATACCAGAATTCACGTCAATCTCCTGTTTATTCTCATCATAATAGATATAGCAACGCAAATTTTTGTCCCAAACAGGTGTGAATGGCGTGTAATAATCTAATACCATCTGGTTAAGACTTCCACCATTGTAACCACTTGCAAATACGCCAAACTGCCGAATCAGATATGAATTGACATGGCGCATTACCACCTGCTGACTGTCTAGGTCAACAGTTGGAACATCTACAGGACGTTTAATAATTGTTTCCACAGGATGAAGCAAAGTACGTAAACCGATAGCATCCGATCCACAAAGTGTCACACAAACACTCTTAACTTTATTGTTACGTCCACTTCGACCGGCTCTCTGCTTGTAGTTGGCAGGAAGTGGTGGAACACTTGTTAGCATTACCACCTCCAAATTGCCAAGGTCAACACCCATTTCCATAGTTGTAGAACATGCAAGGATGTTGATAGAATGATCCTTGAATTGTGCTTGCAATTGGCGGGCCACCATCTTGTCCACCTGTGCTGTATGCTCAGCTTGAATAAACAGATTAGGAATCAAGTGTATATCATTTAAACGATCTGAGAATACACCATCATCGCCCCAAAGTCCGTTCTTCCACATCAAAGTACGTTTGTCAGCTGCCCATTTCTGCAAAGATTCCAAATCATATTTTTTGCCACTATCTTTATATCCGTCATAGGTTTCCCAAGTCTCATGCAGATTCTCGTCAAGCTTAACAGCTCTGTTGCCAATGAGGTATGGGGAGAAACCCATGAAGTTTGTCTGAATAGGTCGTCTTTTTGCAACATGATTAGCTTTTGCCTCTGTATTCGTATCACAGAGATAAACATCATCATAAAGAGATACTGACATTTTTGCGAGATTGAAACGGAGTGCCGTATCATCCTTGTCAAGAATCTGCTTAGTCTTGTCTTTTTCCTCATCATAATGAGTGCCTTGTTCCAGAATCTTTGTGTCTTCAAGCGTCTGCCACAGGTCATCTATTACAGGCTTTATTACATTAAAATAGTCTCTTTGTGTCTGATTATCATCAGCAAGGCCAAGGTCGCTTGTAATCAAGCCACTGATAAGACGTACTAAACGTGAGTCAGATAAATCGCCAGGATTCTCATATTTAGGTTTCATCACAGGACGACGGCGAGGCTTCTCAGTAGCATAACGCTCGCACGAGAAAATATCATACATTTGTTTTCCGCTATCAGTCATGTTTAGGAAGAAAGACTGATTAGAGCGTACTGTGTAATCCAAGAATATCTGTATAAGGTTCTGCCAATCCTTATCTTCAATTTTTGAATTCCTCAGTATATCGTTAAGAGCATCTACACTTGCAGGTTTCTTCAAACCATCAAGGAAAGTGTAGAAAGAACGGAACAGCCCCATGGTTTCATGGGATGCAGCTGTTGCAGGACGGTTTCCAAGATAAAGAGTCATGATTGAATACAAATACTTCAATTTGGCTTCCTCCTTTATATTCCCGTCTGCATCAAGGTCTTCACTGTCCTCTGTACGTTTTATGAACTGATGACAGAACACCATGAAATACTTGTCATTCAATAAAAGCTCTGCAATCTTATCCCATGACAGAATTGCATCACTTGTACCACTTACCTGCTTGATTATCTCTTGAATTCTTGTCTGGGTGGTATTTTCATCTTCCAGCTCGTCAAGAAGATTGTTCGCTTCATTTCTTTCAGCTCTTGGAATAGAACGGTCAACGGAAATATCCTCAAGTTTCTGCTTAATGTCCTCTAAACTCAAACCACTATTTAATCTACACAGTTCATGATAAATGGTAGTGTAAAACCACAATCTTTCCTGTTCAAGATTTTGGTTCATAGTCGATTTTGCAGCAGCCTGTCGGCTATCCACAAAGCTAAGGAACTGCTGACCAGAGTGGAGGGTAATTGAATGTGACGAAGTTGCCTCGTCCAATTGGTCAAGTGTACTTGGTGCAAGAATACGTGAGATAAACTCAGAAGACAGGCGGAGCTTCACCAATCTCATATCTTCGAGATTATCTTCAGCGTCCGAGTCTACCTTCTTCCTGTCTTTTGTACTACTATATTGTGTGAGTTTCTTCCTACAGCAAGGACATTCCTTATATTCATTACCGATCAAATGCCATTCCGTCGGACGATAAGTTTTTGCAGTAGTAGGAATTACATGCAGACCTTCAATATCATAACTACCAGTATGGTCATCATCAGTTATCGGAGTATTAGACAAAGCGAATACTGTTTGTTTTATCTCTGTTTCTTCTTCATCATCAACTCCGAGATCGAACATGTCAGTATCGCTACTCTCCACAGGATAAAGTTTCCCGTCAGGTTTCTCAAGCATACCTACGGCAAGGAACTCCCCACAATGCTTACAACGACAAAGTTCTAGAAGAGGCAGCTTGCCGTCTTCCTGTTCAATAGGTTTTTGGGTGTAAACATTGAAGGCACCATTCTGGAATTCATCCAGTCGTACATACATTCCATTGTTAGGTACACGATAGAAATAGTGTACCTTACACTTCATCAGTATCTTAGCCCTCTCGCCAGTTTTTTCCTCTTTCTTCTTGTCTGCTTCATAGAGTTCCTCAACGCGTTTACACATCTCGTCCAATTGAGCAAGTTTCTCCGCAATTGAACCTTCTGGGAACAACCTATTTAACTCAACATAATCCTCCTTGCAGATTGTCTTCCAACGATTTTTATCTTGGTCAGGAAGAGGGCATCCTGCTCCAAGAAGTTCTTCACCCTCACGCACACCATCTACAACCTTAACCTGAGGAATACTTGTTCCTGTCAAGTCCGAGATAAACGTCTGAAGTTCGAGTTTTGCTTGTTCTTCCTTTTGTTTGCGAACAACAGGATCCTGAATATCTGCATTGTTAGCAAAAGTAGCAGAAGATGTTGCAAAATGCACATCCTTGGCATCCATACCAAAGGCTAGCATAACTCTTCTAAGTAGCATTGCTAATTCTGCAGCGCCAGCACCTGTATAAGTGTGAGTTTCATCAATAGCTACCCAACGAAGGCTCTTTTTCTTTGGATCAATCAAATTCTCATCACTTTTACGCAACAAAATATACTCCAACATGGTTGGATTAGTAAGGAGAATGTTAGGAGCAGCATCCTTTCGTCTTACATCCTTACGAGTATAGACCATTCGCGGGTACTTATATTGCTTATTGCCATTGGCATCTAATATTGGCTGTCCCTGGCTATCCGTAACAAGACCACGAATCATGTCAATCTTTCTGCGAGTCCGCTCAGCATCATCAGAGGTATCATTCTTTGAGGGTACATCATCAGGAAGGTCACCATTATAAACCGTATAGGTTAGCTTCACGCCTGTCGACTTCTCTATATTATCAAGCATTTTTTCCAGACGTTCTTTCTGATCCTCCATCAACGCATTTAGAGGATATAAGAATACTGCTTGAATCTGACCACTCTGATAGTTATTGGCTAGGTCATATACGAGTGGCATCATAAAACACTCAGTCTTACCGGAACCAGTACCAGTGGTTACACAAATAGACATCGGCTTGCCTTCATATTGCTCTTTCAAAAGTGTGTGCCAACTCTCGAACTGATGCTGGTATGGGTCATGTTGAGACTCCCATAGCGAACCTACCAGTTTCTTTGCTTCTTCTAACTTGTCATGCGGAACACTTTTATATGAGTTCATACATTGAACTACAGGAACGGCTTCTTCTGGAGCGAATATTTCCTCTATTTGCTCCTTCAACTTTTCTACCTGGGCGCGCTGGCTCTCAGTGTTAGCTTCGCCTCCCCACAGGGTTGCAATCATTTTCTCAGCATCCCTTTTATTATTAATGTATAAATCTGAAAAGTTCATATATTTTGATTTATTTTGCTGTAATACCTGTCCTTATCTTGATAATCATACTCTTCTACGAAACGCATCAGCCCATTGCATATTTCTGGTGGAGGAGTTCCCTCGTATTCTTTAAGAATTGGAAGCAATAATTGTCTATTAAACTCCTCTTCTGACAGATTTTTCAAAGGCGTTAGAGTGAAGAAATACAACTCATGTTCTATGGCTATTTTAAAGCATTGAATAATGGAGACATTTTCAAAATGGTCTTCACCATCATCCTCAAAAACGTCATCGTCTTCTTCATTATACAGAGGATAGAAGTTCTTTCCAGTCCTGTTCCTTTTGTTGCTTTGAAAAACTACGCCCCAATCATTCGGTGCTGTTACCCCTCTTCTTGGCATCTTAACTAAAGGATGATTTTGATCATAATCCCAGAAATAGAATTCTTCTTTATTTAGCTCCTTTTGTAGACGTTCACCAATCTTTACCATCAGGAAGTTGGGAGCATTTACGTCAATATCAGATGCTTTGTAAGTATCTCCCTTTTCCCAAGCCGCAGAAGATGCCCATGCTGCGTTAGGATTATTTGGCCTCTTTTCTTTGATTAATTTGTGAACACCTGTGAGGAATGCGCAATTATATTCTTTATATCCGTTTTCTCCGTAAGAGTGGAGGACAATATGGTTGTGGAGAATGTATGGAAGCTCATAGGCTCCATCTTTTACATAATCCAAGATTCTATTATCATAGATAATCTCCCTCAATTTTATAGGACGATATACTGGAACTGAAACATAAGAAGCTTTTGTACCAATATTCAGTAAAACAGTTGGTTCGAGAACCTGTCTCCTATTGATTGCATCTTGAATATCAATCTTATCTTCGTAAACAAGTGCCTCTGTATTGGAATAATAATGAATTGTGTTTGCCTCCAAATCTCTTTCTATTGGCTTAGGCAAATAGAAAACCTTGAAAAGTGATTGCTTTCCCTTTACTGTTAGTCTTAACTCTACATATCCATACTGAGGAGTTTCGATTTCTGTCCAGGCTAAATAATTACCTTTCCTCTTGAATTCATAAAGCTGAATCTCTGTCTTTTCACATGTGTCATCTTCGCCATCCTTAGTTTCTGTATGATATGCGATGATGTCCTGTTTCCCAAAGATAAGAGATATTGGCGTTATAATTTCTGGAGAATCATCATCTTCTGTATAATGTAGCAAAACCTTACCATCTGAATTATAATCAATGGTGTCATTATAGAGTCTTGCTTCAATATGGTCGTAGCCCTGTCTATTATAATAAGTGCGACTTTCGTATTCGTTCTCAATTGTTACAGATGCATGGATGTAACACCATGACACAGAATCTCCTTCACCGACCTTTCTGTTGTAGAATATTTTTCTCTCAAATAGTTGATCGATAGAACCATCTGCAATAATCCATTTGTCAGAAAACAGAAGTGCTGTTTCTTTCTGATTGCTCACTCGGCTCGTCCAGTCATCTTCGCCAGCTTCTAAGCGATAGAGTTGCATCGTGTCAAAATCTACGGATTCTTCTTGGACGGGAATAGGTAATTCAGTCCCGTCTTCATTCCATGTAATCAACTGAACTCTATCAAAAGATAAAATCGGAACATTATTGCAGTTCGCGTAATCTTCTTTCTCACATATGAAGCCAATAGATGCATCACCTGTGTTACGATAATAAAGGTCTGGATGATGAAAGTCTGGTTCCTTGATTACATTATTGCCATTCCAATATCTTACACCAAGTCGGACGTAGCATATATTTTCAGGTTCTGCGAACCCCCATTTCTTCAATCTGTCTATGCGAAGCAGCTGATGTAGCTTGCCCTTCTCTTCTGGATTTAGCCAAATGTGCAATCTTCGAGCAATGAGATTATCTCCGGGTACTGATGTTATAATCCACTCAAAGCGGAACTTTGATTTATTTACCTCGTAGTTGATCTCACGAATAAGTTCTATGAGCAGAGCTACCTCTGTATCTGGATTATCATAGTCTTCTTTTGCAAATGGCAAAGCATCAACATTGTCTTGTGATGTGATAATGGCCTCTAGAAAATCCCTGAGGCAATGCCCTTTAGTAATGGATTCCTTAAAAGCAATAGAGTGGTTGCTATCAACAACTCTGTCAAACGATTCATCTTCTTTATTATAGACACGACAAAGAGCACGAAGGAATGGTTTCTCGTTTTTCTGGCGTTCAAACTTTACAGCCAATCCACTGAGAATGAAAGTAGAATAAAGATATAGTTTCTGATCGTTCTCACCTTTGTAAAGGTATTGGCTATCTATGAAAAGCGTACACCAAACAGTTTCAAGATCAGGTTTTTTGCCGCCAAAAGTATTTTGATAGTCTTTCTTGGCTCTGTTCGTGTATCTGCGTTTGTACCACTCGGCTACATAGACAAGGATCTTCAATGCATCATCCTTCTTTGACGCATCAGGGGTGTAGCTGCATAAGTCCTTCTCCAGAGAGCAGAATTCGTTCTCTGTAATCTTCAACTCCCAAACGTATGGGCGTTTGGGGTTGAAACGACTTAATTTGTCAATTATGCTCGTCTGCATGATTGTTTTCTTTCGTCTTGTTTGCTAAATACTTCTCCTGTAATCCACGCCAGTCCGACACATCTTCCTGTCGGTGGATCATTGAATGACAGTTTGAACAGAGCGGTATGAGATCTTCAATGGGATTTACGTTACGCTCCCCCTGAGACACGGGGTGCAGATGGTGCACTTCGATGAAATCTTTACCCAGCTCACCATAAGTCTGTTCAAAATTCATTCCACACACCTGGCACACATAGCCATAATGAGCGATACATAATTTACGATTGCCTCGGTCACGCTCGTATTTTGTTACTGCGGTTTCATGTTTTTTTCCTTCAAGCTTATCGTATGGCTCAGGTTCTGAAATGACAGGTTTAGCATCTGCTTCTGGAGCCTCAAGAGAAGGTGTTGATTCCTTTGGAGCTTTTTTCTTGCTGCTTTTCTTCTCTTTTTCAGAAAGTGGATGCTTTTTAGAACCAAGAAAAGCGACATAATAATTCATAGCATCACGCAACAAACCTTCAGATTGCTCGTTCTGGGCAGATAGGCTTCTTCCCCTGTTAGTTTCATTGATGAGTTCTTCAAGTGCGTCTTTATCTAGAAAATCATATACCACCTGCAGATTGACATTCAAGTTGGTCTGAATGACTTTTAGCAAGTCAAACTCTATAGCATCAACTATCTTCTGGACTTTTGTATTGTCAGCATTACGATAGCGTGTGGTGCTTTTGAGATACTCAATGAGTTGCTCTTGATAATATTGCTTGTTTGAAGTATCCATCTTGAACAAAAAATCGTTTTATTGTTAAAAAGGCTTTATTAAAGATTCAATCGTATCAATCTCATCCTTTTTTAAGTCGTATTTCGAGTATAAGTCTTTGTCAGTCCACGCCTTTGAGAAGTCCTGATTCGGAACAAAAACAAAAACATCACTTGTCATATTGATTGAAGACATTGCCTGTAACAAAAGAAATCTGAAAAATTTAGTAGCACAATAACTAAAACAATTCTCTATTTCAGTTTTGTCTTTGGAATCTGCCAATATTAGGTAAGACTCTGTACATGCAGTACATGGCTTAATAATTTCCGTTCGGGACAACACTTTATACCGTCCAGATTTGTCAGGTTCTCCAGCATGTTCGGCAAGAAGTTTACTTGTTAGTATCTTATATGAATCAATGTAATCATCTCCTTCAGGAATTTCGTTTCTATCGCGATAGAAAACCCCATCGCTAGTGTACAACGCTATGGAATTTGGAGCTTGAACCTTTTGGCCTCTTTCGTAGGAACGTAATCCAAATGGCATGTAAGGCTTTACGTTATCACTAAACTTTGGTTCATTTTTAGCCATAACCTTACGAATTATATCTAATGCAATATTATTACCTACTACTACATTGATATCTATGAATTCATTTAATCTTCTGATAGTCGTTTTTGAATTTCCGTATAGTATTGAAGTAAAAGAACAGTCTCCACAATAATCCCTATCCCACACAAAGAAGTTTACACTACCTGTTGATGACGTCGGAAACACTTCTTTACCATTAATGAAATTTACCATCGAACGAATGCGTGTGTCGTTCGCCATTTCATTTCTAAAAGAGGTTAATTCACGTCGACCTCCAGCAAACCACCTTGAAGGAGTAATCAATGAAATACAAGATGGATTTAGTTCTTTCGCGATACCAATAAATAGATGATAAATTGGATTGTTGTTATCTCCTTGTTGATATGGAGGATTACCTACTATTGCATTAAAATTCATTGTGTTATCTTTAAGGCTCCAGAATTCCCCTGAACGTAATTCCGCTATAAGCTCATTACGCGTGGCATCATCCAGAGCTCGTTCTACCAAATTTGTTGTTTTAATATGATGCTGTCCCTTATCTTCATCTCTAAAGCCCATAAGGGTGCGGAATGTAATTTGTGCAGCCATCTTTGTGTTACAAATAACATAAATGTTATTCTTGATCACAGTGTCCCATATTGCTTGTTCCTCTTTAATTGAGAGGTTGTCGATGTCTTTAAACAACTTTCTTTTTTCGGAAGACTCCTTTTCATCCACCTGCTTGTAGGCCTCAAGTTGCATACGGTATAGCGTATAAGCCATATAGAGCGGATAAAGACCTGTCTTTGAATTTATTTCGAGAATACGAGTATTGATGGCATCTTTGCCTGCATCATAATCTCCAAAGACTTTGTTTGTAATACCTTCACGGCAGGTAGGCTGTTCGGAAACTAATATCTCAATTGATTCAGTTTCCAAATTTCCATTCTCATCACATACCTCATTTCCGCTTTCATCCTTAACAGCGACATCTTTCATAACTGGACTCTTATAATCTTGAGGGTCGAAGAATGAATAACCGCCAAGAGCAGTATGTAGATGCATATTAACTACATTCCATGGAGTTAAAACGGTTTCCTTATCAGGATTCTTAAACCAACTGTGGATGGTTGTGATGCGCTCCATACGGTCATCAATGTGCATATCATCTGCTTCTATTGCAAGTGCACGATACTTCTTTCCGGCTTCTTCGAAACGAGTCGCTTTGAAAACCTTACGAATCTTATTGAAATCATCTTTGGTGATTTCTTTGGGCATAAACTCTTTCCAAGACTCATCAGTAATGAGCTTAGTAAAGTTATCTACTGTAAGTGGCGTCTTAGTGTTACCCTTATCTGCACCACCGAACATAAGGAGTGGAATACGAAGAGAGATTCCACGTATGTTAGATACGCGATCCTTAAACTCTTTTCTTTCCATTGCTTTGCGAGCACGTTCTTCGAGAATTCTATCTTGTTCTTCTTGGGTTAAAGCATTCCACTTCTCTTTGCGCTTTTCCTCCATTTCCTTACGGAGTTTCTTTTTAGCTTCCTCAATAGCTTTTTTCTGCTCCTCGGTAAGATTGTTTGCATCGATGGCTTCTCCAACACCTTTTACTCTCTTTTCGCCTTCAATGTGATCGGCTGCACCACCATGATCACCAATGGCATCAATAATGGATTTGTCTATCTTGTTCAACTCAGTCATGTCATAGAGACACTTGTCGTTGAAGCCTGATGTTACGAGGCGGTCAACATAAACAGATTCAAGACGCTTGAAGATACTTTCCACATTGAACTCCGTCATGACTGCACCATCCTCTGTGAATGGAACGAGAGGCTTAACATTACAGCAATCAAGGAATGCTTGCATGTTCTTCTTGTCAAGTTCGTCTTGAGTGAATTCTTTTACTTCATCTTTATTTGAAGCTTTTTTTGCTATTGTAGAATACTTTGCTGTTTCAGCAACAACCTTCAAAGTGCGTTGATAATCGAAGTCAAACACATAACATTCCGTTTTCATCTTATTGCCAATGAAGCAAGGTGACTGAACACGGAATATTGTCTGCATATAAGTAGCCGCCTTAGTATCTTCAGAACCTTTAAGGTAGAGTACAGCAGTCCAAGGTTTAACTGTTGTGCCAGTAGTAAGCTTACCACAAGACAATGTTATTGTGCGTGTTTGGTCTGGTTGATCCGTAATAGCAGCGAGAACAGAATCAAGAGCAGAATCTTTTAGCTCATCATCATTGTTACCAGCAACATTAACAACATCAAAAACTGGTTTTCCTCCTTTGACGGCACCAAAGACCTTATCCTCTTTGAGTAAAGCCTTCAATGCCTTTGCCTCTTTTACTCCTGGTACAATCCATAGGGTATGACGAAATGCCTTACGGAACTCCTCATTTGAGAACGGAAAGTTATTGTCATCGTCCTTACCACGGAGTTTAGCGATAAACTCACGTACTTCTTCCTCATGAACGAACTTTCCGCGCTCTTCTTCAGGAATATCACTACCTGTTTTCGTGCGGAAAAATTCTCTAAATTTGAATAACTTAACAGTCTCACTTTCTTCTATAAACTTATCAAATACTGAAGAAAGATCAAACGTGAGAATATTCATATGAGGAAGCACAGCATAAGGATTTGGTAATCCTGCATGGAATGGATCATCATACCATGTTTTTTTAGCAGTTTGCTCATCAACATAGTCCCATGTGTATATCTCATTGTTGTTGAAATCATCATAAAGATTAAAAGGAGTTCCTGAAAGATGCAACATTCGCGTATCCTTTTCACCTGGTGCTAGATTTGTTTTATGCTCCAGATATTCAAGAACTTTTTGACCTAATTCTGTGCGAGTACCTTCATGAGCTTCATCAACAATAACAAGATCCCAATCATAGGTCATAATATCCTTTTTCAATTGTTCGTTATTGTCACCTCCGACAAGATTTGACCGACGGAGATACTGCATTGAAGCAAAAAAGAGAAAATGAGAAGTCGAAGTTTCTACAATTTTTTTCTTCAAAGTATAGAAATCAGTACCTTCAGACTGAGTATCTGACTTTGTACCATAACTATATTGAGAAATAACATCAGAGAATCTCTCCTCATATGCCTCCAGCCATTCCTTATTAACTGTTGGACGGTGAGTCACGATTAGGATTCTTCTGTAGCCCAACTCTTTTGCAAGTTGGAGAGCACAAACAGTTTTACCAAAACGCATTTTGGCATTCCATAGGAACTTATTGCCAGCTTTCTGCTTAAAGCGGTCTTTAGCTTCTTTTATTGCTTCAAGCTGCTCTTTACGAAGTTCAATTTTGCCATTGTCTTGACATTGGACCTCTTCAAAGGTTGTGAAAATCTGTGGCATAATATTATCGTTTATTAATTGCTTCGTTATATACTTCTATGAAAGGTCTGTCGCAACGTTCCTTTCCTGTCTTATCGTTCTTGTTCTCGAAAAGATCCCAATCACGGATTTTTGCATAGATACCAGTATGTTTCGTGTGTTCACCCGATACACAACCAGGGCATTCCTGTAGCTTATATTTTGGTTTCGGAATAGGGTCTGCCTCTTCAGGGAACATTTGACGGAAAGGATCATTAATTGCCTGATCAATTTCTTTTTGGTTAATGCAGACCTTAACCTTTTTACATGTTTCTGGAATGACAAACTTTAGTCCGTCCATCTGCCAGATATTCCATGATATGATGTAGGCAAATGACTGCATTGTTGCGGTATGAAGTTTTTTAGGTTTCAAATCGAGACGTTTTTGAAAGTCCTCATAATAATCAAGCACGGTGTAAAAGAGTGCTTCACGAGCAAGAAGAAGATTATCACCCTGCCACTCAAAGCCATAGATATTGTGGTAGGCAATCTTTGCCCACTTCTTCCATTCATCGAGCGAACTAACGTTTTCATTAATGACTCTCATCTTACGATCAAGGAGTCCAATTCTATTTCGAAGCGGAATCTCTTCACCTGTCGTTGTGTCGTATCGACTTACAAGGTAAGGGGCTTCTCCGCAAGTAATTTCCAAACGGGTATCTCGAATATAGTCCTCCCAAGTTTTACCCGTTCCTTCAAAACTGACTTTTTCAGTTGGCTCCCATAAGTGTTCACCATCGGCAGAAGTTATTTCTTTATTAAATACATCTTTTCTACCGAACCATGCTTCATCAATCAGATTGTTCTGAGCATTGCATACCCATGAGGGAGTAAAGACTTCAGCTTTGTCCTTGGCACGCTTGATTTGTTGATATTTGTCTTTCAAAACACGAGGCATAATGATATACCGATGCTCGCCCGTTACCAGTTCGGGGCGTATCTCACAATTAAACCCATACTCTTCACCATTATCTTCCAAGTAGTCATCGGTAGCCCAGATAATAAAAGCATCAGCATCATTGTTCCCCGTCTTCTGACGGAGGATCTGCCTCTTTGTGTGGTCTGTAAGAAGCTCCTTAAGAATTGCACCTTTGTTGAATCGAGCAATGTCTTCCTCTTTTATGTCGATACTTTCGTTAATCTCAGGTTGCATATGAATATAATTTTATATCTTGTTTCAATAATACATAATAATTATAGATCGTCTTCATATAAGAATGATTCTTCAGGTTCGTCATCAGACTCTGATGCGAAGATTATACTCTGATTGTCTTCTATATGACAGACCTGTTGAATCCTGTTCAAAATAGATGTGCCACGTAAGGCGACAAACTCTCTGAAGTTGTCGTCCTTTGCTGCGGCAAACGCTTCCTCATCAATAAAATGAGTAAGAAGAGCTGATCGTATCTCTGAGTTCTCTGTTTCGTACTGATGAAGATAGACACTTGGATGTTTTGCACTAATCTGCTGGTTCAATCGCTTCGTAATGAAAGCGAAGTTAAGCACAGAATTGGCCTCGTCCTGAGTAATGCCAAACTGATTCCGTAAGGCATAAGGGAAGAAATGATGGTTCTCCTTAGAGTTGGAACGTGAAGCGTTAGTCTTATCCAAGGTGACTATGGCACCATTGTCAAAGTCTAATGGGCCGTTAAGTGCCATCAGGCAAAGGATGCCATTCTTGATGACTGAACGAAGGTTCATTCTGACACGTATAAGTTCATCAACGGTGAGCTTCACAGAGAATAGCCTTGGAACCATGAAACCATTGGCCAAATCATTTATCCAAAGTACATCTTCGTTCATGCGGGTAAGTGTAGAACTGGAGTAGCGTTGTGAGAAAGTAACCGTCCAGAACCATCCTGATATCAGATTCTTAACCTCGGCGTTGATATATTTCTCTCCAGATAGGAAGAAGTAGTGCTGAATGACTGCTAAAATGCTACTATAAGGAATAATCGACAGTTGCTGAACACCCAGGTTTTTTACAAAGTCAATAGCCAGCCGGATGCATTCCGTGGTCTTCTGCCAGTTGGCCTTGCAGTCGGCGTTAGTAAGATTCAATTGGTGTCTATTGGTACAATCACTAGAAACATTCAATGCAAGTGATTGGGTGAAGATTTCCGAGTCTAACGTACCAAAAATCTTAATGACTGGATCGTCGTTGAATTCTGCAATCTTAGTCCGCAGGTCAAAATCTTCTGACCAAACGGAAGCATGAACCAAATCAAACAGAGAAAGTCGTTTGCCTCCCTGATTGATTCGTTCAAAGATGGTAACGACTTCATCAAGTTCCATATTCATGGATTTGATAATGCTGACAGGGTAGGTGCTCAGCAGTTCGTGACAGTCTTGTATGAGTTTGCCAAATTCTATTCTCCCTGAACTAAAATATTCCTGAAGGAGATTACCATATTCTTTGTCGTCATAAATCTTCCATACAGGTATGTTGTTCTGTTCAGTCTTCAACTTAGGAACCTTAAACAACTTCTTATCAAGATTAAAGCAAATCTTGCTATAATCAACATCGTTCAAGGTCTTTCCTCTCAAAGCTACATATAGTGACGTTATTCGCTGCTGCCCATCAAGAATAAATGAAAACTTGCTAGCTTCTGGCTTATTGGGGAATCCCAATTCTGTGATGTCGCGACAGAAACCATCCATTCGCATATCAGTGTCCCAAAGGAAGAATGAACCAATAGGATATTGCTTATAGATGCTGTTAAGCAGACTTACAATCTTAGTCCTTTCCCACACATAAGCTCTCTGGAATCTGGGAATGCGCATATTGCCATTCTCCAGCTCCTGAAATATCCTAGGTAGCGTCCAGTTATTGATAATCTCTATTTTCTGACTCATCGTTTTTATCTCTCAATTCGTGATTATAGACGGGTAGGCTTAGATTCTTGAGATAATAGGTATTGCTTATACTCTCTTACCAACAACTCTTTGATGTCAACTTCAAGCAAGTCTGCTATCTTTAGCAAACATGCAACATCTGGTTGGGAGGTGTTGGTACACCACTTGCTTACTGTAGATGGAGTTACTCCTAATTGCCCAGCAAGCCAGCGAGAAGTTCGCTTCTTCTCAAACAAGACCATTTTAATACGGTTAATATCTTCCATACTCATAGTTTTTATTCCACAAAGATAGTGATTTATTTTCAATTTATATACTAAATCGTGAAATAAACATGAAAATAGGCTATATTTTAGGAATTTTTATGTATTTATTAAGCATAAATGGTCAAATGTCAGTAATACTTAATGCCATTTTACTATCATCATCCATTATTCTGTACTCATGCCACCATCTAGCAGAGTCACAGAGAGCATTGACTATGCACTTGATGTTATCTGGATAGCGCATAGGTAGTTCGTCTCGGTTGCAACCAGCAAAAGCACTGATGAAGGTAAAATCTTTACGAACAAATTCATGTAGTTTCTGTTGGCCGATAAACCAACCAAGGATACGGTCAAAGTCATTCTCGTCCTTGGCCAACTGAATATGTACCACCACATGTGGTTTCGACTGTTGATGCAACAACCAGAAGTCTCCATGTCCTTCCACATGCCGTAGTTCAGCCTTGAAAGCCTCTCGCTCCACATGTTTGAACTCAACACCTTGTTCCTGCAGGCGCGGGAACATCACATAATCACACTTTTCAATTTTCTTGATTTCCATATCGTTAATCTTTAGTGGGTTATTATCTCACTCGCATCCTTTTACCACCGCTGCCAACGATATTTCAAAGGCCGGTTGGTGGGCATTTCGCCACTCTTGATGCAAAAATCTGGTGCAAAGATACAACTTTTCAGTCAAACAACAAAGACAAAAGATTTTTTTCTGTATCTTTGTCCCCAAATGGTTTCAAATATAATAATAAAGGATTATGAACGTCATTGAAATTACAGAATCGAATTATCAAGATTTTACGACTCTTGATATTGTTGCTTTCTCTTTTGCCTACGAAGGGGCAATGGGAGAAATGGGTGCCATCTATATTATTGATAGAGGTGGACAGATTTATCATGCCAATTATTTCATGGGGGATGATTGTATCGATCGAGACCACATTAAGGACGTCATTCCTGTATTTGTGGATCTTGAACATGGCTTGTTGGGCAGTGAGTCTAAAAATCCTAATTGGAGTTCTGAATATTTGGGATTTGGTAATACTTTGCTCATATCAAATGAGATCCGTGATGGCTTCAAAAAGAAAGTTGAAGAAGCAAATCTTCAAAGAGCCGGCGAGCTGTTCCAGCAATGGCCCGGCTTTGTTTTGGACCTTATAGGGAAGGAGTATGGCAGTCTTACCATGAATGATATATGGGAATTACTGAAATAATGAATTGGGAATATTATTGTTTCATACGCCAAGAGTAAAATAGTACACAAATGTATCTATCATGTCACCGATCTCTTTCAGGTGCTTGACATAGGCTTCGTCATCAGGATCGCCTCCTAATTCGTCGCACTCAAACTCCTCAAGATCATCCAGAAACTCCTGTTTCAGAGTTTCATAATCAGCATCCACCTCTTCATCGAATAGCTTTTCACAGATGTCAGTGATGATGTAATGGGAAAGCATCCAACTTTGGTATGCAGTTAGAACTACCAACACAGCCGTTAGCTGATATAGGTTGTACATCTTGAAACACTCGGGCAATTCTTTTTCAAAATATACTGCTATCGCCTGCCTAACAGGACTGGGTTGGCGAAACATCAAATAATTATCCCCCATCAGCGCATCGTAGTTAGCTCTTTCAGAGAAGTCGTTGACTACAAATTCCTGGCCATAACTCTCTTTTAAGTTACAATAGGTGTAGTGGTAGGTCAAGATTGACTTCGGTGAGGTATAGCCCTTGCGTTTCTTCAGAGCTTCCTCCATCTTCTTCGCAAGTTCTTCGTTGTCTGTCGTTATAACGATACCATGTGGGTTCGTTAAAGGCTTTCCATCCTTATACAAGGTGTATTTGCCATCTTCCAATTTGTAATTGAATGCTGCCATAACCAAATTATATAATGAATTTAACTCATGAGAAATTTATTTGCATACTCGCTGGCGTATTTCTTAAGCTCATCGCCTTCGAGAATCCGGATGTGTTCAGCAAGGCCTATGTAGAAGCGACCAATGCCTTCCATGCGGCAGACATCGGTAGTGAAATACCAGATGTTCTCGTCTCCCTTATGGCCAGTAATGAACTCCTTCGCACGGGGATATTCCTCTACGAGTAGGTTTTTGGCCATCAAATCGAGTTGTAGCGATATGCGAGTTGTAGTATCACCATTCATGTGGAACACATCCACTTTAACCGCTTTATGACTGGCTGTATTGCGCCATGGCTCATTGTCGAGTATCTCTACATAGCCGATGCGGTTGATACTGAAGATGCGTACACCCTTCTTGATAATGTCGTAGCAGACTACGAGGCCATCTTCTGGCTTGATGTCATAAGCTTCTACGTGCCGATCGCTTACAGTGCCACCATTGTTCGAAGCATACTGATGGAGGATAACACATCGCTTTTGGGTGCAGGCATGTTGTAGCCTTGATACGGCAGCGGCTCTGTCTTTATTGATAAACACCTTACGATCGATTAGTTCCTGACGCATCTCTTCTGGCATAATCCTTGACTCGGCATTGACGCGCAGATAGGCAGTTCCGTTGAGTTCAACAACTCTATAAGGATGAGGTTCTACATGGATACCTACAACTGTATTGTCGTAAAGCGCCTCAATTCGTAAATAGGGCAAAGTGTCAACACCAAAATACTTCTTGGCAATGTCCTGTATATACCGC
>OCTW011613431.1_pt1 | contig 21770 bp, 16 predicted proteins | sample 1539671 | NCBI WGS metagenome assembly OCTW01 (sample SAMN02144230, study PRJEB22623) | gut metagenome | biome: sheep rumen | host: Ovis aries | place: New Zealand
TCTGGGGCATGGACCGGCTGGAGAAAGCATTGAATCAGGCGCCGGCGCTTCCGCCGGAAGACCTGGTACACAGGATTCGCAGGGATATTGCCACCTTCGTTTCCGGCGCGGAGCAGTTTGACGATCTGACGATGATGTGCATGGAATACCGCGGAGAAAATGCATCAGGCGCGGAAACATAACAGCACCGACAGGGCAGAATCGAACAGAATCGGTTTGCAAGCCCCGCCGCTTTGCGGTAAAATGGGTTTGAAAATGTTTCAGGAGGGCAGGCATATGAGAAGGCTTTCCGGATTTCTGCTGGCATTGCTGACAGTGTTCAGCATGACAGCGGGCGAAGCGCCGGCGAAGGCGGAGTCAAAGGAGCTCTCGCTGCTTTCCATCAACGTTCGGAAGGCGGATGCGCACCTGCTGCGCTGCGGACAGAGCGTATACCTGATCGACACCGGAGAGAAAAAGTATTTTGAAACGCTGTACCGGGTACTGAAGGAAAACGCGGTCGGGCGGATCGACGGCGTGATCCTGACGCATTCCCATTCGGATCATACCGGCGGCCTGAAAAAGCTGATGGACTCCGATATCACAGTGGATCATGTGTATACAACCGCGTACTGGGCGCCGAAGAAGGAGGGGCAGAAAAATCCGGTCCTCAATGCCCTGAAGAATACCGGAATCGAGCCCGTTTATCTGAAATCGGGAGACACCCTGCCACTGGACGGCGGTGACATCACCGTGATCGGGCCCCTGGCGGAACAAACGGATCCGGATAACGAGAACAGCAATTCCCTGGTGCTGCGCGTGACGGGCGGCGGGGGAAGCATGCTGCTGACAGGAGACATGGAATTTCCGGAGGAGGAAAGCCTGCTGGGCGCCGGGCTGATCGAACATTCGGATGTGATCAAGATCGGCAACCACGGAGAAGGCGACGCTACGAGTGAAGCGCTGATCGATGCGGTATCCCCTTCCCTGGCGGTGATCTCCACCAACACGGAGGATGAGCCGGACACGCCGGATCCCCGGGTGATGCGGCTGCTGAACAGCCGGGGCATCACCGTTGTGCAGACCCAGGAGTCGGAAAAGGGAATTCTGGTCACGATCCGGGACGGAGAAATCAGCTTCACAAAGCAATAACCGGCCGCTCTCAGGAGAAAAAAGCCGGGGATCCGCCGCAGCGGAAGCCGCGGCACGTTTCCCCGGAAAAACGGATGGGAAAAGATGAACTACGTATACCTGCTGCGCTGCGCAGACGGAAGCCTGTACTGCGGATGGACAACGGACCTTCCGTCACGGGTACGCGCGCACAACGCCGGAGCCGGCGCGAAATATACCCGCTCCCGCCTGCCGGCGGAGCTGGTATACAGCGAGCAGTATGAGGACCGGCACGAGGCACTGAGCCGGGAGTGGCACATCAAACAGATGAACCATGCGGATAAGGAAGCGCTGATTCAAAGCGCAGGCTGCCGAAGAGCGGAGGAATAAGCTCCTCCGCTCTTTCATTTATCCATCCCTTCGAGATACGCGACATCCCCTGCGCTGAGCGGGTTTGCTGCCGCGCGGAGATTCATCTGCAAGCGTTCCCGTGAAGATGTGGAAACGACGGCGAAAACGTTCATGTCGCTGCCGAAGACGTATCGCATGGCAATTTCAGGGACGGAACATCCGTCCCTTTCCGCCAGTTTTTCCGCCCGTGCCAGCCTGTCCATATTTTCGGGATACAGGTATCCCAGCTGCGCATAAGCGTCGAGGACAGCCCGGGCGCCTTCCCAGTCCCCGGAGCGGAACCTGCCGCTGAAGAAACCACGTCCCAGGCTGGAATATGCAATGACAGGCATCCCGTTTCGCGTATACCATGCGCGTGCCTCGCGGTTTTCCGGCCCGGAAAGCGTCACACAGCCTCCGCCCCACAGATCCCGCAGCTGGCAGGCAAGGCCGAAGTTCGGGCTGGAGACAGCGAAGCCTGCCAGGCCCTTCTCCGCCGCGTAACGGTTGGCCTCTTCAATCCGCCGATGGGTCCAGTTTGACACGCCGAAAAGGCGAATCATTCCCTCCCTCCGCGCTTCATTCAGGGTTTCCACAAATTCCTCCACAGGGGTGTTCGGATCATCCCGGTGAAGAAGATAAATGTCAATGCAGTTCACCCGGAGGGCGTCCAGACTTTTTGCCAGCTGCTCCCGGATCACGCTCCGGTTCACCATCACCTTTCCCTGACGGATATCCCCGCATTTGGAAAGGATGACCACCTGATCCCGGACACCCCGTTCCAGAATCCACCGGCCCAGCGTTTCCTCCGCGAGGCCGTAGCTGCGGGCGCAGTCAAAAGCATTGACACCTGCTTCCAGGACACTGTCCAGCAGGGCGGGCGCGCCTGCACCGCCCTGATTGACCGGATCCATCGCCGTACCGAAAAAGATCGGTGAGAGCTGCATGGAAAGACCCGGGATCGTTTTTGTCAGCAATGCCTGAGCCATTTCATTCCTCCCGATATATCCGGTTCACATTTCCGTAATCAGCAGCGCCAGGCCATCCCGGGCCGGCAGCGGAAGCTCCGTTTCCCCGCTGAGATGCTCCGCGACCGTTTGCCGCGTCATGTTCCAGGGATCAATCAGTTCCGCACGGTAGGTTCTGTTCTCCGGCAGGCGGAAGGTCTGCTTTCCATAGCACTGGAGATCAAAGTAGGTCAGGTACGCCTGCTCGCCGCAATGGGCGGACCATGTATGTTCCCCGGCGAGATGCGCCGTGCGGTTTCGCACATCCATCCGGCGGATGCTGCGGATAAAGTTCATCACAAAGGGATGGGCGTCCTCCGGTATTCCGGAGAGCGCTTCGCGGAAGGATTCCTCATCCAGCTCCCACATGTCGGTCAGGCCGCCTTCCGAGGGTTCCAGCGGACCCGGAAGGCTCTCGACGATTTCCCGGAGGAAAGCGATCCGCTTCGGACTCTCCCCTTTCAGCTTCCCGCCCCGTGCCCACCAGAGAACCTCATCCGCCGAAAGGAATGTTTCCCCATGGGTACAATAGGCGCCGCTGGCACAGCAGCGCCAGAAGCGTCGCACCATCTCCTCCCCGGAGATACTGCCCCACAGATACGGCAGGTTCCCCTCATAACAGCACTCATCGATGACCACCGGCTTGCGGTATTCCCGGATCCACCGGGGGATTTCCGTCAGCGCCTTGGTCTGAATGCTGGCATGGGTCACATTCGGCCGGGTATAATCCCAGAAGCACATGCAGTTGTGATTCGAGAGCAGATGATGAACCGGATCATGAGCGGCAACGTACTCCTCAATTTCCTCCCAGTCCCGGAGACTCTTTCGGTCCATATTGAGGTCGTACTCATTTGCCAGGGACCACCAGATGTCCGGCCAGGCGGAAAGCCGGCGAAGCAGATAATCCAGATAGATCAGATTGTCCCCCTGCGGCAGGGCGGAAAAGCCCCACCGGTCATAGGGATGGAACAGAATCAGATCGATCTGGATCCCCAGGGCGGCAATGCGCCGCAGGATCGCTTCAAAGCGGTGCCAGAAGACTGGAGACGGGCGGTTGACATCCCAGCTGCCGTCTTCTTTCTTCTCAAAGGCATAAAAGGGCGGCTCGTTGTGATTGTAATCATAATCCTTGGGAAAAACGCACATTCTGATCTTGTTGAAGGGAGCGTCCTTCAGGCTCTCCAGCGTCCGGTCGACCAGCGCGTCCTCCTGGGAGGCAAGGGCATAGACCGTGGTGCCAAATGGAGCGAACCGCGTTCCGTCCGCATATTCAAAATGGGTATTCACTGCCCGCACCGGCCCGTGATGCCCCTCCGCAGCCTCGCAGACTTCCCCGCCTTCCGCGGACACCGCACCGCGGACACGCCACTGCCAGTGACCCGCCTGCAGCGGCAGGAAGCGGACGACATAGCGCCCATCCCCGTCATAGAAACCGGGAACCGTCACGGTTGTTTCTCCGCAGGAGAATTCCGCGTCCAGGTCCACCCTTGCCCAATCGGACAAAAGGGGCTCACCGGAAAAGACCAGTTCAAACGTTTCATACTGTTTCATGGCTAATCTCCTCTGTTTTCAGATGCATCCGTCTCCCCGAGAGACGAGCGAACCACAGCTGTCATCAAAGATTATACATAAAACAGGAACCCGTGTAAAACAGAAATCTGCCTGTCTGTGCCGAGGACGGAATCATCCGGGGATGCTCCTTTTCCGATCCGTGTACGCTGACGGTTTCAAAAAAAGATGCGCCGACAGTTTCAAAAAAAGATTGACAAGAAAAGCCTCTGCATACTATAATCAGTTCGAGGTTTAGCGTTAAACTTAATACAGGATCAACGATCCGCTCATCAGGGAGGTATGAAGATGAACCGGTTTTTCAGGATGATTTCATTGCTGCTGGCTCTGTGCTGCCTGCTGAATGCGGCAGGCGTTTCCGTCATCGCCGAAGAGGCGGTGGACGCGGATCTGACCTGCACCATTACCCTGGGCAACTGGCCGGCCGATACCGCGCCCGATGCGGAAAAGGCGCTTTTCGAGGGCTACCGGGCTGAGATGGCAAAGCAGTATCCGAACGTCACCCTCGTGCCGGATTATTATTCCTACACGCTCAGCAATTACGTCCCCATGGCGAAGGCCGGCACCGCACCGAGCATCTTTCAGCCGCCCTTCACGGATCCCCAGCTGCTGATCAGCCAGCATCTGGTGGGAGATGTAACGGACGCGCTGAGCGAATTCGGCGTGCTGGATAAGTTCAGCCCCTCCTATGTGGAGATGCTGGCAGATGAAAACGGTCGCATCTACGGGCTTCCGCGGGACGGCTACGTGCTCGGCATGCACATCAACATCAATCTTTTCCGCGAAGCCGGACTGATGACGGAGGACGGACTGCCCAAATATCCGACCACGCTGCAGGAGCTGGCGGAATACGGTCAGATCATCCGAGAGAAAACCGGAAAGGCCGGCCTCGTTTTCCCTGCCAGCGAAACATACGGCGGATGGCTGTTCACAAACATCGCCTGGAACTTTGGATGCGTCGGTGACAGCGCGCTGGAATATCAGGACGAAGACGGGCGCTGGATCTGCAACTTCACATCCCCGGAATGTGTCGCCGCCATGGAATACATGCGGGATCTGCGCTGGAAGTACGATATACTCAATGCCGATGCCACGACAACGGACTGGGCGGGTGCACATTCCCTGCTGGGCACCGGTGAAGCCGCCATGAATTTCGCGGCAGATGACTCCGTAGACCAGCCCACCGCCAACAAAGGGCTTGCCGTTGAGGACTTTGCCCTGATTCCCTTCCCGGCAGGTCCTGCCGGCAGATATGCCCTGGCCGGAGGCACATGCTACATGTTCGCGCCAAACATCAGTGCGGACCAGGGAAAAGCCCTGATGGCCTATCTGAAGATCATCGGCAAGCTGCCTTTCCTGGATGATGAAATCATCGCCGGCATGCGGGCGGACTACGCCGCCAAGCGGGATCGGGGTGCCCCCGTGCTGCCCGCGATCAGTGCATGGAGCGACGCGGACTATAACGCGGCCAAGCAGGCCATTATCGAGGAATACAGCAACGTGGACATGCGCCTGTACAACGATTTCTTTGACTCGATCTCCGAAGGAACCATCGCGCTCCGGTCCGAAGAACCCGTATTCGCTCAGCAGCTGTACCGTGAGCTGACCGCCGTCATTCAGCGGATGATCACCCGGGAAGGCGCGGATGTTGTCAAAGCGCTGACCAAGGCGCAGGAATCCTTCCAGGAATACCTGGATGACGAAATCAACGACTTCTGATGCTCCCGCAGGAATGCCGGCAGCTTTACGTTCTGCCGGCATTCTTCATTCGCACGCTACGGAGGAATGGATATGCAGACTGCACGGCGAAAGAGGTTTTCCGGCGCACGGGCAAAGGAAAACTTCCACTCCTGGCTCATCATGCTTCCCGGGCTCGCCCTGATGACTTTTTTCGTATGGGAGCCGCTGATTGAAAGCATCCGCATGAGCCTGTACAAAACACGGAACGTGGAGCTGGTCCGGTTCATCGGCCTGGACAACTTCATCAGCGTCATCAACAAGGACGATTTCACCCAGGCGCTGACGAACACGTTTTCCTATACTTTCTGGAGCCTGCTGATCGGCTTCGTTCTGCCGATCCTGCTGGCGCTGCTGATTGGCGAAACGGTGCGGGGAAAATCCTTTTTCCGTACTGCTGTGTACCTTCCCAACATGCTTCCCGGGCTCGCTGTCATCATCCTGTGGTCCGCTTTCTTCTCCGGCGAAAAGTCCGGCGTGCTGAACATCCTGCTGGGACATCTGAACATTCCTCCGCAATCCTATCTCACCCGATACGAGCTGGTGATCCCGATCATTATCGTGATCGCGACATGGAAGGGCGCAGGTGCAACGGCGCTGATCTATATGGCCGGCATGGCCGGCGTCAATCCCGAGCTGTACGAGGCCGCCGCCATCGACGGCGCAGGCGTGACCCGAAGAATCTGGCATATCCTGCTTCCCGCGATCCGAAAGCTTGCAGGAACCCTCCTGATTCTTCAGATCATCTCCGTCTTCCAGATCATGTACGAGCCGATGGTGCTGACCAAAGGCGGCCCGGACAACGCTTCCCTCTCCCTGATGCAGCTGATGTGGCAATACGCTTTCGGAGGATCCATGAATTACGGCAAGGCATCTGCCGTCGCAGTCATCGTGACGCTGATTCTCCTGATCATGACCGCCATTTATTCATACTTCAACCGCAGGGAGTCCGACTGGGACTGAGAGAAAGGCAGGTTTGGTTCATGACTTCCATCCGACGCACAGGCGTGATCCGTGAATATGACATGCACGCCTCTTCCGTCCGCTTCGGCTATGGCCTGATCATTTTTCTGTGCATCCTCACGGTCATTATCGCCGTGTTCCCGCTGATCTGGGTCATCCTGGCCGGTTTCAAGGACCTGAAGGAATTCGTTTCCAGTCCGGCCATTCTTCCCCGGTCGCTGGATCCGGAACCGTTCATGACCACCTGGAACCAGCTGGGCATTGCCCGGAATTATCTGAACTCCCTGATTTCCGTCGCCGGGAGCGTAGTCTGTGCTCTGATCTTCAACGGGCTCCTGGGCTATGGCATCGGCATTCTGAAGCCCCGGGGATACCGGATCGTCAAACGGCTGATCATGGTTTCCATGCTCATGCCGACAACGATCAGCATCGTTCCCCTCTTCATGAATATCCAGAACCTGAACCTGGGAAATTCATTTGTCCCCCTGTGGCTTTCCTATGGCGCAAACGCCATGTACGTAATACTTTTCATTCAGTTTTTCGAGTCCCTTCCCTCCTCGATCATCGAAGCCAGCAGGATCGACGGCTGCAACCAGCTTCAGATCTTTTTCCGGATCGTTCTTCCGCTGTCAAAACCGATCTGTGCAGTCATTGCCATATTTGCGGTCAACGCCGCCTGGTCCGATTTTCTGCTGCCCTATCTGGTGCTGCGTGGCGGTGAGCTGCAAACGGTCATGGTACGGCTCTTCGTCTTCTCCACCGAACAGACCGTCAATGCGGATACCATGATGCGCGCCGTGGTTTTTTCCATGATCCCGCCCATCATTCTGTTCTTCATTTTCCAGAAGCAGCTCACGGAAAACACAGTATCCGTCGGGATCAAGGGATAAGCAGAAAGGGGAAAAATCATGGCCAAAGCAGCCGATATTTACTTCCGGACGGATCCATGGAAAATCGTGGAGGATCGGTTTGATCCCGCCCATTCCCGGATGGCGGAATCCGTTTTTTCCCTGGCCAACGAAGCCATGGGCATACGGGGATTCTTTGATGAGGGCGGCAGTGTGGACAGCCTCCGCGGCACATATACCAACGGCGTGTACGACATCGAACCGATTGGAAAATCCTACCGCGGTATCATCACGCAAACCCACTTTATGATTCCTTCCGCAGAATGGCTGATAACGGTGCTGAAGCTGGACGGTGAAACGCTCGACCTCGGGCGCGTCCGCTTCCGGGATTACCGGAGAGAACTGGATATGCGCACAGGTACGCTCCGGCGGTCCTTCGTATGGGAAACCGTCTCCGGGAAGGCACTGCGGGTTTCCTTCCTGCGATTCCTGGATATGACACACCGGGAAAGAGCCTGCCAGCGGGTCACGCTCACCCCCCTGAATTTTACCGGAACGATTGATTATTCCACCCGTCTTTCCTTCAATGTCCTCCACGAGGGCTACGGACGATGCTACTGGCAGGAGACCCGGGTGGACGGCGCACCCGGACGTGCCATGCTGCAGTCCGGAACCACACGGTCCGGAAAGGAGCTGTTCGCCGGTATGCTGGTCTCCCTCCCGGAGGACAGCACATTCCGGGCGGAGGAAAAGACTGCGGTTCTTTCCGCCTCCCTTGTTCTGACGGAAGGAACGGATACCGTTGTGGACAAGCGGGCGGTTCTCCTGTTCAACGGCCTGGAAGGCAATGCGCTGTGGAATGCCGGGATCGCCGCTCTGGATGCATTTGAAACATCATCCGTTGACGAAGAGGCTGCTGTTCAGCAGGAATACTGGTCCCGCTGGTGGGCCACATCCGACGTGCGCATTGAGCCGTCCGGAAAAAGCACGGAGGCGGAAGTCTCCGCAGAGCAGCAGGGAATCCGTTTCTGCTCCTTCCAGCTTGCCCAGACATACAACGGCGGCAGCATGCGCCATAATATCGGCGCGAAGGGCCTGACCGGCGAAGCTTACAACGGTCACGCCTTCTGGGACACGGAAGCCTGCTGCCTCCCCTTCTATCTGCTGACCCGTCCGGAAGCCGCCCGGGATCTGCTTCTTTTCCGATACAACACCCTGCCCATGGCGCGTGAGCGTGCAAGGATGCTGGACTGCAGAGGCGCCTGTTACCCGATCGCTACCCTCAGCGGCGAGGAAGCATGCTCGCTCTGGCAGCACGCCAGCCTCCAGCTGCAGCCAAGCACCGCCGTAGCATACGGAATCTGGCATTATGTTCATCTGACGGGAGACGAGACCTTTCTGTGGCAATACGGAGCCGAAATGCTGGTGGAGATCGCCCGGTTCCTGGCCAGCCGCGTGGAGCGCGGCAGCAAAACCGGCCAGTACGGCTTCTTCGGCGTAATGGGGCCGGATGAATTCCACATGATGGTGAACAACAACGCCTACACCAACTATATGGGAAAGCGCACCCTCTCCTTTGCCGCTGAAGCAGTGGAGAGAATGCAGGCGCAGAAGCCGGAAAGGTTTCATGCGCTGGCTGCGGGAATCGGACTGCAGCCGGAGGAGCTCTCCTGCTGGAAAAGGATTGCGGACGGAATGTACCTGCCCATCGGAGAGAACGGCCTGATCGAGCAGCACGATGACTTTTTCAATCTCCCCCACACCGATATCAACGCCATCCCGGTCAGCCAGTTCCCGCTCTACGATCACTGGTCCTATGACCGGATCTACCGTTCGGACATGATCAAGCAGCCGGATGTGCTGATGTTCCTCTTCCTGTATAATTCCTCCTTCACGAAGGAAGTCAAGCGCGTCAACTATGAATTCTACGAGCCCCGCACCATCCACGAGTCCTCGCTTTCCCCGGCAATCCACTCCATCCTCGCCGCGGAGCTGGATCGGATGGATGATGCCGTAAAGTTTTTCGGCTACGCAACCCGGCTGGACCTGGACAACTATAACCGCAACACGCGCGAAGGCCTGCATATCACCAGCATCGCGCTGGCATGGGTCAATATCGTTTACGGGTTTGCCGGAGTACGGACAGACGGGGAACAGCTGTCCTTCGCACCCCGCCTGCCGGACCGCTGGAAGGAACTTTCCTTCTCCATCGTTTACCGCAGCAGAATCATTCGGATCACCATGGGACGGGAGGCGAGCGTCTTCCGCCTGGAGCACGGGCAGCCGCTCGAAGTCCGCATCTACGGAAAGGAAACCCTCCTTTCTGATGAAGCCTGTCGGGTTTCCGCGATCCGCTGATCCCCGACACCCCGCCGGACACAGAACAACCCGCGGAGCACCGTCGCTCCGCGGGTTGTTCTGTATGCATTTATAGGTGCCTGACGCTGCCCCGTTCCACCAGGCGCACCGGCAGAATCACCTTTCTCTCCTCCATCTCCTGGTGCCGAACCTGAGAAAGGATCATATTCGTTGCCAGAATTCCTTTCTGTTCCGCATCCTGATGGATCGTCGTCAGCCCCGGTACCGTCAGCTGCGCCAGATAGTTGTCATCAAAGCCGACGATTGATTTGCCCCCGGGTACGCTGACCCCGCACTCCGCCATGCCCGCAATGATTCCCGCTGCCAGAATATCCGCCGAAGCAAAAACACCGGTGATCCCGGGCCGTCCGCTCAGGATATGTCCCAGCTGTTTTCCCTCATCCACCGAAATCTCCTGCGTAAAAATCAGATTCGGATCAAAACGCATTCCGAATTCCTCCAGGGCACGGCGGTACCCCCGCAGCCGCTGTTCGATGACCCCGCCCGTCCGGATTGTCGGCGAGGCAAAGGCAATTGACCGATGGCCTCTCTCAAGCAGATGGCGCGTCGCCAGATAGCCGCCTTTTTCATCCTCCAGTCCGACGCTGTAAACATCTGGCGCGTCCACATAGCTGTCGATCAGGACAAACGGCACATCCAGATTTGCTGCCGCTTCAAAGAACTCATCCTGAAACATGCCGGTCAGGATCAGGCCGCTCAGGTGCCAGCTGCGGCTCAGGACAGCCAGATCTCTGACGTCCTCCGCAGCGCGCACCATCACGTAGTACCCTTCCTCCCGAGTTCTCTTTTCAATGCCCTCCACAAACAGGCCGAGAAAAGGGTCGCTCATGGTGCTGCCGGTATTCTGGGGCGTCAGATGGGTGATCACACCGATGATATGCGAATGCTGGTTGGCCAGAGAACGCGCGGACATACTGGGGACATAATGTTCCCGCTCAATAATGCCGCGGATCCGTTCCAACTGTTCAGGCGATACGCGGCTTTTCCGGTGGTGCACCACATTGGCGACGGTGGTGATACTGACGCCGGCTTCCGCCGCGATATCCTTCAGTGTTACCATTCTTTCCCTCCGAACCGGATTCACAGCTGTCAAGGCTGTATAAACATGGCCAGTATTATAGTCATATTGGTGTTTTCTGGCAAGCATCCGATCAGTTTTTCCATTCGAAAAAGTGCGGAAGCAGATGGACTGCTTCCGCACGGGAGCCTGTTGGATGTTTATTCGAGCGCCGCCAGATAATCCCTGATCGGCAGATCCCCGGGTTTGCCGGTCTCTTCCACCGTCATGCCCGCGAGAATCGTCTCGCTGCTGGTCGCATCGATGGGCGCGATGGGATCGGAGAAACTGATCTCATCCAGCCAGATGACATTCTTCGCAAATGCCCGGATATGGAACGCGTTGGTCATGCCCGGGAATCCGCTCGCTTCCAGGTCAATGACCAGGTCCTGCCAGTCCGTCGTGATCACGGGATGGCTGCCGTCCTTGAGCACCAGGTCAGAGAAGCGGGCCGCATAGAACTTTGAATCTTCCGGATGCCAGTCCATGATCAGCTTGTTCTCTTCGCCGCCTTCAGCGCCCTTGATCCGGATCGTCAGATACCTGCACCAGCTGATGCCTTCCAGAGCCCACATGTTCACCGCTTCGCCCCAGTTGCCCATCCAGTCCGCCGCATGGGCGAAATAGTCATCTTCACTGTCATAGTCTTCCGGATCGTATTCCTTCGGCCGATAGTCAATCTTGATGGCCCCTTCCTCATTCTTGGCGCGCAGGTTTGCCCAGTTGTCCCACCAGATGTTGACGCCGTTGGGACCGAGCTCCGGCTTCGCGTTGGGATCCCGGTCATCAAAATTGTCCCACAGGAAGCTTACAGTCTCCTCCGCCAGCGCAGAAGAAAGAACCGCAAACAGCATCATGGCAGAAAGGATGATGGCAAGAAACTTTTTCATGGTAACCCTCCTCATTCATTTGTAATAGGTTTAACGCTAAACCTATTTCTTGACCCGATTATAGCATGGCTGATTTGCCCTGTCAAGCACCAAAAAGGACAGGATTTCAACTTTGGGTGAACGAAAAAGCGCTCCATCATCTTGTTTTTTTTCGCCGGATCTGTATAATGAGAGAAGAGACAAGTTTAACGTTAAACTGCAATATAAACAGGGAGGATGATTCTGATGCTCATTCGGAAACCGCTTCGCCTTCTCTGCCTGCTGATGGCATTTCTTTTACTCCCGTTCCCGCCGCCGGGGCATGCTGAAGAAGCAGCTCCACAGCTGACCGTATACGAAGGGCCGAAGACCATGACTTCATCCGCTGACTGTTCCGTCAGCGTCTGCGGCGTCGAGCTCTTCGTATACGATGTCATGGTGAATCACGAGCACATCTGGAACGCCAATACCGTACCCGCGACCACTCCCATGACCTATTTTGACTTTTCCGGAACCGTGACGGTGGAGGTCCGCATGCCCGGTCTTCCGCACCCTGTGGAAAGTGCTCAGGTGCTCCCAAGCTCCGCGGGAGTTGTCGCGGAAGTTCGGGACGGAGCCGTTTGCTTCACCCTCTCATCCCCGGGTCAGTATACCGTCGTCTTCAACGGCGATGTGAACAAGGCGCTGCATCTCTTCGCCAATCCGCCGGAAACGGACCTGCCGGATCCCGCGGATCCGAATGTGTTCTGGATCGGACCGGGCGAATGGGTCATGGACGCCATCTCCCTGACGGATCACCAGACGCTGTATCTTTCCGGCGGCGCCGTGCTCCATTCCATCATATCCGTGGCCAATGCGGAGGATGTGCGGATCTGCGGCCGCGGCATCATTGACGGCAGCGACTACCCGGCATGGAACCAGCCCGGTTCCCTGGCCCGGGTGCCCATCGATCTGAACCATTCCAAAGATGTCCGCGTGGAAGGCATCTCCCTGGTCAATTCCAACTGCTGGAATTTCAACTCCTTTTCATCCCGGAATGTCCGGATCGACAATGTCAAGATCATCTCCGGCCGGCAGAACGGCGATGGGTTCACCTTCCAGTCCTGCACGGATCACCTGGTGACCCGGTCCTTTGCCCGTACCTGGGATGACAGCCTGGTCATCAAGAACTATTCGGGATCAACCAGAGGAATCACCTTCCGGGACATGCAGGTATGGACGGATCTGGCTCAGTCCATGGAAATCGGTTATGAAACCGACAAGGGGCTGACGCTCGATCCGGAAATCTGTGATGTCCTGTTTGAAAACATCACTGTGCTGTATAATTTTCACAAGCCGGTCATCAGCATTCACAACAGCGACGATGCGGCTGTGCACGACATCACCTGGCGGAATATCACCGTGGAGAACGCCATGATGCAGGGGGATAACGGTTTCAACAGGGAGCTGATTGAAATGACCCTTCAGAACTCCGCCTGGTCCACCGTCCGGGATGAGTTTGGCACCATTGATCATGTGCTGATCGACGGGCTGACCGTTGAAAAGACCGCGGACGGAAAGGTTCCCCCCTCCCGATTTTCAGGGCATGACGGGGATCATCAGATCACGGACGTTGTTCTTCGCAATATACGGATTCTCAATCAGGACATCACTGATCTGAAAGCCATGCGGCTTTCCACGGATGAATTCTGCGGGGGAATTGTCATCGAGCCCCCTGTGGCAGGTGCGAAAACCGCCGAAACTGTGGATCCTCTCCTGTCGACGTCTCCACACGAAGATCCGGCCGTCACCGTCATCGCTGCACCGGAACAGACCGGCGCGCAGCGGCCACCCTGCTTCCCGGATCCGACAGACAACTATATTCCTCTGCCGGAAACGGAAAACTACGCCCTTGCAAAGCCTGTCATTTCCGGAGCGCACACGGATGTATACAGGGACGTGAATGTCAACGACAGCAAAACGGATACCTACTGGGAGAGCAAGGGCTTTCCTGCGGAGATTACCTTTGACCTGGAGAAAACCTGTACGGTATCCACCGTCGCGGTCTGCCTGAATCCATCTTCCATCTGGGAGCCGCGGATCCAGGAAATCGCGGTGCTGGTCAGCACGGACGGAATCAGCTACACGGAAGTGGTTCCGGCAGAAAAGTACAGTTTTGATGCCGCCACCGGCAACCGGATCCGCATCGACTTCGATCCGGCTGATGCCGCCTTTGTACGCCTGGTATTCACCATGAACTCATCCTCCCGAACCGGAGGCGCTCAGGCCGCTGAAATCTGTGTGTATTAAGAAACGGAGCCGCGCTTCATCCCCGAAGCGCGGCTCCGTTTTTTTCCTTCACGCGGAGCTGAACCCGTTTTCCGGTTTCACGGATCTGTATGCCTCTCACGCAGGACAGGGGGCCTTCAGGCTTTCATCCCCATTCCCTGTTTGTTCATCCATGCCCAGGCCAGCTCCGGCCACACCGTCACCTCCGGCACGGTTTTCTCCTTCGGGCGATCCGCCGCATCGTCTGCATCAAAATACGAGAGCATGACCTTCGCCCACTCGGTCATCGGCACTTCTCCGCCGCGGACGGCACGGACCGCCCGGTCGTTCTGTTCCATGGTATAAGGGGCGCAGAAGCGGCCCTCCACCCAGTCCTCATTTGCCAGGGAAAGTCCGTGGTGCCCTTCGGAAAACACATGCATCGCGTACGGCACACCGTGCGCGCGCAGCGCATGGGCAAACATTTCGCTGTTTTCCACCGGCACGGATTCATCCGTCGCCGTATGCCAGAGAAAGCAGGGCGGAGTATCGGCCTTCACCTGCGTCTCCAGAGACCAGTAGTGCAGCGCGTCCGCCGGCGCATCCTTCCCCAGCAGCGCATCAAAGGATCCCCTGTGCGCATATTCACCGGAAGAAATGACCGGATAGCTCAGAATAGCCGCATCCGGCCGGGCTGAAACATCCCCATATTTCTCATCCTTCACATCCTCCCAGTGCACGCAGGCGCTGGCACACAGATGTCCTCCCGCCGAAAAACCGCACAGTGTGATGCGATCCGGATCAATATGGAACTCTGCCGCCCGCTTCCGAACGACCCGGATCGCCCGCGTCAGATCCCGCAGCGGCTGATCCTGCAGCGGCACATCCTGCAGCGGATTGACCGTATAGGTCAGCACGAATGCATTCACGCCAAAGTCATAGAATCTGCGGGCAATGATCTCTCCCTCCCGGGGAGAAACAAAGAAATATCCCCCGCCGGGAACAACCAGCAGGCAGGGCCGGAGCCGCTGGTCCTCATCATGGATATACGTCGTCAGACCGGGGACAAAGCCAAAGGACCGAGAATAGCTGTATTCCCCGTCTTCCCAGATGGCAAACCTTTCTGTCTTCATCTTTTCCTCCCGCGCGCCTCAGGCGCTTTTTTCCGCCTTTAATATACCCCAGGGGGAACATGCCTGTCAAAAGAAATGACAAAGCCGAAAAAACCGTCCTCCGTTTTTCGGGGAACGGTCTGAAAAATGTCCGGAATTCATGCCGCACGGCGCAGACGGATGATTTTCCGTCTGGCAGCACTGATTGCGGATGCATCCTCAGTATCGGGCATCAGGCGCTGCCGCAGGGAACGCATCACCTGCCAGTAACATGGGAACAGGAATGCATCCGCCATCACCCAGGCAGCCGGATTCGCAAAGCATGCGCCCGTAAACCCGGCCACAGGCACCACGAACAGGGCAACCGCCGTCCGCGCCACCATTTCAAATAGTCCGGCCAGCATCGCGACGCGGGTAAATCCCATCCCCTGGATGCTCAGGCGGACAATATTCACAAACAGCAGCGGAATATAGAAGGAAGCATTGATCAGCAGATAGGTGGAGCCCATCTCCATAACCGCCGGAGCCGCCGACGGATCAATGAACAGCGCCAGCAGCGTCCTGGAAAACAGCGCCACCACTCCAAAGGCAATCAGGCAGTACCCGATTCCAAGCACAGAAGCACACTTAAGGCCCTGATTCACCCGATCCAGCTTTCGGGCGCCCATGTTCTGGCCGGCATATGTCGCCATGGTCGAGGACAGCGCGTCAAACACGCTGGCAAAGAACGCGCTGATCTTGCCGGCCGCACTGACGGCCGCCACCTCATTCACACCCAGGCCGTTCACCGACCACTGCACCATCACCGATCCGATCGCCGTAATGGAGAACTGCAGCCCCATGGGAAGCCCGATCCCCAGCATTTTTCTGGCCAGGGCAGGTTCAAATACGCGGTCTTCCTTCTGAAGATGCAGAATCGGAAAGCGCCGGACCATTACCATGACGCACCCGATTCCCGAAATCAGCTGACTGATCGCGGTCGCCACCGCTGCACCGGCCACCCCCATGCCGCATACGATGATCAGAAACAGGTCCAGCACGATATTGACCAGGGAAGCCACCACCAGAAAAACAACCGGCGTCCGGCTGTCCCCCAGCGAGCGAAGAATGCCGCTCGCCATGTTATACAGCACGCAGCATGGGATCGCGGCAAAGATGATCCCGATATATGATGCCGATGCATCCAGGATTTCCTCCGGCGTATTCATCAGGCGCAGCAGCGGTTTGCACAGAAGGGTCGCCGCCAGCGCAAACGCCAGGCTCAGCACGGCGCTGAGAACAACGGAGTGAAACACGCAGCGACGCACTTCCCGCTCATCCTTCGCGCCAAATGCCTGAGCCACCGGAATCGCAAATCCGGAGCACAGACCCAGGCACAGGCCAATGATCAGAAAGTTCACAGACCCGGTTGCCCCGACAGCCGCCAGCTTTTCCGGTCCCAGATACCGGCCGACGATGGCGGTATCCACAAAGCTGTAAAACTGCTGAAAAAGAACGCCGAACAGAAGCGGCAGCGCAAAGGAGACGATCAGCTTCATCGGCCTGCCTTCCGTCAGATCGCGTGTCAGAGTCCGGGCCATGTCAAAATCCATCCTTTCGCGATCCTTTCCGGATCGTCCGGGATGTTATAGCACTTTCCCATGAGCATTGCAATAAAAGGGTGGATCAGATTCTCCGTTTCATCCTGAAATACGGCCGTTTTGATCAGTTAAAACATATCAGCATACTGCGTGATGTACCAGTCGGTTCCGTCTGTCACCATCACGACCCGGCCGCCGGTCGTATTGTAAAAAGGAATCTTCGCCGCTTTCATCTGCTCCGTTGCCTTCGGGGAACCAGACTTCCGATTGGTGACAAAGATGAAGCCCGGATCCACGGTCGCCAGAAAATCCTGCACGATCCGAACCAGACCGTGATGCGGCATTTTCATGATATCCGCCTTCAGCTGATCCCCGGACAGCACTTTCAGAATCCCCTGCTGGGCAGCACCGGTCGCGTCCCCGGTCATCAGCACGGTCGCATCCCCAAAGGTGACATGCATGATGGAGCTGCGGGCATTGGGATCCCCTCCTTCCTCCCACCAGTAAAAGGAAAGCTCCGCCCCGCCAAAGTTCACCGTTTCCCCCTGAGCAAGCTGATGATAAGGGATGCCGGCCTTTTCAAGCTCCCTGACAGCGCTGCGCTGGGTATCGTTCCGGTAATCCGGGCGAAAGCTCGACCAGAATTCATCCGCCCTGAATCCATGCTTCATCATCTGGGTCACGTTCTGGAGATGGTCGTCATGAGGATGGGTATTATAGATGATATCCACCCGTTCCCCATAGCCCATCTCCGTCAGCGCCTCCGTGAGCTTTTCCCGCCATTTCCGGACGCCTCCGTCAATCAGCATGGATTTTCCGCCGACTTCCATCAGTGTGCAGTCGTTGATCAGCGTTGCGAACGCGGTCAGCCGAAGCACTTCCTTCTCCGCCCACTCCGCCGGCGGTTCCTGCCCCACGTGGATCTCCGCCGCACCGGGCAGAATCACGCCAAGAAAAAGCAGTCCGGTCACCCAGGCCGAAAGAGCTCTGATCCATACATGATGCTTCATCTGTTCTAACTTCCCTCCATGATCAAGATGCCGGATATTTCTCTGCGCACACTGCACAAACACGCACATTATACTCACAAGAAGCCTTTTTTACAAACTTGCTGCGCTTTCCTCCGACGATTGCCGAATGCCTGCGGCACGTTGACATTCCATCTGCCGTCAAGTATAATGAAGCGATTGTTTCCTATTTTGTCTAAAGCAAAGATGGAAACGGTTATTCTCATGAGGAGGTACTGAATCATAATGAAAAAACTGATTGCTCTGCTGTTGACCACCCTGCTGATGTTCTCCTGTCTGTCCTTTGCTTTTGCAGATACCATCGCTGTGACGCAGGACGCAGTCGATAACGCACAGGTAAGTACTCCCGCATCGTTGGGTAACAATGCTGTCATCGAAGGTTTGGATCCGTTTACCGGCCTTTCGGACAACGGCGAAGCCTTCACCCCGGTGATCCTGGTGATTGACAACAATACGGAAGGATATCCTCATTGGGGCGTCGGATCCGCCAGTGTGATGATTCAGATTCCGAACATGTCCACCGGCAATACCAAAATGCTGGCGCTGTTCTCCACCACTTTCCCGGAGCTCGCAGGCGGTTCCCGCAGCGCACGGATGACTGCGCTTCCTTTCGCTACCGCCTTTAATGCTGCCTTTGCGTCCGCCAACTACGGCCCGCATCAGGATGCGGTGGATACTTTGGGACTCAGCCAGTCGATCCAGTTCGATTACTGGCGGAAAAAATGGGGACTGCTGGCACAGACAAGCAGTGATAACGCCAATAAAAAATGGTTTGATTTGCTGGGTGGCGGCTCCTACAAGCATCGCGTTCCTGTTGAAGAGGTCAATGGTGTATTTGACGCGTCTCTGGTTGCTCATATGCAGGAAATTCATGATATGCTGATCCGGAACGGCGTTGCCTTTGAAAAGCGTCCCTTCCTGTTCACGGATACTCCGCTGGATCGCGGCGTCATTGCCAACGAAGTCGACGTCACATTCTACGACAACCACAACAGTTCTTCTTCCAACAAGGCAAGCAATTGCATCTTCTATTACGATGAGGGACTGGGATATTCCCGTGAAAATGCCGCCGGCATCGAAATTGACCGGACTTCAAAGGATATCCTGTATTTCTCCAATCTGATCATTATGCGCATTCCCGTTGAAAGTGCGGATGGATATCTGTACTGGAGAAACAACATGGTCGGCGGCGGTATCGCGGACATCTTCCAGAACGGCCATTACATTCAGGGCTCCTGGTACCGCGAAAATGACACAAGCCGCATTATTTTCATGGATGAGCAGGGAAATGAACTGCAGTTCCAGCGCGGAAAAACATATATCGTCGCGTCAGATGACTGTGCGGTTGTCTCCTATGAAGAATAATCAACGCGGTTATACATGAAAGGATCGATCATTTTGAAGTCCAGATGGGTTTGGATTGGCCTGATTCTTCTCCTGCTCTGTCCGGTTTTCGCTCAGGCAGAGATAGAATTCAATGGGATCTTCTACTCGGAGGATTCTGAATATATCGATCTGGGAGATATGGAGGTCAGTGACTGGGAAGCGCTGACCTCCTTCCTGGATCAGCTGCCGGCGCTCCGACGGGTGGATATGTGGAACAACCGTATGACAGCGGAACGCTGCGGTGAGCTGTCCTCCCGTTATCCGAATATCCGGTGGTGGGGATGGACGATGGTGATCCCTTCAACGGACCACGAGCATGTGGTCCGGACGGATGCTACCGCCTTTTCAACCCTGCACAACAACAGGAGTCCCCAGCATACGGAAAAGGATTTCGAAATTTTGAAGTACTGCTGGAACCTGATGGCGCTGGATATCGGGCACAATCATGTGACCAATCTGGATTTTCTGTATGATCTGCCGAATCTTCGGGTGCTGATTGTTGCTATCAATAAGGATATTGTGGATATCTCCCCCATCGCATCCCTCAGGAATCTGGAATACCTGGAGATGTTCAACAACAAGGTGTCCGATCTGACCCCGCTGGCCGGGCTCGATCACCTGCTGGATCTGAACATCTGCTTCAACGCAGTGAAGGATTTTTCCCCGCTGAAAAACCTGACGGGGCTGAAAAGGCTCTGGATGTATTCCAGCGAGCGGTATAATACGGAGCCTTCCAAAGCGCTTGTGGCAGACCTTCAGGCGGCTCTGCCGAACACCGAGATTGACTCTGTGCACTACTCCACGCTCGGCAAATGGCGTTATCTGGATAACGACAGCACCGTGATGCATCCCCATTACGCGGCGCTGGTTCAGATGTTCGGCAACGACCCACGCCATCCGCAGTACGCCTATGTGCCCTTTGAGGACAGTTATCCGCAGGATGCGGAAGCTGCCAACATAGCCGGCATGCCGGTACAGGCGGATCCCGTCAACGATCCCAATCCATCGCTTGCGCTGAACACGCCGCAGGATTTTTCGGATAAAGGGTATCGGCTGCCCATCGATTTCTCCGTAGGCACCCCGCCCCAGGCAAACGGGCTCATCAGCGAGTGGAGCTATTCGGATTCAACGATTTCCGCCTCCGTCAGCAGCGGAAACCAGAACGGAAGCGCTTACTGGGTTTGCGATATTCAGATCTCCGATCCGTCCCAGCTGCGGACGCTGTCCGGCAGTATGGACGGTTCCTTCCTGAAATCCGGTGAACGCAGCCAGCAGAATTTTGCGAAAATATCCAGGGCTGTCGTTGCCATGAACGGTGATTTCTGGAAGAGCGCAGAAAAGAAAGGATTGGGCTATATCGTCCGCCAGGGTACGCTGTATCTGGACAGTCTGGATCCAAACAGATGGTATCTGATGGACGTCCTGCTGATTGACGAGGACGGCGACTTCCATATCCTTTACCGTCCCGCAGCCGGCTCCATCAAATCCCGGATCGACGGAAAGCGGATTTTGAATGCTTTTTCCTTCGGTCCTGCCCTTGTGGATAACGGAGAGGTCATCAATAACTGGCAGGGCGCGGACGGATGGATCGATATGGCCGCCGACAAGGAGCGTCAACGCATTGCCCTTTGCCAGACGGGACCGCTGCAGTACAAGATTGTCTGCTGTTCCACGACCTACAGGGGCAACCGCGGAATGACGCTCAGAGAATTTGCCAACCTGGTCGCCTCCATGGACGTTCAGGTGGCATACAACTTTGACGGCGGTGCCTCCACGTGGCTTGCCTTCAACGGTGAGAAGGTCAATGAATTCGGTGTCGGTTCTTCCGGCGTCCGAAATCTGATGGATATCATTTACTTTGCTTCCGCGGAGTAAGTGATTGACGATGGGAGAACGGGTCATGAATTCTGCAACATGGTACTGGATCACTGTGACGGCGGGGCTTGTATTGTCCGCCGTCTTCTTCATTGTCCGCGGACGGCGTCGCGGGATTTCCTTCTTCCGCATGGGGGCAGGGTATGCTGTCGGCCTGATTCTTGGGTGGATCCTCGCCCGGCTGATCTGTTTCCTGCTTTTTCCATCCTCCGGAGATCAGTCCCTGACGGAAAGATGGATCTGTTTCACACCGGACGCCTATTCCTTTGCGTCCGGCGGGATCGGGTTCTGTCTCGGCAATCTGCTGCCGGATCTGCGGGATCAGAAGCGCAGATCGATGGTCGCTGATGCACTGGCACTGCCGGCATGCATGCTTGCCGCGTTTTTCCGATTCGCCGAGATCTTCCTGGACAACATCGGTCTGGCGGAGCTGTACAAGGTCGGGCTGCCGGATATCGAAGAAGGCAGCCTGCTTGCAAACTTTCCCTTCGCCGTTTCCGACGCCTGGGGCATGTGGTATTTTTCCATCAGCACGCTTTCCACCCTCCTGATTCTGGTCATCATCATTCTGATCGCTTTCCGGGAGAGGCGGCTGGCCGCATCCGGTCTGGAGGCCGAAGGGGTGATCATGAAC
>OCTW011577128.1_pt1 | contig 21769 bp, 21 predicted proteins | sample 1539671 | NCBI WGS metagenome assembly OCTW01 (sample SAMN02144230, study PRJEB22623) | gut metagenome | biome: sheep rumen | host: Ovis aries | place: New Zealand
AGAAATAGAAATCACAAATGCAAGTGAAGAATATAACAGCGACACTTACATACAAAAAATTAATATTAGAATAACAATTAAATAAACACATAATATTATGAGTAAAATTAAAGGCGGTGATATGATGCTTTTTTTGGATAATAAAAGCATCGCTTATGCAACAAACCACACCCTTGAAATAAACGCAGAGACAGCCGACACAAGCAATAAAGACGAAGGTGGTGGCGATTGGGCAAGCAATGAAGTTAGGTTACTTAATTGGTCTGCTACTTCCGAAAACCTTTATTCATTAGATGGAGAAGGTGATAACTTCGCAGACTTGTTCGACATCATGGTAGCCAAACAGCCTGTTGATGCAGTTTTCGCTAAGAAATCACAAACGGCTACTGACGTACCTTCAGGCGGTTGGACAGCAGGTGTTCCAAAGTATAAAGGTAAGGTTATTATAAGTAATCTTTCACTTAATGCACCAAATGGGGAATATGCAACTTATAGTGTGCAATTTACCGGTGTCGGAGCGCTTGAAAAATTAACAACTTAAATTTGATAGACTATGAGCAAGGTTAAAGGTTCAGACTTAATGTTATTTGTTAACGGTAAATCTATTGCTTATGCCACAAACCACACACTTGAAATTAATGGTGAAACTCAAAATGATGGTCACAAAGACATTAGTGGTGATTGGGATAGCATCGATGTTACTAAATTGAGTTGGTCTGCTTCGTCTGAAAACCTGTATAGTGTAGATGGTAGGGGTAGAATGTATGGTGATTTGGAAACACTGATGATATATCATACACCAATAGACCTTGTACTGTCAATGAAAGCACCTATTAGTTATACTGAGCCACCTGTAGATGGTTGGTATACAAGAGACCAAGGTTATACAGGCAAAGCAATTATAACTGACTTACAAATGAATGCACCAAATGGGGAATATGCAACATTTTCAGTACAATTTACAGGTGTTGGACCGTTGACAAAATACTATAATTTAGAAATGAATAATGATGAATCAGGCGACCCTTCAGAAGATTTAACACAGGGTGGAAATGTTTATAATTATCAATCATATTTATATGAATTTTACGAATATGGAATAATTAGAAAACCAAATCCCTATATAATTGTTACACTTGAAGATGTTGCAGCAGAAGTTGACAATGGTTTAACTGTTGGTAGCAGAATTAATTTAAGCAGCGTGTTTTTTTATAAGAGTCCATATGATGAAGAAGAAATTGGCTATATATCAGGTTATGTAACAAATATAAATCCAAGTAATAATCATATTACTATTTCGCTTGATAATCCTTTTAAAGACACAATTCGTTTAAGAGATTCATTTACAGCAGATGGGCATGATATGCAAGACTATCAGGTTGACGGTATAATGTTGAATATGACAGACCACCCTGAGATTACAGCTAATGATGAAGGTAAAGAAGCATTCCTATATCCGATTGGGATGGACTACATATTAGGTTATATTAACCAAGTAGGTGCAGGACCAAATAATGATAAAATTAATTTTAGAGCATATTTTGGCGAATAACTATACAAGGGAGGTGTGATAACCCACATTTCCCTTTTTTAAGATAACATCTATAAATTAAAGAAGAAATGAGAGAATTGACAATTAACAACAAGGTATACAAGATTAAGTATACAATTAGAGCATTATTTATATTTGAGCAAATAACCGGTAAAGCTTTTAAAATTGAAAACCTTTTAGACAATTATATTTTTTACTATTCAATTTTAATGGCTAATAATCCGGATAACGTAATAGATTGGGATGAATTTATCAACGCATTAGACGAAGACCCAACTATTATAGCGGAGTTTGGCAAATTGATGACAAACGAAGAAAAGAAAGAAAAAGTTTTTGAGGTTGAAGACGGTGAAGGCAAAAAAAAAGACTAAGTATCAGTGAGGTTTACGCTATCTTAGTCATACAATGCCATTATTCACCATCTTATGTATTGGATGAAATGCAGTGGTATGAAATCAGTGCAGCATTAAAGTATTGTTATTATGCTTACAGACAGCAATGGGAACAAGCAAGACTGATAAGTTATGTAACGGCACAAGTCCAATCAACAAAGAAACTCAAATTTGAAGATATAATTAAATTACCGTGGGATGATGCAACACAAAATATTGAGGAGGCTGATACTAAGATTAGTAAAGCGGATATTGAAAGACTTAATAAAATGGCGCAAGCCTATTTAAAACAGAAACAATAAAAATGGCTGATTATGTAGTTAGATTAAACGGACAAGACAACTTAACATCTACCATCAACAAGGCAAAGCAGGAGTTAAACGATTTTGGAAAAGTTGGACAAACTGCAAGTGAGAAGATAGACGCTAAGTTTAATAAGATTATAAACAGTTCAGCACCGTTAAAACGTCAGTTGAGAGACTTACAGGCTTTAATGGCTAAGATGAATTTTGACGGTTTAAGTAATACTGAACAGTTCACACAAGTCGCAACAGCAGCAGGTAAGATAAAAGACGCAATAGCAGATGCAAGTGCAGCCACACAAAGGTTTGCCAATGATACTGCAACACTACAAGCAGGTATACAAGCATTTCAAGGTTTGGCAGCGGTTGGAACAGTTGCAACAGGCGCAATGGCTTTATTTGGTGCTGAGAATGAAAATGCAGCTAAGGCAATTCAGAAAGTCCAAGGTGCATTAGCGATCCTGAATGGTGTTCAGACGGTAGCCAATGCACTTAATAAAGATAGTGCTTTAATGTTGAAACTGAAAGAAGTTAGAATGATAGCTTCATCAGCTGCAACAACGGCAAACACAGCCGCAACAGGCGTTAACACAGCAGGAACTGTTGCTAACAATGCTGCAACAAAGGCATGGAATGTTACAAAGGCTATTAGTAAGGCTTTATTAGGTGACTTTACAGGTTTATTGTTAGTCGGTGCAGGTGCATTAGTTGCATATTCACTTTCAACCGGTGATTCAAAGAAAGAACAAGAAGCTTTAAATGATTCAGTAAAACAAGGTGCAGAAGTTCAAAATACTTATACAAGTACGTTAGCAAATACTTATTCAAACCTTATGACTAAGTACGCACAACTTAGAGTAGAATGGAATAAGTTAACTAACGACCAACAAAGAAACCAATGGATTACAAATAATAAATCCAAGTTACAGGAATTAGATTTGGTTATTAATAATGTTGCCGATGCTGAAAAGGCTTTTAATGGTAATACCAATGCAGTTGTACAAGCATTTCTTAAAAGAGCACAAGCGGCCGCAAGATTAGCACAATTAACCGAATTATACCGAAAGCAAATTGAACTGATAGATAAAAGAAATTCAACGGCTATTCAGATTCAAACGGATGCACAAAGAAACGGAAGACGTGCAGTAGCAGGTGATGAAATAACAGACCAAACTTATAGAAGCAGCCGTTACGGTTCAGTAGGCTCTGATGGCAAATGGCGATTCAGTGAATCCGGTGCAAGACTATATAGCGGAACTGACACATCATCAAATCAAGTTATACAGCAATTAGATAGACAAATAGACGGTGTTAATGGTCAAATAAACAAAGTTGTACAGGCTATCCAATCAACAGCATCTACACCAATTACAAGCGGTGGCGGTGGTCGAACGTCTGTTAGTGGTGGCGGTGGCAGAAGTACAACAGGTGGCGGCGGAACTACCACAAATAAGATTGATTATAAACAGGGTAGTTTAGCAGACTACGAAGCACAATTACAAGACTTACAAAATAAACTAAGTAAGGGTTTAATTCCGCCTGAAGAAATTGAAAAAACCAAAGCCACCATTGAAAAACTTAAATCCGACATTCAGGAAAAGAAAATTGAATTAGGATTAGAAATAGACCCCAAATTAAAAGAATCAGAAGAAGCTAAGAAAAAAGTTCAGGATGAAGTTAAAAAATATTTTGAAAACAAACAAGATATTCAGTTAACACCACAAATTTCTACATTTGATAAAGCAGTCGGTAATAATCCATTTGATACTTCAACATTAGATGGTATTGAAAATTTGATTAGCTTTAATGAAGCTTTAATTGAATCACTGAAAGAATCAAAAGAAGAACTTGAAGGTCTTCAACAAGGACTTATAAACACCGGTCAAGAAGGCACTGAAGCATTTACTAAAATTAGTGATGAACTGAATAATGTAAATGATGCACTATTAACCGTTAGTGAAAGTAATGTTGTGTTAAGTGACGAAGCAAGTAAGTTAAACAAGAAACAAGAGAAACAAGAGAAAACAAAAGGCATTTATAATGCAATTTCAGATGCAGCACAAAATACAGCAAGTGTTTTCAGTGACCTGGGTAAAATGACTAAAGATACAAGTTTACAAACAGCAGGGATTATTGCTAATGCAATAGCTAATATTTTACAAGGTTATGCTCAAGCAAGTGCACAAGCAGCAACATTAGGGCCTATTGGGTGGGCTGCATTTTCGTTAGCAGGACTTGCACAAGTAACATCAGTAATTTCACAAATACACAGCTTATCAGGATATGCACAAGGTGGTATTGTTACAGGTGGCTCAACTCATGGTGATAGAGTAATGGCAAGACTTAATGCAGGTGAAATGGTTCTTAACGGACACCAACAAAGCAACTTATTCCGTGCAATAGAAAACGGTGACTTTGGAAGTTCAACTATTGAAACACCAACTATTAACTTTAAGTTAAAAGGCTCTGACATTTATGGTAGCTTAAAGAACTTTGGTAAAGGACAATTAAAAACAGGTAAAAATATTGGGATAAAATGATTATACAAGGACAATTCAGAGATATAGATAATAGCTTGATTACTGTCATTTTCACAAAGGATGATGGCAGTAGTCAGACTAATGAAATTGGTACAGATATTAAGTTTGCTGATAGTCCTGTTACTATCACAACAAATAACGATGACTTATTTAATGTTATAATTAGAAAGTCTGCAAAGATAGCCTTACTAACTACATCTTATGTTGGTAATCTTTTCTTTGCGGATAATAGTAGAAGTGTAAAGGTAGAAATTAAGAAGGGTAATGAATGGTTGTTTTATGGTTATGTTGACCCTAATACGTACAACCAACCTTATTCCTCACCATTAGATGATTTTGAAATAAACTGTATTGATGTACTTTCCACACTTCAATACTATAATTATAAAGACGCTACTTTAACTAATTATGACACTATAAAGAATGGTGCAAAAAATGTTACAATAAAGTCAATATTAGATTTAATGTTTGACAATTTGGATGTAACTCTTTTCTATGATAAGTCCAAAGGAATAAGTTCAAGTAGACTTAACACAGTTTTTAATGACATATCAGTTTCAGAACAAATAATAGTAGGTGAAGAATTTGATGATATCTGGACCTACGAAGAATGTTTGGAAAGTCTATTAAAGTATTTAAATCTGCATATAATCCAACAAGGAAAGAATATATTTATTTTTGATTGGGATAGCATAAAGAACAAAAACACCTCATGGTTAAATCTATCTACAAACACTTCAACATCATTAGCTGCAATAGACGTAAACATTACAAGTGATATGCACGCAGACAATGGTACACAAATAACAATAGATGATGTCTATAACCAAATCAGTGTTAAATGCAATTTAGATTCACAGGACACAGTTATAACAAGTCCATTAGCAAAAGATGCACTTACTTCATTATATAGTGGAAAACAACTATATATGACCGAATATATAAGTGAAGGTAGTGGAAGTCATGCCAATTCAGCATTTAATGCCATAGTAAAAGGTAGGTCAGATGATTATGCAGATTGTAAAACAGTAGATTGGTTTATACAAGCAATGAACAATAAGAATTGGAAATTTTACTATGATGGTGTTAATGTCGTGGATTCATTAGCCGAACAGTCGAATGGTAGATATATTAACCAATGGAAGTTGGCCAAATATCTTAAAAATAATTCTTGTGTTCCTTATATATTTAAATTTGGTTCAGTTGAGCATAAAGGTAGTTCAGTAGCAGATAATTCACCAATTAGCAAAGTTGATATGAAACCTTATTTATTCATATCCGTTAATGGTAATGAAACATCTAATGAAAGTACACATGCACCGTCTGATTCAACAATACAGGCACATAGTGGAATGGCTGAATATGTTGCTAATAATAGTGGTGGTGTTTTTTCACCTATTGATGATGATACAATAAACTATTTAGTCTTTTCAGGCAGACTGTTATTCCAACCAATTCAGTATGAAAGTAGTACATCTACCGCTAATAAGAATAATAACTTTGAAGCTATAAGAACAGGTAATGCACCAAGAACTGAAGGAAGAGTAGCACAAGTTCCAAGATATGATGAATTATATATTATTCCAAACAACCTTATTAAATCAGATAATAATGGAGAGGGTAGATATTATACACGAAAGTTCTACACACAAGTCAAACCAACTGACAAACCTACAACTTATTTAACTGATGGTTCTGCCAACCTACAACCGTGGACTTCTGATAAATCAGCAAAAGGTTATGAATATAAGTATACAGCAAAAGGTGATACAGGTGATTTATATGCAAAACTTCCTGTTCTTGAATGTGAACTTATTATCGGTAATAAGAGACTTATTGAAACTAATATAGATGAATATGGTAATAGTACGTTTGAATGGGTTGAGTTAGGACATGAGCCGACAATAACAGTTGATGGTCAGGATTACACACTTACGACATTCTCACTTGGTATAAATCCAAAATTAAATGATTTTATTATAGGTCAGGAATACGACATACAAAATACAATTGACTATACTATGAATGTAGATGCTGAGGGTACAGCTATTCCGATTAAGAAATCAGACAATTTAAGTGGTGCTGTTATTTTCAGGATATTAGGACCTGTTAATCTATTGTGGAATCAGGTTACAAGAAGACATCCAACATTTTGGAATCATACACATTGGAATAGTAATGCAAGATTCATTTTAGCACATACAGAGAATATTATTATAGAGGATTTGGAATGCAAAGTTTATACAAACAGTGGACTGAATGATATTACAGAAGATAATGAATTAATCTACATGTCAGACGAAACAGATAAATATATAAATAAGAAAGATGATATAGATTTTGATTTCATTACACAGTTAAGTAGTGCTGAATGCTTAGAATTAGGCATAAAGCAAGCAGTCAATATGAATGCAGTAATCAATACATCTACTAATTTACCGTTACCAACAATATACAATAAATGGGAAACAGTTCCAAGTAAGAGAAACAGCAAGGCTGAAGAACATTATATAAATCAATACTATACTAACTATTCTACACCAAAAATCAAATTGGAAACTAACCTGCATAGCAACAATATTGATTGGAAAAATATTTATAGAAGTACGGCATTATCTAAACAGTTTATGATAATTGCTGATGAATTTGATGTGAAATATAAACAGAAGAATTTAACATTACGTGAAATATGATTACGATTAAGAAATTCAGTAAGAAAGTTAATAGTAACAATAGTAGCCAAACTACTTCAAACGGTTTTGCTAATAATGTTACCGTTATTAATGGTGGTGGTAGTAATTCAGCAAAAGGCGTATATTTGTGGGGACAATACCACGACCATACAGCAGATATTGATGGAGATATAGAAAGTATAGGCACAATTAAAGGTAATGCGTTAGAAGGTAATACAGCCACAATTAACGGTAATCTTTCAGCTGATTCTATAAGTGCAAATACAGCCGATATTGATGGACAACTTGTAGCCGGTGAAATAGAAACCACCTATGCAGATATTACAACTATCGACAACGAAACTATAAATAGTACCTTAGTAAACGCTACAACGGTAGATGCAGACACCTTACAGGCTATTAACGCTACTATTACAAATCTTTTATCTGAGAATATAACAACGGACTATTTAACCGTTACGAAAGCGGCTCACTTCTTTAAACTTATTATAGATGAAATCAAGGCAGCGCAGGGGCAAATAATTATAACCCCTGCAAATGCCACTTTAGCAAAAGTAGAAGCGGTGACAAATGGCTATAAGTGTTATTTCAGAGCAGAGGATGAAGACAAGAAAATATATCAGAATTTTGAAATAAACGACCAAATTGTTTGCCAAACATTTAATGTTGCCACCGGAACAAGCTATGATGTTAGCAACAAATTCTATTGGAGACTATGCACAAATGTAAGTCAGACGGTTGAACAAGTTGAAATAGATGGTCAAACAGTAGATTGTCATTGGATTATATTATCTGATACTGATAAAGAAAGCCACTCCAATAGTGTTCCTGAAAGTGGGGATGAAATTGTAATGTTGGGTAATAGAACAGGCACAACAAGACAGGCTGCAATTACTATTGGGGCTTATAATAACCCATACCTGGATAGCGGATTAACAGCACCTTTTATTGTACAATATGATGGGATAAATGATTATAATCTTAGTAATCATAGAATCAATATTATTAGTAACGGTTTAAATCAGTTTAAAGGTAAATTCACTACAAATACAGGTGACGATATAGAACAGCTGATAGCAGATGTTGGACAGGGTGTAATTACTTATATGCACCAAGCATATTCAAATAGTGCTGATGGTAGACTGAATTTTAGTAAGACATATTTCACTGATGCACTTTATATTGGTTTTTGCTCTAATCATACTGAATCAGATTCTACTTTAACTTATTCTGATTACACATGGGCACGTTTAAAAGGTAATGATGGAACAAATTCAGATAGTTACAAGTTAGTACCGATTTTAGAAAATGCACCGATAGACCATAATTCAACATTGGGTGTTTCTTTAAGATATAGCATAGTACATTCAGTAGGTACAACCATAGAATATATAGTAGCATCCACAAGTGGATATTATGTGAGATTCAAGCCACATTATACAAGCACTTTGGTTAACCGATGGACTAATTTGTCAACAGGTACGGCACAACCATCTTACACAAATACAGATTACCAATATAATTGGTGGACTACTGAAGACCATGTTACTTACTTTGAAATAGAATTGGTAGATAGTAATGAAACTGTTTACGACCAACGTATAGTTTATGCACAATTAGCACCGTCAGCAACTTTAACCATAACGGATGAAATAACGGCTACTGTTCAGGGTTGCAGAACTGATATTGATTCAAATACAAATGCCATTTCAACATTAAATCAACAGTTTGACCAAATAGAAGCTACTGTTGAATCGCATACAACATCAATTGATAATAATACTACTGATATAGCAAATCTGACAATAAGAGCAGATGGTATTAGTTCAACAGTTTCTAATTTTAGCGGTGTACAGTTAATCAATTTATACGGATGGACTAAGGCAGACCATACAGCAGCAGAATATGATGAAGAATATCAGGGTTATAATATAAGTCATTCTGTCTGGAATAATAATGACTATTATGATATATTCAGTAATGTGGTTAAATTAAAACAAGGTGAAAAGTATGTGTTCAGCTTTTACAGTGAATTTAACCCACATATAAGCGTAGCATATTCTACAACAAATCAGTTACCGGTAAACTTCAGTAATTATGTACAAACAGTAAGACATTATGATGGTACTGATACTTACTTAGATAATCCAAGAATATACTACACATTCACGGCATCGGCTGATGCTTATTATGTGATAAGTGCAAGCATGCAGGATGAAGAATTAGAAGATGCTTTATACCGTCCACAATTAGAGTTAGGCTCAGAGCCAACACAGTTTGATATAAATGCGCAAATGCTAAGTTCTCAAATAGTTCAAACGGCTGATAACATCATTCTACAGGTAAATAATTGTGGTATTGATATTGATAATAGACAAATCACTTTGAATGGTAATACCCTTATAAACGGTAACTTAACACTGAATCAAGCAGAACAGGGATTCACACTTCAGGGAATAGGTGGTACAACTTTAATAACAGCACAATCTATTGGCACATATAATGAGTTTGTAAGTAGAACGGCAATTGATTATATAGCAAATGCAGTGTATAATTCAGGTTTAGTTAAAGTATCAACAATAGACCCACCACAAACATGGTACACAGGTCAATTCAGATTCAAAAACACTATCGGTAAAGTAAAGTCAGGAACAACAATAACACTTAATAATGTCAGCTATTCTTATATGAATGATGGTAGACCTATTACGTCCGGTGTTATTATAGAGACAGCTAACACTAATTGGTCAGTTTACGAAAATGGAGTTTATAAGCAGACAATAACATTTACTGATGGTGTGGCTACTTATACCACAACTTCTGATAGTATTGTATCAATTCAAAATTATGCTGTTATAAGATTCTATGTTGTAAACAACGAAGAAAAGGTAGTAGAAGCCACTTTAAATTACCATGTAAACGTACCTATAAACGATTCATTTACTTTAATTGGTTATGATGGTATAGGTTCTAACTTTGGCAATAACAAGACGGTGTATATTGGTGCAGAAGGTACATATATCAAATATGGCAATGCAGGATTTAAAGTCACAGACAATGTAATAAAGAAAATGAATCCTAATGGCGATTGGGTAGGACTTGATGCAAAGAACGTAAAAGTAATGCCTGATACTGAATATAGTATTACAGATGATGATGAATTGATTATTGCAAACAATTCAATGACTTCAGATAGATACCTGGATTTACCAACTACTACTTATGCAGGTAGAACTATTTATGTTAAAGATTATAGTCAGAAGACAATCAATGTGAGGTGCAATAATCATATAATGGCATCAAATGGTAATTCAGTTACAAGCGTGGTCACAGTTAATAACACTGCAAATATGTTTATATTTGATGGGACTTATTGGCTACAATTCTATTGTGGTTAATATTTATATATGAATAAAAATCAATTTATATATACTATCAATGAAACTAACTGAACACTTCACACTTGAAGAATTAACAAGAAGTGCAACGGCTGTTAGATTGGGCATCGATAATACACCAACAAAAAGTATTATATCCAACTTAACAGAAGTTGCACAGTTATTGGAAAAAATACGGACAACTTACGGAAAGCCTATAATAGTAACAAGCGGTTATAGATGTGATAAACTAAATAAGGCAGTAGGTGGTGCAAAGGGTAGCCAACATAGATTGGGACAGGCCGCAGATATAAGAAGCATATCAGATAGCGTTGAAGATAATAAAGAATTATTTAATGTTATTGTCGGCATGATGCTTCAAAAAGAAATAGAAGTAGGTCAAGTAATCGACGAATATAATTATAATTGGGTACATGTATCAACACCAAAACTAACAACTAATAATCAAATTAAGCATATAAAATAAAATGAAATGGAATAAAGACACAAAAGAAATATTCGGCTATATATTTGCTGCATGTTCACTTATATTTGGATTTGGATTAACAATAGCAGGCTTTATTGTTGACCCATTAGGTGTAGTAAGTGAATCAGTGTTATGGGTATTAGGTCAGTGCTTCGTGTTCGCAGGTGGTGTAACCGGAATAGCACTATCAGTTGATAATATGAAGAAAACAGTTAAGGCAGAAATCATGAGGGAATTAAAAGAATGATGAATGATATTAGGATAGAGCCAACACCATATGATGGTATCTATAAACATATAGCACCTGAAGGTTATGTATTTATGTGTGGTAGTGATTGTTTCGGTTCTGTTGTTTGGGGATGGTATCAGCTATATAACAAGTATAAATTAGTAAAGGGAAGTGGATAACACTATTTCCCTTTTTTCATGCCATTTTGTGTGCGCACACATCCCCCCCTACCCCCAAAGTCGGCAGGAGGGGCGTTAAACCCCACTGCAACCCTTCTTCACACACAAGGAGAATTTTAAACTTTTTTGGTATTGGTTTTGCAATGTGGAGTTTGCAATTTCGCACATATTATGTGGTGATTATAAAAAAGTCTATAACGTTACAACGTTTTTACCAAAAATATAACCACAAAAATTTGCATGTTTAGATGATTTCCTGTAACTTTGCCAATGAAATTTAAATCTTAATTCATTTATAGTTATGGCAAAGGTTATCTTATTGGTCAGAGTATCGACCGCACAACAGGAAGTTGAAGCACAGCGCAGTGAACTTGTAGAACTTGCGTTGGCTGACGGTTTTAAGCATGAAGACATGGTTATTATTGAGGGCGTAGGTGCATCCGCTATTAAATTAAATGAACTGTATCTACAACAGATGGATGAACTTTATCAAACTATTGAATCAGGTGATATTGATGCAGTGTATGCTTGGGAGATAAGCAGAATTGGACGTGATGAAGTGGTTTTAATGAAGTTCAAGAATTTTTTAATTGAACACAAAGTGCAGTTGGTCGTGAAAAATCCATCGTTGAGGCTATTGAACAATGATGGCACTGTAAACAATGGTATTGAATTGGCCTTTTCTTTGTTCGCCACAATGAGCAAACAAGAAATGGCAGTGAAGAAAGAACGTTTCAAAAGGTCAAAGGCACGCAACAAGGCAGAAGGTAAATTTACCGGTGGCAAGATAAAGTTCGGCTACAAACTCAGTAGTAGTAAATATTTTGAAATTGACCCTGAAAAGAGTGCCGTTATAGTTGAGGTATTTAACCGCTATGTCAATGGTGCTTCTCAATATGAATTGGTTGAGGATATGATTTCACGTGGTTACTTGGTGAAGAATTACAACAGAATAACCACTTCAAAGACCGTTGGATATTGGCTCAGGGACACCGCCTACATAGGTCAAAATAACTACCCACGTATTATCGACGATGAAACCTTTAACAAGGCTCAGGAACGCTTACAGATGCGCCACAAGGAACATCATTCGAAGCACATATTGTTTGCCAAAGGGATTGTAAAAGACCGCAACACAAATGCAACACTTGTTGCACAAGTTCCATCATTAACATATGGTTGTTACTATGTGGATAAGTTCCGCTCAGTTAATTTGAATGTTATGGAATATGTGGCAGAGTATTCAACAAACATCCTGTTGGCCGAAAGAAACGCTGATGAAATGGAACGTAACATGATTGCGTATAATGATAAGATAGCAGATAATGAAAAGCTTATAAATGTGCATAATGAAGCTATTAAAAGGCTTGAGAATGTCATAGAAAGAGCAATTGAAATGAATATCAATCAGCCAAAATATTTCCCCACGGAAAAGATGCAGGCAAAGATAAAGCAAACAGAAAAGCAAATAGAAAATGAAAAAAGAGCGATTGAAGACTTAAGAATAGAAAATGCCAACATGCGTGCGTACCTGGATGGTAATGCCACATTTATCAATTCAATAAAAAATTTCAGCGATGAGAAGAAATCTGAAATAATTCATAATACCATAAAGACTATATGGGTTGATGGGTTAGACGACCAAAAAAGACAAATAAAAATTGAAGTTAATAACAAGATAGGTTATCCGGTGAATCTGAAATTCATCTATCGCAGGCATGGTAATGAATTACTGTTGTGGCAGGTGTGGAATTGGGATGATGAACATCCTTTGGAGTTAACACAAGGGTTGAAATCACACACAAGATTTATTAGAAAAAGGTACAACGCAAAGGGGGTTAGCCAAAACGGTTAACCCCTTTTTCATAAAAAAGATAATAAAAAAAATAATAACTATAATATAATAATATGGCTCTAATTTTTCATTTCGTTATGTAATTGATGATGGTGAAATTCACAAAGTGCCATTAAATTGTTTGGGTTATACCCCAATTCTTTCATTTGTAATTCTGATTCAGCTTTACTTATTGGTGTTATGTGGTGCACCTCTGTTGCTTCTTTTACTTTTCCTTCTTTTTCGCATAATTCGCATAACGGATGCTGCATTAAATACGCTTGTCTAAGTTTACGCCAACGTGCGGTGTTGTATACATTATTATATATATCTTTTGCTTTATCATGCTTAACATAGTTGTTTATCCTTTTTCCCTTATTTATTGTTGGCATTTTCTTCATCATTTAATGTTCTCTTTATTTCTTCTTTGGTGTTGAGTGCACTTATTACTGCACAAAATATAACAAATATAACTATTGCTGTTGTCATGATTATTTAGTTTTTAAAAATTATTTTTGGTTCTCCATTTTCAAATAATAGGTTTTTTAATCTATATGTTTTTTTACCGTTGTCATTCTCAATAAATTCACCTGAAGCCCTGTCATATATCATATATAAGGTTGGTACTTTATATTTTTCAATACTTTTAAGCTCTTTTTTAAAACAATTTATTCTGTCATTTATTAAGCTTTCATTTCTAACACCCTTAAAAAAGGTAGATGGTTTGACCTGGATAAGGTATTGTAATTTATCTTCCTTGCTGATTTTGAAATCAATACCATAGTCTTTATCATCTTCCACGGTTACGTCTTCGATTTGATAACCGTTTTGTTTGCATATTTCTTGCGCTTTCTTCTCAAACCTCATGCCGACCATCGTGTCTAAAAAGACCTTAGCGAAGATATAAATTAAATAATCTTGGTTTGATTCTTTAAAACCGTCAAGTTCTGCTAATCGATGCGCTTGAAACGCTACATATTCCATAGACCTTCCGTTATATTTACTACCTACCTTTGCATCATTTTTATACTTGTTCCAAAATTCCATCAAGGTATTGGGATAACCGTATTTCTTATATAAATAGGTAGCGCATCCAAAGTTTGCAGTTGTGTTCATGCCATAGAATAAATTCTTCAGTCTTCCGTCAAGTCTTTGTTTAGTTACAAAACATAGTTGCTCAGGTGTCATTTTTCATCTTTGTTAGTAACGTTATTTAAGGTTTGTAGATATTCAATTGTGAGTTTCTGAATTGTTGTGTTGGATGGATTCTCAGCGGCTATCTCTATAATTTCCTGCAAATCATTATAGTCTTTCCTAACTTGATTCAACTGATAACAGTTGAAGGCAAAAAGAATTAATATAATTGTCAATAATACATTATCAAGTGTTATGTGTTTCTTCATAGTTCATTTGTGTTTTTCTTTTTATTATCTATTTATAAATATCACGTAAATTCAAAAAAGATGGAAAAAATGAACTTTTTTTGAAAAAAAATCAATTTTTTTTGTATTTTTCTTCGTTTTTCTTGATTTTTTCAAAATATGATGATATTTATATATAAAAGGTAAGGAGGTTGCAAACTCTATGTTAGGCGGTTTTTCTTGTTCTTTTAGCCGCCTAACTCAATTACCGGATAAAATTATAGAAAGAACAAATGAATATAAAAACTAAAAGAACTAATAACATGATGAATTTAAAAGTAATGAATGCAGGTTTGAATGGTGTACTTACACCTTCTGAATTTATGGTGTTGTATGTAATAAACAACGGACTTAATCAAAATAACGAATGGAAGAAATTCTATCTTGAAATGTTGTCAGACCTAACAGGGATATCAACAAGGCAACTTAAAAGAATCATTATTTCAATTGAAGAAAAGGGTTTTATTGAGAAAAGAACTGTACAGGTTAACAGCACAAAAAAATCCACAACTTACCGTTTAAATGAAGACATGATTAACAGATTAAGTAATGATTTGATGGACACAATAAACAATCAAACTGACACTTTAATGGACAAAGCAAACACAAAACTTGAAGAAAACATGTCGCAAATGTCCCATTATAAAATAATAAAAAGAAATAAAAATAATATAAATATTAATACTATAGCTATAGAAAAGCAAACTACAGGTAATACGGATGATATTGTTTGCAATGAAATTGCAAATTCAACTTCAAATGAAGTTGAACCAAATAAAGAAGACCTTATGGCTAAAGGTGCTGATAGCTTCAACGGTAGTGTAAATGATAATCATAATAATGAAATAGAAGTGAGAACGATGAACAGCAATGGACAGCAAGACAACTGCAATAATGTTGTTATTCCATCTTGCGATGGCAATAAACAATCTTCATTTAACAATGAAGACAATATTTGCACTTCAACACCAAGTGCAATGGGTATAACTCCATCCTTCCATGATGATTTAGATATTCTTTTTCCGGTTAAGGACAAAAAGGGACAAACGGAAACTGAAACGGACGAATGGCTAAATTCCATAGACGATAACGGCAATACAAATAGTTCAATTATCTTTGATAATTGTTCCAATGTTTTAACACCCCCCCAAAGTTGCGCCGCCCCCCCCCTCAAAAACGAAATAGAAGCCACAGGAAGCAATGAAACAAACGTAGTGGAACAACAGCCCACCGACATAAAAACAACGTCACCTGACGCAACAGGAGTGGCAAAAAAGGCATGGGATTATAAAGATTGGTGCGATAGGATGAACAAACTGCAATTCATTAGCGGATTTGAAGAGGATATAGAGGAATTCAAGAAGCAGTTAAAGGAAATGGATGAATTGATGCGGCAGCTGAAGCAACATGGCACACCTGAACAATTCAGAAGGGCTTGCAAAAACATACACTGTTGGTATGGCGAACACAATTGGAACATGAATCTTGATTTTGTTGAGGCCGCAATTAATTTGAAAAATAAATACAGATATACACAAAGCACATGCAGATAGAATTAAGAACAATTGAAGAAATTACCAACGACACAGTAGCGGTTGTATACGATTTAGTAACACACAAGGCGATAAAGCCAAATGAAAACGGTAGATATGAATTTTCACAAGAAAGAAACTATTTAATAATATGTGGCCGTTCGCAATGGAGAATAGAAAAGGGTATACTAAAAGCTTCATTCATTAGCCGTAAACACCCATATAAAGCCGCAGGAAGCAATTATATATATTAAGTGGAACAACTACCACCGACATAAAAATAACGTCACCTGACACAATAGAATAAAAAATTAAACAAAAACAAAATGGAACTCAAAAACTACAAAAAGCCGACAAGGGTATATATCGACAATGTGATTAATTATATTATTTCAAAATATGGTAGTGTACCGCCTGAATGGTGGTGCATTATTCAACTGTTGGCCGATAATCTTGAATTATATAACTGTTGCAAAAAGTCGATACAAGATGTTGGAATCTATGATAAAGAAACAGGTCGTAAAAATCCTCTGTTATCAACGATTAAAGACCTTCAATCGACAATAATGAAACAAATTCAGCACTTAGGTTTATCGCCATATGCAGTATCAAAGATACATGATTCAGTTGAGGACGACACAGATGATTTTATAGAGAGTTTAACCAATGGATAATTTAGAAAAATATAAAGATTATGCTAACAAGGTTATCAGCGGTGAAATTGTGGCTTGCACATATGTTCGACAAGCTTGCAGAAGGTATTTGGAGTTTTTCAACAAATATGATTTCAGAAGCGAAAAGGTTGATAAGGTGGTTAGTTTTATTTCAAGATTAAGGCATTTCACCGGAAAGCACAACGGCAAACCTTTTACCTTACTACCATATCAGGAATGGATTATATACAATATATTTGGATTTTACCACAAAGGTACTAATAAGAGAGTTACCAATTATGTATATATAGAGTTAGCAAGAAAGCAGGGTAAGACTGCATTAGCGGCTGCAATAGCCTTATATATGATGATTTCAGACGGTGAAAATGGCTCTGAAGTTGAAATGGTAGCAAACAGTGCAAAACAAGCTAAGATATGTTTTGACATGTCTTCAAACTTTCTTCAATCTATTGACAAAAAAGGTAAGTATTTCAAGCGGTACAGAGATAAGATAAAGTTTGACTATACCAAATCTTTCTTACAGATACTTTCAAGCGATGCAAGCGGAAACGACGGTTACAATAGTAACTGTTTCATTTTAGACGAAGCACATGAGCAACCTGACTCAAGATTATGGGATGTTATGTGTAGTTCTCAGGGTATGCGTGAAAATCCCTTAGCGATGATTATAACAACAGCAGGTTTTAATATGTTTGGTTTTTGCTATGGATATAGAAAAACTTGTTTGGAAATACTAAGTGGCGTAAAAGAGGATGATTCACAATTTACCGCAATATATACGCTTGATGATGAAGACGATTGGACGGATGAAAATGTATGGATAAAAGCAAATCCAAGTTTGGGCACAACAGTATACAAAGACTATTTGGCACAACAAGTTAAAAAAGCTAAGAATAACAGCACACTTGAAGTTGGTACACGAACAAAGAACTTTAACCAATGGCTTAGTAGTTCAGATATTTGGATTAACAATAACATATTATTGGATTATACCAAAGATATTAGCCTTAAAGATTTTACCGGAGAAAATTGTTATATGGGTGTTGACTTAGCAAGTGTTTCTGATATGACAGCACTTTCAATAATGATTCCAAAGGATGATAAGTTATTTTTCAAAACATTCTATTATTTGCCACAAAGTACACTAACTGATAATGTAAATGCAGAATTATACAAGCAATGGAAAAGAGAGGGCTATTTAACAATAACCGATGGCAATGTAACGGATTATGATTATATTCTTTCAGACATTTTGAAAGTAAACGAATATTTATATATAAATAAAATCGCTTACGACCAATATAACGCTACACAGTGGGCTATCAATGCAACGGCTGAAGGTTTACCCTTAGAGCCTTATTCGCAAGCGTTATGGCACTTTAACAAGCCTACAAAGGAGTTTGAAAGACTGATTAAGTCAGGTAAAGTAATAATAGATAATAATCCTATAACAAGGTGGTGTTTTTCAAACGTCACATTAAAGTTTGACCATAACGACAATTGTAAGCCTGTAAAGGCACAAGATATGCAAAAGATAGATGGTGTTATAGCAATGTTAGAAGCGTTAGGCATATACCTTGAAACACCACAATACAATAACATAGTAACAGCAGTATAAATGAAGAATATATTTAAACATAACGGTTTAGGTTGGATGGGACTAACCAAAGACAAAGACGAAGAAAAGAGAGACAGCACTATTAGTTATTATGGCTATGGTGGTGAATCTTTACCGTTTACACAAATTCAAAGTCAATATGCAGCAATGAATATTTCAGCGGTTTACAGAGCGGTTGAGATTATTTCAGATAGTGTTGCAATGTTACCAATTAAGATTAAACAGATTGACGCAACACACAAAGAAGAATTGCAGACACATCCCCTTAATATGGTATTTAATAATAACTTACTCAGTCGTTATAATCTGATAAAGTTACTTATTCAAAGTGTATTGTTGAAGGGTAATGGTTTTGCTTATATTCATAGAGCAAACGATGGAACAGCAACGGCACTACAATTTCTTGAAAGTGGTGATGTGAACATATTTTACAACAAGCAGAAAGCAGAATTATATTACACCTGCAACATTATAAGTAAAAAGAAAATAGAGCCATGCAATATGATTCATTTGGTGAAAAATTCATATGATGGTGTTAATGGTGTTTCCGTATTAAGTTTTGCAGCAAGAAGTATCAAATTGGCAGGTAATACAGAAAACTCAGCAAGTTCTTTCTTTACCAATGGTTGTAACTTGTCAGGCGTTTTAACCGTTCAGGGACAACTAAGCGACAAACAAAGAAGTGATATTAGAACAAGTTGGAATCAAGCTTATGCAAACGGTGGTAATGGTTTGGCAATATTACAGGGTAATATGGATTATAAGCCAATTCAGCTTAATGCAGCAGATTCACAGATGTTGGAAAGCAGACAGTTCAATGTTACCGATATTGCACGCTTCTTTGGGATAAGCCCTGTATTACTTGGAGACCTTACGCACGCAAATTACAACAGCATAGAAGCACTTCAACAGATGTTCTTACTTCATACCTTACAACCTTATATAACACTTATAGAAGAAGAATTTACAAGAAAGTTATTTAAACCGTCTGAAAAGAATTTGGTGGTGAATTTTGACGAAACAGCTTTATTAAAGACTGATAAGGTAGCATTATCACAATATTACGGAAACTTATTAGATAGAGGGATTTTATGCGTTGACGAAGTGCGTAAAGAATTGGGATATTCAGAAATTGGAGCAAAAGACCATATAATCCCATATACTAATATTGCACAAAATAAGGTAAACAATAAGGTAAACAATGAGGGGGATAATTTACAAGTGGACAAACAAAACAAATAACAAATCTTATATTGGAAAAACAGCAAGAGAAAGTGAACGTATCAAAGAACATTTAAGAGATAGAAGATATAATTCATCATTTCACAAAGCACTGGACAAATATGGAGTTGATAATTTTATTTATGAAGTGTTATTTGAATTTTATTGTTGTGATAAGCAACAATTAACATCCGTTTTAAATGAAAAGGAACAATATTTTATACAAATATTCAAAAGTAACAATAAGCAATTTGGATATAATCTTACAGATGGAGGTGATGGACTATTAGGCTATAAGTGTACAGAAGAAGAACGAAAAATGAGGTCAATATCTAAAATGGGTGAAAGAAATCCAATGTATAATAAAACTTGGACTGATGAACAAAGAAAAAAACTAATGTTATCAAGATACGGACATAAACCATATAACAATAAACAAGTAGTACAAATGTCAGATGATGGAAAACCAATACAAGTATTTGAAAGTGCATTAAAAGCCGCTGAACATTTTGGTAAATATAATAATAGAAGTAATATTACAAAGGCTTGTAAACAAGGTAGAAAAGCATTTGGATATAAATGGAAATATTTAAAAGAGATAGAAGATAACACAATAAATAAAAGTGAAGAATAACTATGGGATTACTAAGAATAACAAAACCTGATGAAGCCTTTGTAGATGTTTATGAGTTTGGAAACGTTACACCTGAATTAATAGATGGCTTAGTTTGTAAAGAAATACACATAGCGCCAAGAAATTTTCCTATTAATTGGAACACAGTTAGTTTTCCTTTTGATGTAACAACTGATGAATTGAAAGAAATATTTGGTGCAGATACTCATATATGGACTATTGATGAAATGGAATGGTTAGATGCAACTTATTATGACAGTGCACCTGGATGGATATGGAATGAAGAAACAAAGCAGTTATCTTCACAAAATGAAGAATGGGTTAATTTTATACTTCAATTCAAAGATGACCATGAAGGATTAATTAAGGCTAATCATCCTTTTGTGATGAAACTTTCAGCAGCACATAACGCAACAGCTGATAATCCAATAGTCTTTTATAATAAGGTTATTGAAATACCTGACAGGGTATTATATTACAAAATGCAAAAAGGAATGTATTTTGCTGCAAATGTTTTATATGTGAATGATAATACACCTTTAAATGTCTTAGGCATACAGAATGATGTTTATATAACCCCAACGAATGACGGATATTTGATTATGAATAATGCAAGCACAGGAAATATGAGTTACATTAATTATATAAACAAAGTTAAGCAGATACAAACAACAGGTGCTTTCTTCTTTAAAATAAAAAATGATTCAATATTAAATTAAAATAATATATGAAAGCAATAATAAGAAATAGTTTATTTATAAATGATACAGAGCCATATTTAATAGAGGATGATTTGTCCAATTTTGAATATGTGTTTGTGCCAATAGATAGTTATGAAGGCTATAAAGACTTAAATCAATCTATTGACAAATTACAGCCTTACAATTTCAGAAGCATATCAGTTGGAGATAAAGACATATATGATGCTTTCACTTTAATTGCTACTAAGGAAACTAATGCACCTTTAATGGCTGTTATGTATGCTAAAGGATTATGTGCAGATCCTGATTATATGACATTAGCAGAATGTAAGGCAGTTACTGATGAACAATTTGACATACATACTGAACAAAGTCAAATCGGA
>OCTW011615425.1_pt1 | contig 21767 bp, 21 predicted proteins | sample 1539671 | NCBI WGS metagenome assembly OCTW01 (sample SAMN02144230, study PRJEB22623) | gut metagenome | biome: sheep rumen | host: Ovis aries | place: New Zealand
GGAGAGAGATATGCGGCGTGTGGCGTCCTGGGCCTTGCCGTGAGCATCTCGGCATCGGCACAGGATGCCATTTCGTTTTTGAACGAGGCGAACTCGCAGATTCGTTCGGCGGGTTCCATTATTTACCAGGTGGTGATTGCCGTACTGGCAATCGTAGCTATCGTTTCCCTCATCACCGTGGGAATCAAGATGTACGCCGGAGACCAGGAGAGCGCCCAGAAGGCCCTCGGATGGTGCGGCGGTATGGTGTTCTGTATCATCGCAGCCCTCGTGCTGAAAAACTTCATCGGGTTATGAGGTGCAGGGTTTACAGGAATCTGGACCGGCCGTTCACGCTGCTGGGCATCAAGGGACGGTACATCCTGGTGGCCCTTGCGGGCCTGCTTGGAATCATCGTGCTGTCGCTGATTGTCGGCGCAGTCGGCGGGACTTTCCTCGGGCTCGCATCGGCCTTGGCACTTGTCGTGGGCAGTTATCTGGCCCTGACAGAGATTCAGCAGAAGTTCGGAGAAAAGGCCCTGTCCCGCCGGATGGCCGGGATGCGGCTTCCCAAGTTCATTTTAGTGAGGAGTAAGGTATGGAAGCGATAGACATCAGAGACAACTTCCCCGTTCTCAACGGAGGCGACGGGGTGATACTCAGCAAACGCGGCGACATCTGCGTGGGCTGGGAGGTACAGCTGCCTCCGGCTTACCGCTGCAATGAAGCCGGTTACGATTCCCTCGTTGGGACGCTCGCCGGTGCCATCGCGCTGCTGCCGGACTATACGATTGTCCACAAGCAGGACATCTTTATGCGGAAGAGGTACCACGCCGAAAAGAGCTCCGGCTTTCTGGAGAAGGCCTATGAGGAGCACTTCGACGGGCGGGAGTACCTTGACCACCGCTGCCTGCTCTGGCTTTCCTTCTCATCCAAGAAGAATGTGCGGAGCGGATCCAGCGGCCTGCTGGGGCTCACCAGTCCAGGCCTTCCATCCGCGGCAGCGATTGGCCGCTGCCTGACGGCTGCGGAGCAGTTCGGGGCAATGCTGGGCGGCAATAGCCTGCTGTCCCTTAGGAGGCTGACGGAGGAAGATGTCTTCGGAGCCGATAAGCCCGGCCTCCTGCAGGACTATCTCAATTTCACCGACGGCGGCGCGGATGTTCTGTCGGACATCCAGGTATCGCCCAGGGCGCTTCGGATTGGTGACAAATCCATTGTCTGCCATCTGTTTGCCGACTTGGACCAGCTACCCGGAGAGGTAGCCTCCTGCAAACGTAACCGGGACCTTTCAACAGAGAACTCGGCCGTTATGCTGTCTTTCCTGAACGATATTGGGCAGGCGCTGGACTGCGAACACGTGGTGAACTGGTTCTGCGTCAAGGAACCGCTCAAAGACATTCACGGCAGCCTGGACAGCAAGCGCCGGCAGATGCAGTCCATGAGCGCCCGTAACGCGGAAAACCGCAAGTACGCCGAGGAAATCAACGAGTATCTGGAGACAGCAGCGGTTCAGCAGATGAGCACCGTTCGTTGCCATCTGAACGTGTTTTCCGTGGATGAGAACGCCACCACGACGGCCATCTCCAAGCTGGGCATTACGCCGGTACGGGACACTGCAAATGCTCCGGCGCAGTTCTGGACTTCCATCCCCGGGAACGAGTCCGGGCTGGCCTTCAGCGAATACATGACTATGGAGCTCCAGTCATCCTTGTGTCTGAACCTGTTTGATGGATTCGATATGGGCATAGCGGACGGCGTGCTCAAGATGAGCGACCGTATCCGGCTGGTGCCGCAACGCTTTGACATTCAGGAAAAGGCGCTGGACGCCGGTCTCATCGAGAACTACAACGTGTTCCTGCTGGGTCCTTCCGGCTCCGGCAAGTCGTTCTTCATGAACAAATACCTGCGCTCCTGCTATGTGGCCGGACAGCATTGCTTCCTCATTGACGTGGGTGATTCCTACCGGGGTCTCTGCCACATCATCAAGGAGGAATCCGGCGGCAAGGACGGCACCTACTACACCTTCGAGAAGGGCAAGCCGATTTCCTTCAACCCGTTCCGCAACGTCAAGCGGTTCAGCCAGGCCGACAGCGAGGCAATGAACTTCCTGTTCACGCTGATGGTGACGCTCTGGAAAAATGGAAAGGTGGAGATATCGAGCTCGGCTGAAAAGTACGTCCGGGAAAGTATTTCCGCGTTCCTGCGGCAGTGGGACCAGGTGTTTGACCCGGTCTTCAACGACTACTTCGAGTTTGTCCGTGACGTGTTCGGGGACCTGCTCCGGGCAGAGGATGCCGGGAAGGAATACTTCGACCTAAAGGATTATCTCATATCGCTGGAGCAGTTCTACAAGGGCGGTCCCTACGACTACCTGCTGAACTCCAACGAGAGCGTGAACATTCTGGAGGACCGTTTCGTGGTCTTTGAAATCGACCACATCAAGGGCGATCCGGTTATCTATCCCATCACCACGCTGGTGATTATGGATGCCTTTATGGAGAAGATGACCAGTAACAGCGATTTCAAGGTGATGTGTATCGAGGAGGCCTGGAAAGCCATTATGGGCACCCAGATGGCCACCTATATGCTTGAACTCTGGAAAACGGCCCGTAAGCACCGCACGGCCGCGATGGTCGTTACTCAGGAGCTGAAGGATATCACTTCGTCTCCCATCATTAAGGACTCCATCGTGGAGAACTCCGGTGTGAAAATTCTGCTGGACCAGACGAAGTATCTGAACAGGTTCGAGGAACTGGCCGCTCAACTTTCCCTTTCCGAGGATGACAAGGGAATGGTGCTTTCCCTGAACCGGTTGAAGATTCCAGGAGCCGGCGGCCGAGAGGTATTCTTCAACCTTGGCAACAAAAAGAGCTTCGTGATGCGACTGGAGGTTTCTCCGGAAGAGCGAATCGCATTCTCCTCGGCCAAGAAAGACAAAGAACGGTTGGCCAAGGCCGTGGAGAAATCCGGCGGCTCCTACATCAAAGCCATCAAGAAACTTGTAAGGAAGGAGGAGATATGAAGAGATTGATTTATGCCCTGGGGCTATGTGTGGCCCTGCTTTTCGGCTCGCAGCAGCGGGCATCGGCCCAGTTTGCCACCTTCGACGCATCGAACCTGGCACAGGCGGTCCTGTCGTTCTTGCAGGACGGGGACAATATGGTCATCAACACGGAGCAGTTCCTTCAGAACCTGGGCGTTGCCAAGGAACAGCTGGAGTTTCTGCAGGAGATGGACAAACGATACAAAGAGGTGCGCAGCGACCTTTACAAGGCGCAGTCGGTCATCCGAATGGCGCAGAACTACGAGCAAATGGCCCGGTTGTTCACGCGCTACGTGGACCGCATAAAAGCCATGAACGGCAGCCAGATAACCTACTATCAGGGTCGCTCGATGGTGTATGAGGGTTTCCAATATCTTCTTTTCGCGTCCCGGGAAGTCAAACGCGCCCGGGAGTATCTGGATGCAAAGAGTCAGGTCAGCGAGGAGGAGCGTATTGCCCAGCTCGCAGAATGTGACAGGCGGCTCTCCCGGGCCAATGCGGCATTATACAATCATATAAGGGATACCTACGAGGACATCGACCGTGGCCAGCGGCTGGCCGAAGCCTACGAATCCCTGGAGGAATCCTTCAAAATCAACTGGTAGCGCCATGGCATCGATTAAACTGAACTATCCAGACATGCTCCAGCAGATCAAGCTGAGCATCTTCACTGGCGACCACAGCGCCATCTACAGCATGGCCTGCGCGGTGGCGTGCATTGCCGCCAGTTTCTCGCTCATCACTTGGTATAACAAAATGCTGAATGACCCCTACGGTCGCCTGGACATGCGGGCCGTCATCCGGACGCTCATCGTCCTGTTCCTCACCTGTAACTTCTGCTCCTTCGTGCTGGTGCCCTTCGACAGCATCACGCACATGGTCACCAAGTCGGTGTCGGCCACGGTCGATAACGATCCTTCCGGTCTCTGGGGCAAGGTCAATGAGATTTACTCCTCCATCGAAGAGAAGTCGAAAAAGGAGACGCTCGTCGGCCAGTTCGAGGAGGAAATGGAGAGCAGCAAATCCACGACCACCATCGAGAGCCTGTCCTTCGAGACGTCGGCCGTGGCCGAATCGCTGGCCGAAACAACTATCCAGGAAGGGAAACGGCCCGGCTTCTTCAAGCGGGTCTGGGCTGGCATCAAAGGCTTCGTAAGCGGGAAAGTCGGCTCCGTGCTGAACAATGTGGGGAACATCCTTTCCGTGCTGATATCGGTCATCGTCAAGTTGGTGCAGTACATCCTGCTGGCGGTGTCCAGCATCTACCTCATTATCCTCGGGCTCATCGGCCCGTTCGTCTTCGCCCTGTCGCTGATGCCGGGATTCGGGAACAATATCAGCGTGTGGATTGCCCGGTATATCCAGATCTCCTTCTGGTGCCCGATGGCGGCGCTCATCGACTTCGTGAACTTCAAGCTGAAGGATGCCATGTTCACGGCGTTCTGGAGTGCTCCCAATGTGGCGCAGCTGGGCTTCCCGCTACACATCATCGTGATGGACCTGGTGACTCTGATCTGCCTGCTGGCCGTTCCGCAGATGGCCTCGTGGATTATCTCCGGCAGCGGAGCTTCCGACGTGAACCGTGGTATCGCTACCACCGCCCAGAAGGGCGCCATGCTTCTTGGTAAATTCAAATAAGTAAATGACTATGAATAAGATTCTTTCAATGACGAAGGACATCGAAAAGTCCTTCAAGAGCCAGAGCCGCCTGACGCTGGTGGCCGTTGCGGGCTCTCTCCTTTTCGCCCTTGTGGTGGGCGTGTATGCCTTGACTTTCGCCGAGAAGCAGCGCTCCAAAATCTATGTGCTTGACCAGGGCAAGTCCCTACTGCTGGCCCTCCAGACGGACGCCATTCTCTCCAAAGACGTGGAAATCCGTGACCATGTGACGCGCTTTCACGAGCTGATGTTCACCCTCTCGCCCCAGAAGCAGACCATCCAGGAGAATCTGGACCGGGCCTTCAATCTGGCCGACCGGAGCGCCTACGAGTACTCGCAGGACCTGGCCGAGAAGGGATACTACTCGCGCCTGGTATCGGCCAATATCTCGCAGCAGATGATAGTGGATTCGGTGAGATTTATGGGCTCCGGCTATCCCTATCAGGTGAAGACCTATGCCCGGCAGTATGTGGTGCGTGAGAGCACCGTCAGCCAGTATTCGTTTGTGTCCACCTGCCAGCTCATCAACGCCGGGCGTTCCGACGTGAACCCGCACGGGCTCATCATCGAGAAGTTCAAGGTGGTGGAGAATAACCTTGTAGAGACCCGGAAGCGATGAAAGAAGTAAAGAACGATTCACGCCTGGTACGCATAGGCGTGTATGTGGGAATAGCCCTGATGGTGGGCGCTGCCATCTGGTATCTGTATCGGTCGCTGACTTTAATACATTGAGACTATGCAACTTAATAAGAAATCTATGCTCATTCTGACGGTGGTGGCCGCCTTAGCTCTCGTGGGCCTGTTGGCAATATCCTTCATCCCCCAGAATAAGAAGGGCCAGGCCGATGAAGGCGTGACCCAGACTATCACCGACGGCATCGCCCAGGAGATGGCCGACAGCAAGTCGGACGCCTACCGCGGACTGACTTCGACAGACGATTACTTCGAGCAGCTGGGCGCCCGGATGGAGGCCGATGAAGACATTTCGCTGGTGTCTTCCTCCGGTTCTTCCGCTCCTGCAGCAACTGCCGGCACTGCGCCTGCGGCCAGTTCCGGCGAAAGCTCGGTTGACCGCGTCTTCGGGGCGCCGCCGGCATCCTCATCTACCCCGGCAGCGTCTCCGTCCTCCGGGCATCGTGCTTCCGGAGGCGGTGGCGCTTCCCGGCCGATGACCTCGGATGAACGGCTCGATTATGAGCGCCGCCGGGCCGAGATGGTCCGGGACGTGCTCACGGGAGGGGCTGCAGAAGAAGCTCCGGCCGAGGAGCCGAAGCAGGAGCCCCTGTCCATCGACCTATCGGCCCTGGGCTCCTCCGACGGCATCATCTCTTCCCTCGATGATGACTTTAATGACGCGGCGGTGCAGTATGAAGGTGCCAAACGGCCCTTCCGTTGCATGTTTGTGAGGGACCAGAAACTCACTTCCGGGCAGCGCGTTACGTTACGCCTGCTGGAAGATTATGTGGAAGGAGGCGTCCGCATCCCGGCTAATACCCACCTGGCCGCCATCTGCAAGATTGGTAACCGGCTGGAGCTGCAGGTGCGTTCGCTTGAAATGAACGGCCGCATCATCCCGCTGGCACTTGACGCCTACGACACAGACGGCCTGCAGGGCATTTACTGCCCGGAAACATCGGCCGTAAAGAACAGCCGGGTAGCTACGAACGACGCCATTTCCACCGCCGGAACCACTTTCGGCGGGCTCGTGGGAGACATCGCTTCCACGGTCATCCGTACCGGCGCCACCATTGCTAAATCCACTTCCGGAGAGGTCTCCGTCTCCGTGGTGAGCGGCTATGAATTCTACCTTGTAAAAGCTGAAAGACGATGAAAACGAAACTTCTGATTGCCATCCTCCTGCTTGGGTGGCTATGCTCCGGAATCGCCTCTGCACAGGCCCCGGACACGCTTTTTATCTCCACCACGCAGGTGGTCCACATCCGCTTCGGCTCCGAGCTCAAGTACGTCAACCTGGGCAACAAAGCCATCGTGGCCAAGATTGTGGACGGCAGCAAAGACTACGTGGCCGTCAAGGCCCGCGAACCATTCGACATCTGCACCTCGATGTCCTGTCTGGAGAGCACCGGCACTATGCACACCTTCCTGGTTGCGTATCGGGAAAAGCCGCCCCGGCTGGACTATTTTTCTTTCTCATCTCCCTCTTATGCCGACGGCGGGCCGTCGGCATCATCTCCCATTGAATTTGAAAGTCTTGTGAGTATGCCGCCCGAACTTTTCCACCTTGGAACCAGCGGCTATGGCATTGACATCCTCTGCGAAAACATCTTCTACAAGGACGATGTCCTCTTCCTCCTGATCTCCCTCCATAATGGCACAGCCGTGAGCTACGGGCTGTCCGATCCCCGCTTCTCCGTTGAGAGCAAGCGCCGCACCAAGCGCGGTCTCCAGTACGAAAAAGCCATCTTCCCCAGGCAAGCCTACGGGCTGGGCGTTGTCCAGCCGGATGCCACAGGAAAGATGGTCTTTACCTTCGACAAAGTCTCCCTGACCCGCGGCCAGGTCTTCCGCATTTACTTCTACGAGAAAGGAGGCGCCAGGAACTTCGTCCTGACGCTGGGGATGAATGATGTAAATAAAGCCAAACGACTTGATAAGATTAAATAATGGCACAGTCTTTATTGTAAGAATTGCAAAAAACGGAAACATTATACGTCATACTCGTATTATTATTAATCAATTGTGATAATAATGCTATGTTAATGAAATAATAGTTTAGGTTGCTATGATTCTTTTCAATAATAGTAGGTTGAGAATGATAGGTGTATTATTCTCTCTTATTGGCATAATGAGTTCTTGCGAGAGGAGTTCGACAAGTATTCTGCTGGACGATGTTGAATCCTATATTCAAGAACGACCAGATAGCGCATTGGCTGTCATAAGGGGAATTGATACTCTTGAATTACGGACTGATGCCGACAAGGCTAAGTACTCACTGCTTCATGTGATGGCATTGGATAAGAATTATATTGATACGACCAATCTTTCTATCATTCTTCCTGCCATTGATTATTATTCTAAGCATGGCCCCTCAATTCAGAAGATGAAGGCATTCTTTTACCAAGGATGCATCTACGCAAACAGAGGAGAGGATGAACAGGCGATGTACAATTATCTTATAGCTTTAGAAGACTCTTCCAAAGTGACAGACAACTATTTTAAAGAACTTATTAACTCTGCTATTTCTTTTATTTTTTCAAAGAATCACAATGAGGAGCAAGAATTGCAGTATGCCTTAGATGCATTTAAATATGGTCGTATGGCAGGAGACAGTGTTGGTGTCTGGTACATTACTGGCCATATAGCTTCTTGTTATGGTAATATGCAGATGTATGAAGATGCCGAAAATGCGTATCAAGCTTACTTTTCGATGCCGGTATATGATTCTCTATCTTTCTTGAGAAGAAGGATATGTTATGCAAAAGACATTATCCGAAAGCAAGAACCTGATCCTGAAAAAAGCATTGAAGTTCTTAATAGTATTGCCAATAACAATCCGGAAGCTATGTCAACCGAAGCGTATTGCCTTTACGCATATGCGCTACAGCTTTTGGGACAAGAATCAATAGCCGATGATATTCTTAAACAGTTAGAATCATTCAAAGATAATCAGGCTATTGTTAAGCTTTGGAGATATAGGATTTTCAGGGAACAAGGACGCTATAAGGAAGCAATTGAAGATCTTGAACAGTCTGTACTAGTTCAGGATTCTATTGTTCTCTCTTCTTTGAACCAATCTTTAATTCGCTCACAAAGAGACTATTTGAAAGCGAAAACCGACGTATTGAAAAAAGAAAACGATATAGAAAAGCAGAGGAGATACTTTATTATAATTGTCTCATTTGTATTATTTGTAGTGCTGATATTATTATATCTAAAAAGGAGGGCATCATTCAATAAACGTATTGACGAGTTGTCGTCACTTCATCTTGAGTCGCAACGAATGCTTGATTTGCAAAATGCAAAGACAACAACAATAAGTGCTCAGCTGGCAGAAAAAGATGCTGCTCTTTTTGACCTGAGGAAGCAGTATGCGACTATGTATAAAGCCCAATATAAGACGCTTAACGACCTGTGTGCCGCTTACTTGTCACCAATAAAGAAGGATCGAAAGGACGTTCTATATGATGAGGCAATGCGTCAATTAGATATTATCATTAATGATAAAGACTCTCAAGAGAAGTTCATGTCTTTGGTCAATAATTCACTTGACAACATTATGGATAAACTTCGTACGGATCTTCCGAATCACAAAGAACTCGACTTCCGTTTTCTGATGTTTATCATTGTTGGTTTTGATGCGACTACAATTTCTAATTTGACAGGTTATTCAGTAGGTACTGTATATACTAAGAAGAATCGCCTCAAAGGAACCATATCGGGTCTTTCTTCTCCTTATAAAGATTTCTATCTTCAGTTTATCCAGTGAATTATTGCGTTTTTGTCTTATTTTTATAGACTACAATTATGCTGATTATTAATGTGTTATGTGCATTGTTAAGATTATATTTCTTAACAATGGCATAATTGACTTATTTTCAAATAATTAGCGCAACCTATGTTAAGACAGATATAGAACCACATTAGTATCATTGCATCGTAACTTTGCAAAAACCCCTATACGCAAAGTTATGAAAAGAATTCTTCTATTGTTATCCATCCTCTTCTTCGCAGCAGAGGTTTCATGGTCGTATAGTAATGGCGACCACCAATTCATCCCAATTCGGGTATTAGACAACTCTACTGAAACTGGACGTGAGAACCGTTCTCAAGAATATGTGCCAATACAGGCCTATTACGATGCTTTTACTTCTTCTCTTTGTTTGACCTTCTTTCAAAACATCGGAGAAGTAGAAATCACTATAACCAATCTAAATAATGGATACGATTATGAATGCGAAGTCGATACCAGTATTGGCGTCACAGTGCTTCCGTTATGCGGCGATTGCGGTATATACTATATTACAATAATACCCTATAGTGGAGGGGGATATGAAGGAGAGTTTGAAATCGAATAATCCATTGAAACCAATACGAGTATAGTACAAGATCATGCCAATATGATGTCGGGGCAATGATTGGTTTTGCCACATTTGTATCACATTCTGTGCCTTTCAAATAAAACTGATGCCGATGATTGTAACCATCAAGAGCCTCTTCTCTAGACGGAAAGACTTTTTTATCTTTTTTATTCACCATAATTTGCTCACACTTAATAATTAATAAACAATTATGAAAACAACTAATTCTTTACTAAGAGCCTGCATTCTTTCTTTATTCGTGTTATCTGGATGTAATACTAGTACAGTAGAATCGGATTCAGATGCGGCAGTAAATGACATGTATTCTGAAATGGTTTACTATTCATCACTTTACTCAGCATCTGTAAATGAACAATTATCCTTACTCAAAACAAAAGCATCCGACAACGAGGTAAACGTTTCATCAATAGATATATCGTCTATTGATGAAAAATACATTGAATATATAAACATCTATACTGAACCTGATGATGTGTCTCAGTGGGACGAGATGGCCGTATTTAGGCTAGTCAATTCAGATACTAGATTTTCTGATGAAGAGAAATGCATTCTTGTAAAAAGTATTGCCGGTGCATTCTATCTTAAGAATACTTTTTCATCTTTTGATAGCGTAGTTTATACAAAAGCTAATGAAGAAGCATGTTTGAAACAGTTCAAGAAAGACATGAAAAGGGCAACAAGAAATGCGGGCCTCGCATTAGTGGCGGCTTTGTTAGAGCCGACTGCTCTTGGAGAAACTTTAGCATTAGTGTATTATTACTACGCAATTGATGATGCGCAGCAGGATTATAATGATTGTATGGCACAATGAGGTTCTATTTTAAGCGCAAAAGAGAAGGGAAAATCTCTACGTTAGAATTATACTCTTATGAGTCACTGATTGCAGGGTTAGTGTCATTGATATACCTATTTATGTTGGATAATGAGAGATTGCTTTCATACGCAAAGATTATTACCGGTTTATTAATGGGTATTTGTTCGGTGAGCACTGCTATAGTTATATTTCGAGAGTATAAAAAGGATCATGTTTGCAATACATATGATTTGCTGAGATGCTTTATCAGCGGTGTAATATGCACTGTTGCCTTAACGTGTATCGATTATATCCTCAAATAATGATAAGAAAAAGAGCAACGATATTAGCTGGGATAAGCATTGCAATAGTGATGCTTGTTATTTCTTCATCAGTTATTTGTAGGACAATTGCCATTAGACCTGTTGGTAAGAGTTTGGTCATACCTATATCTTTTCCCACATCAGTAGATTACTTGTTCATACATATTATTCGTGACCAAGAATGTACTAAATGCAGTGTCAGTTCTCTATATCATTGGAATGAGATAATTTCAATGATAGGGAGAACTGACATTTCCTATCTTTTTATTATTGAGACTATGCCTGAGGATACACCAGATACAATAATGGAAGCATTGAAAAGAAGGCCCTTTTCCCAACCATTATTTATTGACTACTCTCAAGAGTTTCTAGAGAATAATCCATGGTTAACAATAAAGAGATATCGAGATAATAATGATTTTATAATTAACAAATCTGGGAAAATAATATATATAGGAGACCCTCTCAATAATTACAATGATATGATTAAGATTAAAAAAATAAGATAATTGAAACGAAAAAAAACTTTATAAATGATACAGTGACATGTCCATCTGTTATTGAATTTTATAGTTTATAAAACAGCGGCATATAAGAATGGTGTACGATTGTTGGAATATAATAAGACACAGGACGAGTATGGTTTATATGGATTTCTTGTCCCCGAATCTCAGAAGGTATGCACGAGCAGGGCTTTCTCTCCATACATTGCTCCAATGATTGAATTTGATGCCGAGGGACCGACTTAGGGCTTCATTTGTCGCTGACTTTATAGATAAGGGAGACAGCATCGTTTCACTTAGATTAGGCTATGTGTTTTAATTCCATTCTTTATTCCGGACACATGCAAATGATAAATAATATGAAACAAAAAAACACAATTTTGCAAGTATCAAGCATGGTTATATTGCTTGTACTGCTATCAGTTGGCTGTAGCAGAGAAGACAACTCGATAATAAAGTGTGATGATTCTCAAGAAGACCTATCGAAAACTATTCCTGTTGACGAAGCGATTGCGTCTTTAGAACAACTCATGACTGAATTGTACGGAGAAACAAAGAGTTCAAAGAATTATTCGATTGATGTTTTTGGTGGTATCAATACAAAAGCCGACGATTTTGCTCTTCCTGATTCAACCCTTTATCTGGTAAACTTTGGTGAAAAAGACGGATATGCAATACTATCAGCGCAAACGAGAATAAAAACTGGAATTTTTTGCATAACCGAATCAGGAACTATAACACCACACGATATACAAGAAGCGATAGCTAATATGGAGAAAGAAGATGTTACTAAAGCAACTGAGGATGGTGATGAAGAAGATGATGATTGTTTTATAGATCTTGGACGAGAGATAGTTCCGGCCATTATAGCTTCTTCATTAATAAACCAATGGTATTATGGCTATGAATCTTGTGAGGAAACTGAAGATACCAAAGCTAACTCATATACGGGGACACCCGACACTTCGGCGATGCTTGAAACAAAATGGCATCAAGGTTCTCCTTTTAATGATTTCCGTTCAGATTCTGCCCCTGCCGGGTGTGTCGCTGTGGCAACAGCCCAGATTATCGAATTCAATGCGATAAACTATGGGTATACTAGTTTTGTAAAAGACAATTATAAAACATTCGACTGGAACTTGCTGAGAACAGTTTGCCACTGCACTAGTCGTTTTAATTCAGGAACAGTTCTTGCACAACAAGAAGCGAGCGACTTTCTCGAGTATGTAGGACTAGCCAAGAATTGTAATATCTCTTACGATGTGAACGGTTCAGGAGGATATGCCGATGGCGCAAAAAGAACATTTAAGAATATGGGGTATAAATCAGTAAAGAAGTATCTTGGTTTTGAAACGGCAGACAAGAATCGCGCTATTGCGCAATTGACGAACGGTTTTCCGATGTTTATGTCAGGGCTTAGATCTGGTGGTGGCCATGCTTGGGTTTTAGACGGCATTTATGTTAGAAAGGTGTACAATGAAGTAGGTAGTTATCTCAGGACAGAAAGTATGTTTCATATCAATTGGGGATGGAGGGGGCAGGATGACGGATATTTTTTACAAGGAGTTTTTGATACATCTCAGAGGCAAGATACAGAAACTGGAGTAGATCCCGGAACCTCATCTACGCCTTCTAGAAACTACACTTGGAATTATAGGACAATAACTTATTCTCTATAACATGAAGCGTTTTCTTGTGGGCTTAATTATATCTATTGTTTATTCATGTGCCCCAGTAGAAAAAAATCCATTTGTGTGGGTTGGTAAAACTGAAATTTCAGCGACTGGCGGCTCTTCAGATTGGCGACCATCATCTGATAATGTTCGAATAATTCCAACGATTAATGCGATATTCGTTTCATTATATAATGGAGAAGGTAACCGTACTTATTTCGAAGAACTCCAAGATCCTGGTAAAACAGTAAATGGTAATTGGTACGAAGTATTATCTGACTCAAACTTAATTCAAATCACTTTTATGCCTAACACAACTCATTATATGAGAATGGTCGAGGTTGTATTCGAAGATGGCACACCTGGAGGCAGGAAAATAGGAGTTAAGCAGAGCCCCAGTGGAGATGCTTAAGACTATTATAAACTACTTAATTTGGGGGCCATTTATGGGCTCCCTTTTTTGAATCTGATAATTAACATACTGAATTACTATGATAAATACTACAGACAGTATAGGATGGTTCTTCTACCAATAAACAGTTGTCAATGCTTTTCTTTGCTTGAGTATCTGACATAATGACAGATATGATGACATGGCATAGTCATTGTGTAATAATGATTTAAAAAAATCTATGAGATGAAAAAAATTAAATTTTATCCCGTTGACAATGGCGATACCGTCCTTATTAAGGTTGGCACCACAACGATTCAAGTTGACTCAAACATTAGGAGTACAGAGGACAATGATTATTATGATGTAAAGACTGACTTACTTGGAGAACTCGGTAGAGATTCCGAACGGCGGCCACACCTTGACCTGTTTATCTTGACGCATCCTGATCAGGACCACTGCCGAGGGATGAAAGTCAATTACTATCTTGGAGATCCAGAGAAGTATGATTCTGATGACAAGGATAACAACTTAATCATCATAGATGAATTATGGGTTACACCAATGCTCTTTTCTGAAGCCAACAGTGATGACGCTAAAGCTTTGAAAAAAGAAGCGAACAGGCGTCGCAAACTTTGGGAAGAATTAAGTTCAGACAGGAATAAGGCCGGGAATAGAATACATATGATAGGCTATGACGGAGATGCCAAGTTTGAAAAGGTTCCTTCATATGTTCCGGGTGACACAATTACAAGTATTAATGGGAAATCTAACCTTGATATCGAGTTCTTCGTACATTCTCCATTCAAAGCAAGTTTAATTGATGGAAAAGCTGACGCTGATAAAAACTCTACTTCAATTGTGATGCAAGCTAGATTCTTTGAGGGAGGAGGCGCCCCTGTTGCATTATATGTGTTTGGAGGCGATGCCGATCACTATGTTTGGGATGAGGTGTTGAATCAAAGCAAGAGTCATAATAACGAAGACAAACTTAAATACGATTTGTTTTTGGCCCCTCATCACTGTTCATGGACATTCTTCAACGATGTCCCTTATGAGAACCCTGAATCAAATAAAACCCCGCTAGAATCAGCAAAGAAGATTATCCGTGATTATAAGGAGAATGGGGCTTATGTCATTGCTTCCTCAGCATATATTGAAGATAAGAAGCCCAATCCACCTCATTATCCGGCAAAGACTCAATATGAAAACCTAATAGGAAGTAAGAGCCACTTTATTTCTCTTGCTGAAGAGCCCAACAAAGAAAACCCGAAACCTGTCGTTTTTGAGGTAACTAAGAGTGGCTTTACCCGTTCTGATAAGAACAGTTTATCAGGTGCCGCCGGAGCCATTGGAGGATATGCATCAACAGGAAGAAAGTCTTCTTATGGAAGAGAATAATAACGTGTTCTCACAATTCTTACCCATGACCTCGGAGGATTTCAGTAGGGAAATCCTCCGAGAGTTATATCATGCACAAAAGCAGGGCTTGTTATCTTTTCATGGTGAATGCTTCTGTTACTTTTCCGCGAAGGCTGTTAAAATTTATTTGAAAGTAGATTTGCCAACTCGGTATAATGCGTCTTCTGGAATAGTTAAAAGCGAAGAGCCAGTATTCATCGTTTTTAGCGATGATTACCCCAATGTGGCTCCAACATCTATAATAGGACGAGAGGATTTCAAGTTTAATGAAACACCGCATATCTATTGCGAAAAGAATGGTGTACGGAGCATCTGTTTATTTAAGGGGGATAAAGATGAATGGTTTGCAGGAGCTACGTTGGAAGACTATATTAAGCATTTACGTGCCTGGTATATGAAGCTTGCGGCCGGAGAATTATCAGTGGATGGTGGATTCTTTGAACCTTTGAGACTTGAGGGGTATTCAGAAACACTGTATTACGATTATGAGAAGATATGCAGTTATATCAGTGAATCCCTAAACATAAAAGCAATTGATTTTTGGCGGTTCACTCCGAATACTTATGTCTGCATCAGCGACTTTGATAAAACAATTATAGAAGCCGTTAAGAAAAAGAATGAGCACACTCATGCCATATTGATGTGGGATAAGTCTTTTAGAACGAATGACAGTTTTGACAATCGCATCCCTCACTCATTAAGAGATCTATCTGACTTTGTAAGAGAACAAGGATTCCCGGATGGACAGTTTGATGCCTTATATAATGCTTTGGATAGTTATGACATTGAATGCTTCATCGTTATCATTGCATTGCGAAGGAGCAAAAACCTGATAGGCGTTAATACTCCTTACCAACTTATAAACTATTTGGTACACAGGCGTAAAACGGAATCTGGGGAAATGCATTTTGATCAATATTCACAAGTGTCATTATGCCGTCAATTGAACCTGTTTACACTTGAAAAAGCAAAAAGCATTTCAAATTGCCCATCTATCCCAGATTATCTTATTACTATTGCTGGTTGTGGTGCTCTCGGTTCAAAAGTCGCTATGCATTTGGTTCGTGCCGGTATAGACAATATTCAGTTTGTTGACACAGATTATGTAAGTCGCCATAATCTTGCTCGCCATGTACTGTTCGGGGATTCCTCTGGGAATAAAGCTCGGGAGTTAAAGGATAAGGCGACAAGTATTTTCCCTACAGGCCGTTATACTTTTAGTGCAGAGGATATCATTAATCTGGTAAAGAAAGTTGATAATGAGAATCTGGGCAATAGGGTCATATTAGATTTCACTGCATCACGAAAAACAGCCAATCAGCTTGTTTCTACTAGAATAAGACCCAGAGTTATATCGGGAGCAATATATGATAGTGGTAGCTTTGCTTTACTATTAGTTGAAAGCTCTGATGGTAAAGTGCGTATTGACGATCTACTTTTGTATTTGTGGTCAAAGTACAAGACTATTATTGCGGTGTCAGACTACCTAATTAGAGATAAAGAATTGGCCGGGGAGCCTGGGAGCATAGTCAATGTAGGACTTGGATGTAATTCTGAAACTTTCGTTCTTGCTGACGATGTGATCAGCCTATATGGAGCGTCCATGAGCATCATCGTAAAGGATGTATTGGCGAACAATTCAAGTATGGATACGGGCGCAATTTATTATATGGCGGCGAAGGATGGAAATCTATCTGTAGAGAAAATTGATGGCCCCGTTGTTTATTCTAAGTCTAGCCCCAAGGGGGACTGGGATGTACGAATCTTCAAAGGTGTTATAGAATCGCTTGAGTCTGAAACAGATAAAAAAGCGCCAAAAGAAACTGGAGGGTATCTAATAGGAAGAGTTAATACCAAAACGCACACTATTCATGTGGTAGATACTATTGCTGCCCCTAAAGATAGTGTTCATTCTGAGACACATTTCATCCTTGGAAAAAAGGGAATCCAGAATAAACTCTCTACCATTGACTATGAATCAGGAAGTACTTTTGGATACATCGGTGAGTGGCATTCACATCCCCTTGGTCCACCCATGTTTAGTGAAAAAGACATTGAAGATTTTAACGAAAAAGCGATGAAACTGCAGAGATTAGATGCCTCTCGGCCTTTATTAGCTATGCTCTATGTACCAGAATCTACAATCATATGTTCAATCATTTCCCCCTCTGATGAAGATAAGTCGTCAGAACCTCTCTGACATAATAATAGTTGCAGTCTCTAAAACGGAAAAGACAGACGACAACAATTATTATTGACAAATATGAATACCAACAACATGGATAACGTACTATTATTAAGAACATCAAGAATATAGCGGCTGTAAGGAATGATCTTGACATAGCATATGTGGCGTTGAACTCATGAATTCGCTTATTGTCAGATTTCTCGGCTATATTTTTAGCATGAGAGAAGAGTATCTCTTCATTACCTTTTACTTCATCCACATTACAGTCTTTACACAATAATTGTGAGACTATGTCGACTTGGTAAAACCTTACCCTACCAGCTCCTGAATAATTCTTGCCCTTTTTAGGATGGAAGATGGTTGTGGATGGTTTACCTCCTACGAGCCAGCGATAAAACTCTTCAAGCCACGAGCCTAACGCGTTTATTATGTAACCAATAAAAAACGCAACAGCAGTTAGGTATAGGCTGTTGGCGCCATTGAGACAGTCGGGGTAAAAAAGAAACAACGCTGTACCGGTCACAAGAATCCCTTGTACTAGCATTGCTAATATGTCGTATAACCTAAAATTCATGTGGCGATCTTTTGTTGTAGTTGAATTATACGCAAACTTACGAATAAACATGCAGAAAACAAAACATGGTATCCACTGAATGATTATCTCACTTTGAGCGCATCAGATAGAAATTCTAAAAATGCAGATGCATCAACACTAATATCAGTTTGCATATTCGAAGAATTATGCTCATATTTGTGATAGAAATTAACCGTGTGATAATCGTGTGACGGGTAATGTTAGTTCATTAAGTTATTGAAAAACAGGCGTTTATCAATCCGCAAATTACCTGTCACGCCGGGGGTCGCGAGTTCGAGCCTCGTCCGCACCGCTTAAAAAGCCTCTACAGTCATCTGTAGGGGCTTTTCTTTTTCAAAATGGGGCTACATTGGGGCAACTTGACTCCAGAACCAAAAAGACGGCAACGGGAAGCACCTTTACCTATCTTTAAATGAATTGTCCGTTAGGTTTAAAGGAATTGTACCCACGCGCGCGGGGGCATTGTGGTATCTTTGTCAAGATTTAAACGCAACATTATGACAAGAAACAGCAAGCAGTGCTATGAAGCCCCCCTCACCTGGGCTTTTGAAGTGGAACAGGAATGCGTGATTTGCGCATCACACAATGGCGATACCGAATCTTTCGGCAACAGCGGAAACGTTTATGGCAACGGTGATTTTAATTAGAGGAGGAAGGGTTATGAAGAAGTTATTCTATTTTGCCGCCTTTGCCGCCTGCGTCCTGACTTCCTGCCAGCAGGTGGAAAAAGAAGAAGATATCAAGACTCCTGGCCTGGTGTTCACGGCAACCACCGAGAGTTCTGCCACAAAGACTGCCCTTGAAGAAGATAGCGGCAACTACAATGTTGCCTGGCGCAGCGGAGATGAGATTACCATTGTAGACGCTGCCGCCACTCCAAATGTGGGAGTATATTCAACCAGCAGCAACACCATTTCTGCCGATTTCACTTTCGATTCCGGCAAGAAGGCTTCAACCGCCCCTTTCAAGGCATGGTATCCTGCAAGCATATACAATAACGGCACGCCTACGCTTCCTGCTACCCAGGAATATGTTGAAGGCAATATTGCCGGCTCTCCTATGTTTGCAAGCAGCAGCACTACCAGCCTCAAATTCAAAAATCTGGCGGGAATCATCTGTCTGAACCTGTCAACCGGTATGGCCGATATTTCTGTAGCCAGCATCGCCCTTAGCGCAACCCAGCCGATGAGCGGTCCTATCTCCAATGCCGAATCCCTGAGTTCGGAAACGCCCGTTGCCGCAACCGTTTCAGGCTCTGCCGGCGTCACTCTCAACTGCGGTGCGGGCGTTGCAATTAACGGCACTCCAAAGCCGTTCTACTTTGCCGTCCCGGCAGGTACATACTCCGGTCTCAGCATCACTGTCACAGCCACAAGCGGAGCCACCCAAACCTTCACCCTGAAGACCGAAAGAACCATTGTGGTGGAGCGCAGCCAGATAACAAACATCAATCTCACGGCCAACAATATCCATTCTGAATATGACCTGACGGCCGACAACGTTACCGTCCCCGCCGGGGCACTGGCCACTGTAACGGGCAGCAGCGATGAGCACACACTTACCATTGAAGCAGGTGCCACTGTTACGCTTGAGGATGCCACCTGCAAGCAAATCATTACACATGGTGATGCCACTCTGATACTGAACGGAGCCAATGTGGTGGCCCCAATTACAACTGATCGCTTTAACGCCATCATTCCGGCGGACAACAGTACCCTGACCATTGGAGGAACAGGATCTTTGGACTGCTCGCGATGGAGCAGTGGTACGATGAATTATTGTATCAACAACTCTACTGTCAACTTGGTTATAGATGGCGGTGTATTGACATTCAACTCATCCAGATACAGGAGCCCTTCGGCGGTTGTTGTCAACAACTACACCCAGACCGGCGGAACAGTCTCCATCAGTGTCAGTTCAAACAATAGTGATGGTGACCGCTATCCTGAGGGACTGTATGCCTACGGCAATATCAGCATCTCCGGCGGTTCGCTGACCGCGAACGGATCGGTAGCCGTGTTCGCCAAGGGAGATATGACCATCTGCGGCGGCACGGTGAACGCCACTGGAGACTACCGCCATTACTATGGCTCCTCGGGATTGACGGCACTGGGTACGCTTACCATCAGCGGCGGCACAGTGACGGCTTCCGGCAGCGGCGGAGCAGTAACAGGCCCCGGAATCGGTAGCGTGAGCACCTGCGGCGACATCGTTATCTCCGGCGGCACAGTCACTGCCACGGGGAACAATAGTTATGGTGCTTATGGCTCGGCCGGAATTGGCACTGGCTCCGGCGGCGGCACTTGTGGCAATATTACCATCACCAACGGCATTACCAGACTCGTGGTTACAAAAGCCTCCAATGCCCAAGCACCTATCGGCAAGGGCAATGCCAGTTCATCTGTGGGCACAATCACCATCGACGGAGTGGTGAACCCTACGGCTGAGAGTTTCTTCGAAAACCTGAATCTTGAGGTCAGCAATGGCGGCAACACCTGGACCCTGGCTCCCAAGACAATAGTTGATCTTGCAAGCATTTCTTCGGAGTACACAGCCCAGGATGGCGAGATCCTTACCGGAACTCTCGGCAGCATTGTTAAGATAAACGTGGCAGCCGGGGCGTCCATCGTTCTCAAGAATGCAACTATCAATGGTGTAGGTCATGATACATACTATACCTGGTCTGGCCTCAACTGTCTTGGTGATGCCACTATCACCCTTAAAGGAACAAACCGTGTCAGAGGCTTTAACAACAAATTCCCCGGCATTAATGTTCCATATGACTGTGATCTTATCATCAGAGGAGACGGATCGCTCCATGCAAGCACCAGCGGTTGGGGCGCCGGTATCGGAGGCGGACAAAATATATCTTGTGGCAACATCAGGATAGAGGGTGGAGACATCACCGCAGTCGGAGGAGAGCACAGTGCAGGTATTGGCGGTGGTTGGACAGGGAATGCCGGTCAATGTGGCAACATCGTTATTACCGGCGGCACTATCCACGCCACTGGATATGATGGCGCTGCCGGAATAGGCGCGGGAAGTAACTCCAGATGCGGAGACATCACAATCAGCGGAGGTGATATAACCGCTATCGGAGGCATTAATGCCGCAGGTATCGGCAGCAGTGCCGGTAACAGTCCCACCATAGGAGCTTGCGGAAATATCTCTATAACTGGCGGGACAATTCACGCAACGGGAGGAGAGGCTTCTGCCGGAATTGGCGGCGGCTATTATTGCGGAACCATTGATATAACTGATGGCGTTACTGAAATCATAGCAACTAAAGGCGCAGGTGCTCCCAATAGTATCGGAGCAGGCCAGAACGCCATTTGCGGAACTGTAACCATTGCCGCTGGAGCCAACGTTACGCAGAACTGATTCTAAATTCCACAATTAACGGGAATTACGTATCTTTGCCTTGATGAAGTACCTGGGAGCCATAGTATCGGCCCTTATCCTTGCGTCCTGCATCCAGGAGACACCTCCGAGGCAGGCGCTTGGAGAGGTGGACGGCGTGCCGCTTTACAAGATGACCGTAGAGCGGCTGCCGGACCTTCCAAAGCCCCGGGGCGGGCAGCACACGATGCTCCTTGGAGATGAACTGACAATCCTTGGCGGCATCACGGACGGCTTTGTGCTGGAACCAACCATAGCCTATCTCCGGGACGGTGCCTGGCACCAGGTCCCTATGAAATACCCCCACCACTACGGCTTCACAACCCTCCTTCCGGACGGCAGCGTGATGCTTGGAGGCGGCTGCTCGGAGAACTTCGGCATAGGCCAGACCTGGGGCGTTGAGACATATAATCCCTCAACACATACCTGCAAGGCCGTAGGGATTATGGACCGGAAAAGGGCCGGGGCATCGGCCTCAGTTCTATCCGACGGGCGGGTTGTCATTTCCGGCAACTGGTACGCCGAAGACGCCATTGAGATATATGAACCCGGCGATGGCTTCTCCTTTGTCAAGGAGCCGGCCGTTCAGCGTGCATATCCACACATCCTTCCAATTTCGCCGGAAAACGCCCTTATCTTCAGTTCGGAAGACACCCACGGCAACTTTATGCAGGACCTCGTGGACCAGTTAAGCGGAGAACCCTTCACGGAACCGCTGCTGAAAGAGTGGAACATC
>OCTW013380274.1_pt1 | contig 21764 bp, 23 predicted proteins | sample 1539671 | NCBI WGS metagenome assembly OCTW01 (sample SAMN02144230, study PRJEB22623) | gut metagenome | biome: sheep rumen | host: Ovis aries | place: New Zealand
TTGATTCATAATGACGGAAATCATATGAGTTAATGTACCTTTTTTCATATGTATATTTTTATTTGTGTTATTACAAGAATTATTCAGGTACATCATTTTTATGCTTCTTTATATTTTTGCTATCAACATGTTCCCCATTTCTTTTTCGTTCTTTTAAATCTAACCATGCTTTTGCCTTAAAAGGTATCAAACATGTTGGTTTTAATACAGGAATATCATCAACAATTATCACCCCATTTTTTAATAATTCATAATATGTCTCATTTAAAAGAATAGCTGATAAACTTGATATTTCATCATCAATTGGGAGTGGTGTAAGAACTGCATCGTCTTCCAATTTAATAAAATTAGGATTTCTTGAAAAAATCTCTAACATATAAGGGAATTCTTTGCTTTTGGGCGACGTAAAGCGATAAAATTGTGAATTTCCAGTACTTTTATTTAAATGTTTATATTGTGCTTCTTTGATATAATCCCAAAAACTGTCGTCCAAACTCTACTGTTAGTACTTCAACTATAAGCACAATATCAATATCTTTTGTAGCACGAAAAGGCAGTTCCTCATTCTCCATTATCAAGTTACAAGCTGTACCGCCAATAATTACATATTGATTTCAAAATTGCTTAAATCTTTCTTTGAATTTTTCAAGTCCAATAACCATTATTTTTGTAACCTTCTTTCCAATAGTTCATCTATTGCTTCTTCTATTCTTTCATCATTCCTACCGTTAAAAGATAAAACAATAGAAATATCATCTGCACTATGCCCATCAATAAATTGCTTGGGATCATAGGCCCACAGTTCAAGTCGCACTTGTTCATTTGGATCGATTAATTCTTGGCACAACAAAGTTTGATCAATTTTTTTTGCACTAATCGCATAACAAGTCACTCTACTAGGATTTAACATTGTTTTTTCAGAAAGCGCTGTTTCTCCAGCAAAAACCATATCCTCTGTAACTTGATTCTTATTAATATATCCCACTTTACGGACAGGATTAGACAAATACACTCTTATTTTTTGAAATAAATCATATGGAGTGTATTTTGATTCAATAAACTTCTTAACACCATCTTTAGCAATCGCAAATAGATCAGTAGCTTCCAATTGATTTGTCGCTCTTGATAATGTCATTGCACTAAACGGAAGCACTTTTTTTGTTTCTGAAATATAAAGTCGCTTTTTGTTATTATACAAGTAATACAAAAAGAGTTGTTGCGTAGAAAAAACAAATTTACCTGTAATCCTTTGAGACTCTTTTTCATTTGTAAGCATTGTTCCAATAAAAGGAAGAAAGATCTGATGTTCAGTCATAAAGGAAATGTTATTTTCTATAAAACTTTTTCTTCGAAAATTAGAAATTCTTGTAAGCGCAAATACAACAGGAACATTGTCGATCTGCTGTATTTTTAAGATTTGTTTCTTGAGTGCAGGGAGTGTTGCAAGTTCTTCTGTTGGGGTCAGCATAACACATCGTTTATCACCAATATATGCAGTTCTAAATTCATAACTTGCATTAATATAAATAGGTAAGGAACCTTGATGATTCCATTCATCAAATTGAATAGGAAAACCAAAAACATTTTTATACATGTCACTTTCCCTCCTTTACTTATAACTTATTTATTTATATTTTATCTTTTCAATGTTAAATGTCAAGTTTGTAAGTTATATTATACATTTTCATCATCATATCTTTTAGTTCCTATTCATAAGAGTTTATTATAAAAAATATAAAATAAAGTCAATATTTTTTTAGAAATTCGGCCCTGCTCTGAAATGCATAACCTTTTCAAGGGAATGATAGGATCGTGAATAACTAGCTAACTAAAAAAGAGCACTACTTTGACTGTGCAAAGTCAAAATAATGTCCCAAAACGGGAGGGGTGCCGTGAATAGTAACCAAATTTAACTTTCATTTAAATAATCAAGCAAAATTCATTTCAGAAGGTAAATATAAATTTGAGATATATAATGATATTAGTTTAATAATTCTCCTCTTTTTTCACAATTTTATTAAACATTTAAGTTATTTACTTAAATGATTGATATTTTTAAAAATTTTAACCAAATAATGTAAATTCAAATAAAATATTTAACTTATTTTGATAAATTCACTAAATCAAATTAAATTTATCATTAAATTTTATACATATTTCACTAAATTTTATGTATAATGTCATTAAGCAGATTATTATATTATCTTTTTATTCATTTTTGAAAGGAGAACGCAAATGCAAGAGCAAGAAGCTGTTTCTTTAGTAAGAGAAATTCAAAGGAAAAAATCTGAGTGGCAAACAATTGAATTAAAATCATGTAATTTAGGTTTCCCACACCGCATTTATGATACTTTATCATCATTTTCCAACCAAGATGATGGTGGTACTATACTATTTGGCATTGACGAAAATAAAGATTATGAAGTTGTTGGCGTATATGATCCAGCTGATTGTCAAAAAAGAATTACAGAAGCATGTAATCAAATGGAACCAAAAGTACGTGCTCTTATTACTGTTGCTGAAATAGACGGAAAGAACATAGTAACCGCAGAAATTCCAGGTGTCTCCTTTGCCAAAAGACCTGTATTCTATATTGGCAAAGGACGTTTAAAAGGATCATATGTTCGCGTAGGTGATGCGGACGAACCAATGAGTGAATATGAAGTGTATAGTTATGAAGCATTTAGAAATAGAATCCGAGATGAATTAAGAACAATAAATGAAGCAAATTCTGATTTTTTTAAAAGCAGTCAAATTAACACTTATTTAAATAGAGTTAAAAATCAAAGAAAAAATCTTGCAGAGAATTGTAATGATCAAGAGATTCTCGAACTTATGGGTGTAACTAAAGATGGTAAACCAACTATTGCTGGTATTATGACATTTTTTATTTATCCGCAAGCATATTTTCCACAGTACTGCATAACAGCAATAGTAGTACCTGGATATCAAATTGGTGATATTGGAACTAACGAAGAAAGATTTCTTGACAACGAACGTATAACAGGTACTATTTCAGATATGTTAGAATCTGCCGTTTCTTTTGTAACTCGAAACACTCGTATTAAAACAATTATCGACGAAGAAGGAAAACGTTTTGATCAGAGGGAATATCCTCTAAAAGCAGTTAGGGAAGCAATTTTAAACATGCTCATCCATCGTGATTACAGTATTTATACAGAAAACATTCCCTCAAGCATAGAAATATATAAAGACCGTATCGTCTTCAGAAACTGTGGTGGATTATTCGGTGCTGCATCAATCAATTTATTAGGACGTATTCGGCCTGAAACTCGTAATCCGGCCTTAGCAGGAATGCTTGAATTACTTGGTATAACTGAAAACCGTTATTCTGGCATCCCTACAATTTACAATGAATTAAATAAGGCTGGACTGCCAAAACCTGAATTTAATATGAAACACGGAGAATTTACTGTAACTTTTTATAATTCGTATCCTCAGGAAGAAATTCACATTAATAGAGTAGATATTTTTCAATCAATAATAGATTTTTGTAAAAAACCTCGGTCACGTAAAGAAATTACTGAATTTGTTAATCAAACCCCAGCTTACGTTATGCGAAAATATATTAATCCTTTACTTGAACAAGGCAAATTAAAAAGAACTCTGCCAGATAAGCCAAGAAGCTCAAAGCAGAAGTTCTATTCTTAGTGTTTAAACTTTCTTGCAAAGAAACTGCGTTTATAATGAGGATACTCAATCTCTTCATTTAAAATCAAATGATTAGGATTACCTGATAAGAGTAATTCTGCGTATGTTTTTGAAAAACCTTTATCAATTAATGTGTCATAAGCTTTTTGCATGTTAGGAACACGTCTGCCTTCACACTGATGCGTATCAGTTGCAATAACATGGACCATATTCGCATCAAGAAGCTTAATCGCATTCTGGGTATGAACCGGTAAACCTAAACCAAGAACACTAGTGGTATTGATTTGGATGACACACCCTAAATCTATTAAATATTGAACATAATCCAAATCAATGCCTTCATGGAAATAGCGTTCAACATGCGCAACAATCGGCTTATAGCCTTTAATACGCACACTTCTGAGATAATCATCGAAATGCTCTAAAAAAGACTGGGTCGGTTTGGTCACATCATATTCACAAAGCATATACTGCGTGTTTTCAAAAGGTAAGTAAATCCCTTTGTCCAATGCTTCATCACTCTCTTTATTGAGCATGAATTCACAGCCCTGAAAAACCTGTATATCATAGTTTGCAGCCAAAATCTTTAAATCATGAATACGATCAATCATCATCTGCTGTTCTTCTTTTGTCGTGATCCCACTTGTAAAGTGCGGTGTCGCGACAATCATCTTAATACCTTCTTTTTGCGCGATACCTAAGGCTTTTAAAGCCTCATCACGATGCGGGATCCCATCATCAACACCCCATGCATAATGTCCATGAATATCAATAAAACTCATGATGTCCTCCACTATTTTCCGTTTCTACTTCGTATAAACAAGCGCGTATGTCCCTAATCTCTTTAACGACACAGTCACCGTTTTCTTCTTATAATTAACTTTAGTCTTGGTTAAGAACCATTTCTTCTTGTTAGAATCATAACGTAAGATATAAACCTTCTTAGCCTTCTTCGTTAAGTTATTCACTTTAAACGTTAACTTGACACTAGAAGATTTCTTCCCTTTTTTGATATACAGACGAGCCATAGAAGACGTTAACTTCTTTAACTTCTTGACCTGTTTTTTTACTGATCGATCCAGTTTCTCACCTTTTAATGCTTTAACAACAGTCTTAGACTTAGATGCATAAGCTTTCGCCACTTTTTTACGAGAGACAACCTTCTTAGACGCATAGACCTTTGTCCCTGACTTTGCTTTTTTAGATACAATAACCACTTCTCGAGAAGTCGTTTGACTATTGAGTGATGGCGATACAGCTGCATAAGCAGCATTTGGCATCATCAATCCCATCATTAATAATAAGGATACAACCTTCTTCATTGATCTATTTCCCCCTTACAATCCATCTATAAACGATATATCCAAATACAACACCTAATGTGTTATTCATCAGATCCTGTGTTTCAAACCACCCGGTCTTTGTGAACCACTGTATACTCTCCACCGATAAACTGACCAAGAAACCAGTTAAAAGTGTCCAAGAAAATTTATGTTGCCGCAAAAAGACTGGCAATAGTAAACCAATCGGTAATTCAATAGCGATATTCATTAATGCTTCTGAAATGACACCTAGATCTTTAGCTTTAATAAATACGTAATTCCGAAAGGGATTCAGATACATCACATGATCAGGTAAGGGCGTACGCGATAAAATCGTTACACAGTAAATCAAAAATAAATAACTCACTAAGAGTCCCTTGAGGACACTCGTTTTAAAAACATGTGTCTCCTGATAAGAGAACCATGTTATAAATATAAAAAAACATATTGCAATACCATACTGTGAAAAAGGTAATACAAAATGAGATAAGACAAATTCCATACAGATCACCTTCCCCATTGTATAAAATAAGCAAGAAGAGGGCAATGCCCTCTTCCCCCACTAATCAGCCTGGCCTGATTATAAAACTACTTTGTATAAACTAATGTATAAGTACCTAAGTTGCCTAAAGTAGCTGTAACAGTTTTCTTTTTGTAGTTTACTTTAGTCTTTGTTAAGAACCATTTCTTCTTTGCAGAATCATAGCGTAAAACATAGACTTTTTTCACTTTCTTCGTTAAGTTGTTTACTTTGAAAGTGACTTTTGTATTCTTAGACTTTTTGCCTTTTTTATCATTCTTGATATAAAGACGAGCCATAGAAGCAGATAACTTCTTTAACTTCTTCAGCTTTTTAGTCACAGACTTGTCTAACTTTTCACCTTTTAATGCTTTAGCAACAGTCTTAGACTTAGAAGCATAAGCTTTAGCGATTTTCTTTCTAGAAACAACCTTCTTAGAAGCTCTGACTTTCGCTTTTTTCTTAGTCTTCACTGATACAATAACGATCCCTTTAGGAGCATTTGCTGTATTTAATGCTACTGAAGGTGCTGCATGAACTGCGCTCATAGCAGGTGTTAAAGTCATTGCTAAAGATAAAGTTGCAGCTGCAAAATTTCTCTTTAAATTCATAAGTAACATCCTCCCTTAATTCTCTTCAGCTTGGTAATACAATGTGATGACCTGCTTATGTAAAGCAGTTTGATCCAGGTTATATTCATCATATAGATCACTAGAGACATAATGACCAGGAATCGTATAATAAGATCCATCATCAAAACTATAGTCCAAGACATAGTTACCAAATGTTTCTAAGTTATCATACGATATGTTAGTGGTCACATGCTCCACTAAAGAGTACATTTTTGAGACCGTTCCATTGAAATCCTTTTTCAACAGAACCTTTAATTTTTCATAATACGCCTGGAAATACGATCTTTGTCTCTCCATGCGGGTCTCATTACTAAACGCTACGTCAGTATCCCTCGTCCTGACGTATTTCTCTACATTACGAGCATTAATGGTAATCACATCGCCCTTTTTCCACCCTTCAGCTTTCGCTAAAGTGTTATTAGGAACTTTAACCTTTAGATCACCAACAATATTCTGTAATGCATCCAAATTATCCATATCCATTGCCCCATAATAGTTAATAGGAACATTGTAAAGCATCTTACTCACCGCTTGCATAGCATGCATACAGCCTGATTCTTCATCATCCCCAAAAGCATAAGCCAAATTGATATGATTTTTATCCCAACCTAAGCTCTCACCACTACCATCAAACGATTCAATGGGTGTCATACAATCACGAGGAATTGTAAGGAGCTTCAATTTCTTAGTCAAACGATCGAGTAATAACATCTCCATAGCATCAGATTGCCCCTGAGACGTTGCCCGATTCTTATCCTTCTTCGTTTTATCTATTCCCAATAACAGAATAGAAACCACTGAAGAATTATATCTATACTTCTTCCCTTGATAGGTCACTTCATGATAATCGCTACTGTGATCCTTAGTATTCACTTTCTTCTTCGTCTGATTGATATAAATCAGACTTCCCGCTAAAGCAATCACTAAGATCACAATAATGATAATACCAATATAAGTATTTCTCTTTTTCTTAGTAGTAATAGTCATAATATCCGTAGTGTCCGTATTCACTTGAATCTTTCTTTACTCTATTCAAAACACAACCAATCACACGGCCACCATTCGCCTCTAGTTCCTTTAAAGATCTCTTCACCGCATTCTTCTTTGTAAAGTCATTTCTAATTACAAGAATAATGCCATCAGCAACACGTCCAATGATCGAAGCATCAGCCCCCGCTGCAACTGGCGGTGTATCAATGATGATGTAATCATAATCATCTTTTAAATCATCAATCACTTTATTAAAACGATTATTACTCAACATTTCTGATGGATTAGGTGGTCTCTTACCACTTAACATAATAGATAAGTTAGCAATATTGGTATCACATACATACGTTTCACTCTGATTAGTCAGTGCTTCAGACAAGCCAGGAATATCTTTTGTATTGATCATTAAGTAGTTCTTTAATGAACTTCTTCTTAAGTCAGCATCAATCAGTAAAACTTTCTTTCCCATTTCAGCGAAGACTTTTGCTAAATTAAAAGTCGTTACGGTCTTGCCTTCATCAGGAATAGTACTTGTCACACTGATGACTTTTAAGTCATCAGTGTAAAGTAAATTCGTACGTAATTTCTTAAATGACTCTAATGAATGTTCATCACTTAAGAACTCTTCATTCAATTCAATAATATGTTTATTTAGATGTTTTCTTTCCATGATGTTTTCTCCTTCTAGAGTTTGAACTTTCTAATTTAGCATATGTAAGTGATTTATCTTCAGCGATGACAGCAAGTACAGGTAAGTCTAATGTCTTTTCAGCATCATCAGCAGAAGTGAATGAATCATTTGTATAGAACTTAACAATAATCGTAGCAATCACTAAAGCAAATGCTAGAAAAGCAAATAATAATGAAGTTTTTACAAGAGATAATCCAACTCTCTTAGTATTAGCTATACCCTTTTCAATCAAAAAAGGTTCCTGAGAATCTATCTCTCTGATATCATTCATGCCTAAGCCGACCAAAGTATTTGCTATGTTTTTTGCTTCATCTGCATCTTTTGACCTTACTGTAATTTGTAAGATTCTTGTTTCATCGGGATTTTGGATAGTAATCATATCCTTAAGTTCATCAACTTTATACTTTAAATGTAATTCCTTTATAACTGATTCAAGATTTGGTCTGCTAGTGAAAATAATTTGATAATCTTGAGTTAAGCTTGTAGTTAATTGTAATGATTCTAAAGAAAGCTTTTTATTTGAAGATCTTAAATACACCATAGATGTTGACTCATACTTCGGCGTTGATAAAACCGAATAATAAAGAACACCAAATAGTGCGCCAACTAACAAACCAATCACGCATACATACCATAAGGACTTTATTTTTGCTAACAATGCATTCATTTCAGATTTGAATTTTTGATTTTGAATATCTTTTTTCTCGATTTCGTTTTCCATTGTTTTCCTCCATTATTAATTATCTATCTTTGTTTATTTCATTAACTATCCATTCAGCGACTAATTGAGCCGCATTCCCCTTATCATAAGATGGATACTTTTTAAAATATTCATTCACATTATTTAAGTAATTATCATTGTCAAATTCATCGATCTTACTTATCAAATCATCAATAGAATGTGTAAATATGAATGGAAATCTATTAATATTTTTATTTAAAGGTCTTAATTTCTTATATTCTTCTAAATCACTCATGTATGAAAAGACTATTTTTTTTAACAACAAAAAATCATACTGAATTGATGAATAATCAGAAATAAGAATATCAGAGGCAATTAATAATTCTTGTTGGTCTGAATAGTTACATCCATTAATAACATCTACACCAGAGTTATTTAGAAAAAAAGAATGAACATAATTCGAATCAACTATATTTGGATGAAAGCGAACTATAACATTTACCTTCTTTCCAAATTTTCTTTGAAGTGATTCAATAATTTTTGTAAAGTCCTTAATATACCCTTTTGTACTATTATCATCTCTAAATGTAGGTGCATAAAGAACCAAAAGATTATTAATATTTATATTAAACTGATCTCTTACTTTTCTATTTATATTATTATTTTTAGCTTGATTAATTAGTAAATCATTTCTTGGATTCCCAAATTTAAGTATTTTGCAATTATTATTAAGCCAAAAATAATTTTTGTACAATATGTCAGCAGAAGAATTACTTGAAATGATAGCATTTGTTATCATTCCATCATGTTTTGCAGCCTTTATATATTTAGGTGACAAAGATTTTTCAACTTCTCCTTCAACTGCTTTAAATCCAGCAGATCCATGCCATGTTTGTATATAAAGTTGTTTCTTTCTTTTTTTTGTTTTAGTGTTATTACGAATGTTGTCAATCCAAACTTTTGAGGTCGCACATTCAAAGTAATATTGCCAAGAAAATATTTTTACTTTCCTAACTCCATCAGGGACATTATTTTTCATATCATCAAGACACCATACGAAATCAAAATTATCATTCAAATCATTTAATGCTTCTAAGATATACTTTGGATTGTCTCCATATCCCTTACCAAAAAAATTATCAAACAATATTTTATTCTTTTCTATAGGGAAAATAATAAATATATTTTTTAGCAACGCTTTTATCACTCTATTAAATTTCATAAAATATCCTGCCTTCATTTAACGATTCAAAACTTTATATAAAGCTTTTTTGAACATCTTGTAATTCAATAATATATATATAAAAATAATAATTAATTGAATGTAAAACATTTTTTCAAAATAAATCATTACTATTGACTGAGCAACAATACACAACCATCCTATAGATATAAACAATTCGTTATAGGAAATTGCATCTCCAGCAAATAGACGCCTCAAAGCATAAATACAATAAGACGAAATCGCTGTAGCAATAGCAGCACCTTGAGGACCAATTAACCACACTAATATAATATTTAAAACAATATTTACTAAGGCACCAATTAATCCAGAAACTCCCATTGCTTTTGGTTTCATTTGTGCTACAAGTATTGGTCCAATAACTCCAGAAGCACTGTTAAATACACCTGCAACTAATAAAAATGGTACATATTTCCATGCAATAAAGAAATCCTTAGAATACAATATTCTACCAAGACGTTTTGATGATAAAATCAGTAACATGCATGAAATTACCATAACAAGATTAATCAGTTCAAATAAATCACCATAAAACTTTTTTGAATCTTTTGAATTAGCTTCCTTGATTGCAGATATTTGCCAACTTTGTGTAAATATATTTAATATTGTAGATAAAATAGAAGGAATTTTGTATGAAACAGAATAGACTCCATTTGCTGCTAATCCACATAAAAGAGTTACCACATATCGATCTGAAACGCTATTAGCCCACCAGCCTAATACATTCATAATCAAAGGTATTGAGTACAAGATTATAGTCTTTTCTAATACTTTATTTTTTTTAATTGTAAATCTTTTTACTGCCTTAACTTTAATGGAAAGATATATAATTGATGAAAGCTGTCCGAAGATATATGCAATAAAAAATCCATTTAATCTCATCTTGATATATAATAATAAAATTATATTTAATAAAATTGATATGAATGTGCTTAGTATTCCGGAGATTGCTATCTCTTTTACTCTTTCCTCTCCTTTAGCAACCTGTGTAAATAATGTATTGAAAATATTAGTTGTATAAAGTAATAGTATATAAACTGAATATTCTTTGAAATTGGAGAAAACATTAAGAAAATAATTTAAGCCAATAATAATAGAAAAGATAAAAATGGATAAGAATGTATATTTTATACCAATACTGATTATCTCATCAGCATCATAATGATCATCCATAAGATATCTCATTACTCCGTCTGCAATATTTAATGTTAGAATCGGAACGAGTAACTGTATTGTTGTAGAGGCAAGATCATAAATCCCATATTCTTTTGTAGATAAGACATATGTATATAAAGGTACTAATAGAAAAACTAATATTTTTGAACTAAAACTACCTATCGTCAGCAATCCCATATTTTTTAAAAGATACTTATATTTATTCATGATATATACCTTTCATCACCATACCAATATAGATTTAAAAAATTCTAATAATATCACATAAAAATTATTAATTATTACGTTCTCAAACCAATCTACATAATCAACTGAAATTCTATTATTCCATAACTGAAGTATCAAACCTGTCAAAGCAAATATAAAAACAAATAAAACTATGACAAATGTGGTTCTATATGAATAATGTGACATATCGATAAAAGAACATAAAATAGGTGAAATACCAACAACGACTGCAAATGTAAATCTCCAATACTGAGGTGTCGTTATCCATCCACATGCAAGAGAATAAATGGCAACAAGAGCAATAAACTCACAATATTTATTTAAGTTATTACTTTCATTTTTAACAAAGCCTCCCAATACTGATACAACCACAATTAAGCAAAATGCTAGCATAACAGCTTTATTGATTTGCTGAAAAGTACTGTTTGAAACTTGCTGTGCCCATTTTGACGAATTAGTATCAGTCAAATAAGTATATCCTTTGTTAATTAATCCAACAATTAAAGCTGTCACGTTACCAATATGTGGAATAGTACTGACATGTGCATATAAATAAGTAATAACAGTTGGAAATGCAAAAACCAGTGCTAAGAAAAAGCATTTTATCTTTCTAGGCAATATTAAGCATACTCTTAAAAATATCAATATAGCAGCCGATGAATGGATAAATAATGGAACAATATACAAGATCAACACAAATATATTACGCTTTTTTCTATAAACATCTAAGTAAACAGCTAATACTATTAATGAGAAAGCAACTATATTTCTTACATTATTTATTACCGATACAAAAGGAATCATGCAAAACTGAAATAAATAGATCCACTTAATTAAATTAGACCTACCTTCTCTTTCCAAAAAGTCACCAGTTATATAAAAAGCAATTAAATATGCTACTGTCGTAGTGATCATTGGTATTCCATGAAGAAAGTGAATTTTTCCCATAATCCAAAAAAAAGTGATTGTAACAACTAAATTACTATCAAAATTGCTTCCTTCTCTAAAATAAGCACTGACTTGGGAAAACTTTAGTTTAGAACATTCGTCAGCCCATTTCATATATCTTGTCAAATCACCTTCAACAGTCGGATTATAATTGAAAGCAACAACTGAAATTGATATAGCAATTAAAACTAAATATATTTTCCATTTATTTGGTGTTTTTAGTAGTCCAATAATTGAATAAAGCAAACTTACAGGTACAGATATTAATAGAATTAAATATAATAAGATCATCAATTTCTCTCCTGTCTTTTTGCTAAATATTTATATAAAGGACTAAAATATCTAAGCAAAAATATCATTTTTTTATATTTTTTATCACAATATTTATCATTAATTTCATAACTTAAAATATTTTTTTTCATAGAATTAATTTCTTTTATGTATTTTTTATCTACACCTATTCTTAAGCAAAAGTTATATAATCTAAAATTAATTCTCATGTCCATATAATCTAATTCTTCCTCGAAATCCATATTTGCATCAAAATGTTCAAAATAATCAATCATTTCATCTTTCAAATTTAAAATATCGAATCTTTTAGGATTAAATTTGCCATTCATTATTCCAGAAGGATTATATCTATAGAAATATATTGCTTTTGAAGTAGTAGTAACTTTTGATGCAGCAAGAATTAACTTATAAGTTGTAAAGTTATCTTCATTAATTTTACCAAATGGATAACGAATATTTTTGAATAATTCAATTTTATAGAGTTTGGACCATGCACATACTTCGACGTCATCAAAAAGCATTAGATGTCTTAAGGCTTCCTCACTTGAATAATTCCTTATATCACCTTTTTGGTAAAATTCTCTTTTTTCATAAGTATATCTTCCTTGGACTATATCTGATGACTCATTAATCATTACTTTATATAAAGTACTTAAATAGTCTTTTGAAACAAAGTCATCCGAATCAATAAAAGTAATATATTTTCCTGTAGCAACTTCTAACCCTGCATTTCTTGCATCAGAGAGGCCACCATTTTTCTTATGGATGACACAAATTCTTGAATCAACAGTTTTATATTGATCACATATTTCTCCACAAGCATCCGGACTTCCATCATCAACAAGAATCAATTCAAAATTTTTGTAATCTTGCGATAGGATACTTTCAATACATTCATCTATGTATTTCTCTACTTTATAAACTGGAACAACAATTGAAATTTTATTATTATCCATATTAGTTTATCTCCCTTTGATTACAACGAAAAACATAATATTCAATTTTTGGAGAGAAGGCAGATAACAAAACTGAAATCTTTGAACTTTTAGCACCAACAGGACTGACCAAATAACTAAAAACGTTTCGTCGTACAGTATTCAATAAATCGCCATATAGTTTTCGATCATTATAATTTTTTGCAACAATACACCTTAACGTATTTACAGATGCTTTCGTAAGTCTCATTTTGTATGAACTCAAAACTTTTTTATCTTGAATTAAATACTTTTTACAGTTTTTTATTGCATTAACTTCTGTCAAATTTTCTTTTTTAAAAGCAGTTTCAGAATTCCACCTGCTTTGCGTTGCACCATTAAAATTAATGTAATAGTAATAATAAAACCCATCAATAAAACACACATCATTATGACAATAACTCAAATATTCAATTGCAAATAATACATCCTCACAAATTGTTATATTAGTATCAAATCTCAACTTGTTTTTCCTTATTATTTCCATATCAAACAATTTACAAACCGGAAAGCCTAAAATACCATTATTACAAAAAACAGAAATTTGAGCTTCTAATAAATTTAATATCCTTTTATCATTATAATCTCCAAAATTAGCTTTATTTGATGTTAACTTACACGCAACCAATCCATCATATTTTCGGTTATCATACAATATCTTAAGGTAGTCTTTATGAACCTCATCATCCGAATCAACAAAAGCTATAAAGTTCCCTTTAGCAATTTCTAATCCTAGATTTCTTGCAGAGGAAACACCATTATTGGTTTGTTTAATAACATGAACCCTATTATCACTTTTTTCATATTTTGAACATATTTCAAAACTTTTATCAGTTGAGCCATCATCTATAATGATCAGTTCAAAGTCAGTAAATGATTGATTCAATATGCTTTCAATACAATTGCCAACATATGCAGCGTTATTGAAAACAGGTACAATAACTGATATTTCCATCAAGTACTCCTCCCTCATTGTTATAATTTAAATTTTTTTATTTCTAATCTCTGTTTACATTTATCAAATTTGTCAATTGATTTTGCAGGATCATCTGCTATAATTGACCGCTAGTCATTAAATTACTTTCCTTTAAAATATCATGTGATGTACGTCATGTTATATTTTTAAAATTTAATTATTTAACCCTTTTTAGCTTCATTTTATAATCATCAAATTTTCCTATTACCTTTGCGGGAACCCCCGCCACAATAACACCATCTGGAATATTCTTATTAACCAAGCTTCCAGCACCAACAATCACATTATTACCAATATGTACATCATAAAGTATCGTTGAATTTGCACCAATAAAGACATTATCGCCAATAGTTATAGACCCATATCTTTCTTTATATTCATTATCATCCATATACTCAAACATTAAAGATGTGATGTCATGATTAATAAACATTACCTTACTAGCTACATGACCATTATCACCAAAACTTATTAATTCTGGCTCGGTACCAAAATTGTATGGCTGAAAATAACAATGCTCCCCCTGGTATTTTAAATAATGAATTTTCTTTAGATAGTCCGCTTTCGCGTACCCCTCCCGATATATTATCTTAAGCATCAATATATCTTTTAATTCTTCCAATAATTATTCTCCAAAGAAATAATCTTCAAGCATTAAACATAAACAATGATAAATTGGTAAATGTAATTCCTGAATCATATATGTTTCAGTATTAGGTGCCTGAATCGTTACATCAGCTAATTCAGAAAGCTTACTATCTTTTTGACCAGTTAAGCCAATGACTTTCATACCTTTAGCTTTTGCTACAGTTGCTGCATAAAGAACGTTTTTACTATTACCACTTGTTGAAATTCCTAAAAGTACATCCCCAGGATTACCAAATCCATTGACCTGCTGTGCAAAACATAACAATGGTTCACAATCGTTCATATAGGCTGTTGTTAAAGCAAAGTGACCATCTAGTGCAATAGCCGGTAATGCTCCTTGTAAGTTATTGGCTAAAACTTCTCCATAATCTTTATTCACTTCTTTAAGTTTTTGAGTATATTCTTCAGGTAATTTTCTTGCTAACTTGAAGCTTTTCATTAATTCTCCAACAATGTGTTCTGCATCTGATGCAGAGCCACCATTACCGGCAATCAATAGCTTTCCACCATGGCTATAAGATTCTTTTAAAATATCAAAAGCATCATTGATTTCCTTTGCACATACAGCTAAAGAAGGATATCTTTCAACTAATAAATCAATATGTTTTTGCATGTTTCCATTTTCCATATTTGTATTCCCCTAACTACATTTTTCAATAAAATCGTAAACTGACTTAAAAGTAAGATCCTGTCCATAATTTGCTGTATTATTAACTAAGCATGTATGACAGCCTGCATTTTGTCCGGCAAGAATATCATTTTGACTATCGCCAACCATCCATGAATTCTCTAAGTCAATATTGAAATCTTTCGCTGCTTGTAAAAGCATACCCGGTTTAGGTTTACGACAATCACATTCAATCTTTAATTCTTTAATTTCACCTGGAAAACCTGAATCAGGATGATGAGGGCATACATATATGCCATCTAAATATGCACCTTCCTTTCCTAGAAGGACTTGCATTTTTTGATGAATTTGTTTGAGTTCATCAAATGTGACTTCACCTCTTGCAATAACCGGTTGATTAGTCACAACAATTGCTAAGTAACCTAATTCATTAATTTTTCTTATGGCTTTGGCCACTCCATCTTCCAATGTAAAATCATCTATATCTCTTAAAAATCCCACATATTTATTAATCGTACCATCACGATCTAAGAAGATTGCTCTTTGTTTGTTCTTGAGATTCTTTCTTTGAACAATCCCCTGAGCAAAGTCTTCACAAACTGCTTTATATCTTTCAGGTGTTCCCATATCCTTTACATATTCTGGACTGTCATAACAATATAACTGTCCTTGACCTGCTAAAGGTTTTAATAAATCACGATCTAAATCAATCTTATCTTTATGAATAACTTGATCTAATAATGATTTTTTAAGAACATGTAATCCAGCATTAACACGATTATCATAATAAATAGGTCGATCATCTTCTTTTGTTAGCCATTGATTGACACAATGATTATCATCTGCAATGATTAATCCACTATCATAGGGATGACTATTAGGATGTGTAAATATTGTTGCTAAACCACCTTTACGTTTATGAAAAGAGATGAGTCGATTAAAATCAATATCAAACAATGCATCTGCATTAAGTAATAAGAAATCATCTGTTAATTGATCTTTAATCTTGAATAATGCCCCAGCATTACCCAAAGGTTCTTTCTCAAAATAGTATTCAATATTCACTCCAAATGGTTTATTTGTAACAGGAGAAATATTAGATCCATCACCAAAATAATCCATGATGATCTGTCCCAAATGAGAAACAGTCAATATGATATCTTTATAGCCCTGATCTCTTAATGAATTAATTTCATGCTCCAAAATAGGCATTCCATCTATTTTGATCATTGGTTTAGGTATATCAGAGGCAATAGAAGAAATTCTTGTTCCTTTGCCTCCCGCCATAATAACTGTTTTCATTATTGTTCCCCACTTCTAGGAACATATTCTTCAGGTGTATAATGAATCACCTGTGTTCCACCATCTTCAAAATGGAATGGTACATAAAGCAAATCAGACATAGCGTGAATAACTTGTTCCTTATGTTCAGGCTGAACATAGAACACTAAAAATCCGCCTCCACCAGCACCTAGCAGTTTTCCACCTAAAGCGCCAGCTTCCATTCCCTTTTGATATAGGTGATCAATTTCGTTTGTAGAAATAGCATTACCACTTTCTCTTTTAAGTTTCCATGTTTGATCAAGAAGTCTTCCAAAATCATCTAAATTTCTATGTTTATCCGTTAAAATATCTTCAGCTTCATCAACAAGTTCTAACATTTTTAGTTTTAATGCTGTTTTATCTACTTTAGTGTTACTTTTAGCATTTTCCTTTTGAATATCAGATGAGAAACGCGTAAATCCAGTGAAGAACATTACTAAATTATCATCTAATTGCTTCTTTCTATCTGGATGAATGATGATTGGTAACACATCATAGCTGCCATCAGTATTAAAATTAATTCTATTAAATCCGCCAAATGAAGCAGCAATCTGATCCTGCCAGCCACCAGCTTCGTTACATAAGACTCTTTCTAAGTAAATTGCATCATCCGCTAACTTGCGCTTATTCGCATATTTTCCTTTTAAAGAATAGAAAGCATTCAACATTCCAACAGCAAAAGAACTACTAGTTCCTAACCCAGAGCGAGCAGGTAAATCTGCTTCGTAGGTCAATCGAATATCCTTCATATCAAGCATTTTCATTGCATTCTTAATGGCAGGATGTACAATTTCATTGATTTCTTTAACACGTTCCGTCTTAGCGTAAGACAATTCTGTACGATAATCGAAGAATGGAGGTAGATGTCTCACAATGACATAACAGTATTTATCAAATGTTGTTGATAATACAGCACCGCCATTTTTTAGAAAGAAATCCTCCATATCAGTTCCTCCACCAAAGAATGACATTCTAAATGGTGTTTTAGTAATAATCATTTAACTTTTTCCTCAAAAATCACTTTCTTTGCTAGATCAATAAAATTAGTATAGCAATAACATTTCAAAAACTTATTTCTTGCTGCTTCTTCCATATATTGGATGTGATCATTAATATAAGTGTAAGCATTAAATACTTCTTCATTATTTGGAGGCATATTTATAAACACTCCTACATCATTATTTTTAATCACTTCTTTTGCAGCTCCATTACTATTTACTATGAGAGGTGCCCCTTGCATTAATGAATTAGGAAGAACACCACTTTGAGTACTTCTATTATATGCATTCCACACACATATACTCTGACGGTAAAAATTATTAATTTCTTCAGTTGTCATAGGACGTCCATGTTGTACTTTGAGCTGTCCCAAGTTAATTGCCTTTTTTAATAATTCATCTTCTAAAACCCGATCAAGATTATTTTTGCTTGCAATTAAGAACTTAATATTTTTCCGATTTGATATTGCATACTTAAGGAATTCAATAAATTCATTACAACCATGTACATCACTAAAACCACCAATAAATGAAAAATAGATTCTTTTAAGAGCAATATTATTATCAAATTGATCAGTGAATATTAAAGGAAATACATCGTAATTGTTATTCAATTTTTTCATATATTTTTCGTAATTTAACTTACCTGTTTCCGAAGCTAACAAAACTTTTGAAACTTTCCTACATATTTTTGAATTAACAATATATGCTCCAATGGTTTTAGGAATCGCATGACCTTCGGCAAGTAAATCTTTAAAGCTTGCTTTTGGCTCATGTAAAACATAAACAGTTCTAATTTTTCTTTTCTTACACTCATTCACAAGCTTGATATTTTTAGTACTTATGTTGTATATAAAAACTAAATCTGAATTAGAATTAACAATATCAGAAACATCATTTGTATAGACGATATCACGAGTATTTTTCAAAAACTTTTTATATTCTGGTGCAACATATAAACTAACATTATCAGTGATATTCAAAAACAACTCCTGATAAGCTTTTAAATGAGCGATATGTCCAGGAGAAAATTTTAAAGACACAATAGCTACTTTCATTTTTACCTCCAATAATTAAATCGCACTATAGACCTTCTTCATTTCATTTTTCACTGACTCTAAATCAAATTTTTTTATAGATTTTTGAGCGTTTTGACCTAAAAATATTCTTAAATCATTATTTGTGCATAATTCTTGTATTTTAACAGCTAAATCTTTTGCATTGTTTTCTGAGAATAAACCATTTTCACCATTGATAATTAAATCAGTATTTCCTCGAATTTTTGTTCCTATTGCAGGTAATCCACATGCCATTGCTTCCATTAAAGCAACTGGTAAACCTTCTTGCAAAGACATAAACACAAAAATATCACATACATTACAAATATCAGATATATCACTTCGATATCCCAAAAAATGGACATGATTTTCAACACCTAATTCTTTTGAAATCCTAATAAGCTCATTTTGCAATGTCCCTGTACCACAAATAACATAATGTAGACTGCTATAGATATCTGTATTTTTAAGTTTTGCAATAGCTCTTATTACTATTTCATGATTTTTTCTCTTTATTAATTCGCCGACCGATAATAAGAGAATATCGTCTTCCTTAAATCCTAATTCTTTTCTTTTACAAATATCTTTTGATTTTATATTTGTAAACTTACGTAAATCTATACCAACACCGGGTACATACATCACCCTTTTAGCATAAAAATGCTGAGCACGTTTATAATCTTCTTGATTAATTGTAATCAAGATATCAGTGAATTTTGATAAATATTTTTCCACTGGATAGTACGTCAACCAATTTAATAAAGGAGCACCAGAGAAGAAATGAAACCCATGGGCTGTATATATTACTCTTGTTGACTTTTTTCTAGCATCTCTCGCTGCTAATCGCGTTAAAGCAGCACCTACCGGAGTATGACAATGAACTATATCATAATTTTCTCTATCAATTATTTCTTTCAACATCCTATATGATTTTACATTTTCTTTTTTCAATGGATTCCTCTCAAAAGGGATATCAAAATAATAATCGCAGTAAGGAATATGACAATCATTTGGATTTTCATAATCATTTCTAGCTGCAACAGCTGTTTCCCATCCAGCTTCCTTGAACATTTTAAGATATGGAATATGAAATTCCATAATATGTGTTTTTACAACTGTTGCTACAAACAATACCTTTTTACCCATAATTATTTTTCCAAAGCTGTAGTTTTTCCTTCAACTACACCTTCCGTACTCTCTTTCATAAATAAAATTTTGACTGTTGCAAACATAATATGTAAATCCTGTAAGATTCCCGGTTGACTAATATACATGAGATCCATTAATAACTTGTCATAAGGTTCAGTATTATACTTCCCATATACCTGTGCATAACCAGTTAAACCAGCTTTACACTGTAGTCTTAAGGCAAACTCAGGTAATTCCTCATAATACTGTTTCGCTATTTCTGGACGTTCTGGTCGTGGACCAACAATAGTCATATCCCCTTTTAAGATATTGAATAACTGTGGTAATTCATCAAAACGAATAGCTCTGATCACATGACCTACCTTAGTAATACGATCATCATTCTCGCCAGTTGATAATCTAGCCACACCATCTTTTTCAGCATCCACTCTCATACTTCTAAACTTCAGAACTTTAAATTCCTTACCATCTTTAGTCAGTCTGACCTGCTTATATAAAGCAGGACCACCATCAGACTTAATAGCTAAAGCTGTAATAATCATGAATGGTGAAAGAATAATAATAGCTATTAAAGATACAACAATATCAAAAGCTCTTTTTATAAAGAGATACTCTGGTGTAGGGTTATATCTTTCTAGTCTTAATACAGGTAAATGTAAGATATGCATTCTATGAGCACTAGCCATTAATGTATCTCCGACTCTAGGAATAATTAAGGAAGTAATATTATGTGATACACAATATTTGATGATCTTATTTCTTGATTTAGAATGAACACCCGCCAAGAAAACAACATCATAATCATGAAGCACATCTAAGTTACGTAAAACTTCATTAACATGACATTTCTTCTGAACATCAAATTTATTATCAAGACCATGATCCTTAATTAAACCTGTTAAACCTTTTCTTTCATCATAAACAATAATGGAAGACTTCTTTGCAAAGGTATTAAAATAGCCATGATTGATCGTCAAGCACCAAATCACTGCAAATAAAACCTGTAAACCAAAGCAGCCAAGTAATGGCAAAGGATTGACTGTATAGTCTCTGACTAAGAGCATGATCACTAAATACATTATGAAATCCGAAATAAAAGCAGAGAGCGACTGTGAATAGACTAATTCCCCTACTCTTGCATATGAGATCGCCAAACCATCATATAATCGTACTAATATCAAATATAAAATAAAAAAAATGAAAGTAATATAATAATTACCTCTAGCGAAGAATGGTTCTAACATTCTTTGCTCATAAAACATAAGCCACGTCATTCCAAAAAGAAAAGACATAAAAATAACATTAAACAGTTTGACCGTTCTCAACATGAGCTGTCCAGTTAAACTGCGGTTATTGCGGCGCTTATTCAACTCCATAACTCCCAATTCCTTTCCTAAAATAATTTCCCATAAACTCAAGATATTTTTACCTATCTCGGTTTCCTGTATTCTATCAAAAAAAAAAAAAATATCAACACTATATCTTGCTCGCTTTCGCAGCATAATGTGTCAGATATTTATTTCAAATATACTTATTTTTACGTTTATTTCACGTATCGCTATTTTATTGAATAAACTGTTGCTTATGTTACTTATAGTATTTAACGTAATATGTA
>OCTW011578232.1_pt1 | contig 21753 bp, 18 predicted proteins | sample 1539671 | NCBI WGS metagenome assembly OCTW01 (sample SAMN02144230, study PRJEB22623) | gut metagenome | biome: sheep rumen | host: Ovis aries | place: New Zealand
AGCAGGCGGTGACTTCACCTGCCGCAGACAGCAGCGTCGCCGTTATCCCCGAAGCTGCTGAACCCTCTGTGAGCAATAGCAACGCAAAGCTTGCCTATGAAGCCGCCGCGGATTTTGTCGCCAAGGCTGTAAAAAGAGGGGCATACTCGGAAATACCCGTCGGCAGGTGCGCCGTCGATATTCCCGAGATCGACGATCAGACGGAGCTGGGAACAGCGATACGCGAAAGCGGCATCGAAGAGGGTATAGTGCTGCTTGTTATCGACAAGGACTACAATGTGGTCACCGCCAAATGGAAGAACGAAAACGAGTCCGAGATGTATCCCGAGGGGTATGACAGCTTTGTCTTCAAGATAGAGACCGATGACTATTCGATCTACGACACGACGGACATAAGCGAGGCCGATGCGCAAGCCTACGAGCTCTGCAAGGCTCTGCGGGCTTATTATGACCACGAGATCTCCCTGAACACCAGCGAGCTGCCCAAGCACGGAGAGATGTGGCTGAACTTCGACCACCCCGACGCTTATTCGGACATCATCTGCCGCTTACAGAAGTACGCCGACAAGCCCTTCACGGGGACGGCCTATGTCTTCTCAGATCTTGACGGACACTTCTTTGTTGAATGTCAGAACGGCAGCACCGAGCCTGTCGGCAGATACCCGCTCTACGAGGGAGAGATCAACGATTTGGGAGAGCTGCCCTCTGCGGTGGCAGAGCTGAAAAACGAGCTTGACGACGTGCTGTCTGTGAAAGCAGACACGCAGTTCAGCGATGTTAAACTGACCGAAAAGCGCGACAGCGATGAAAAAACAAACACCGCCGCCGAAGAGATAGAACAGTGGTACAGAGAATTCTGCAAGAGCTCGCCCGAGCCCACAGCCTCGGAGGCGACGGGTATGCACTTCTTCCCCGAGACGGCCTTTTCCATCTGCATTTGCATTGACGGCGAAAGCGTGTTTATCCGCTGCTCCGATGTTGAAGGCTATAACATTTACGTCAACGGCTATTATTACAGCGTCCCCGACATCACGCCGCTGCTGACGGCCATCACAGACCTGAAAGAGTAGAAACAAAAGACAGAACTATAAAAAATGATATCCCGCCGTCCCTGCGGGATATCATTTTCAATTATTTCTTCTTTCTGCGCCTGAGAACGGCGAACGCTGCGGCGCCTGCGGCGGCTGCGATGGCTGCGGCAGCTATGTATTTTCCCGCAGCCGAGCTTTTGGTGCTCTCGGGGGCGCTGCCCTGCTCGGAGGTGTCGGGAGCCTCGGAGCCCGCAGAGCTTTCGTCGGGCTGCGGTTCGGCCTCGGGCGAGATGACTTCTATCGCGTCGATCACAAAGCTGCCCTCCTGCACCGTGAGCTTGACGGTATGCTCTGTGTTTTCAAGGCCGAAGCGGCTGACGAGCGGCTCTCTCGGGCTGCCGCGCCCAAGTTCGATGATACCGCAGGAAACGCCGTCGATCTCAAGCTCGGCCTTTCTGGCGCTGCGGATCTCCCGTGCGGAAAAGCTTCCCGTTGTCATGAAGCCCGTGCCCGTGAAGGTGAAGCTGACCGAGGCGCCCTCGCCGCCCTTCGAGGACGTGCGCTTGTAGTCGCGGAAGCTGCTCATTGTCGTGTGCTCCCACTCTCCCGCATAGGTGACGTTTGAGGCAGTGTTGTCGTATCTGTTCACAAAGACCTCGCTGCCCTCGACGGCCTCGACCGCCAGCTCGTCAAAAGAGTTTTTGTCGTAGGAGCTGTAAAGCGCCGCCCTGCCTGCTGACATCAGGTCAGAGCCCGCAGCGGCGGTGTGAGTGCAAAGCTCCTGACCGTCAGCAAAGGCCTTCACCGTGTCATCGACGGCTTCGAGCTTCAGGCTGTGCCATTCGGAGGCATCAAAGTCCGCAAGGCTGCCGCTCTCGAGGGTCTCCTTGTTTGCACCGAGCTGCCAGCCGCCGTCGGTGCCGACTTTCAGCCAGTAACCGCTCCTGCCCGCATCGGCAAGGCTGTAGCGCAGGCCGATGCCCGCGTAGCCACCCGCGAGCTTGATCTTCGCCGAGACGCTGTAATTGAACCAGCGGTCGTCGCCAAGGTTTGTGGTGGGCTCGGGCGTGTAGCCCCATTCATTTGCCTTGATCTCGGGGGTGATCTGCTGCACAAGCACGTTGTTGCCGTCCACGTTCACGACCTCGAAGGCGCCGCCCTCGTCGGTAGTGTAGCGGGGGGCTCCTCCACGGGAAGCAAGGTAGTCTTCCGCATAGCCGCTGTACTCAAAGTCATCGTAATAGGGCAGAGAAAGGCGGCTGCTCACACGCTCGGTGTATTCGCGCTCCGTGACCTCAAGTGTCGAGAGGGTCACAAGGGCTCCCGGGGCGACCTCATAGGAATAGGTATAGGCGCCGTCCTTTTCCTCGGGGGTGATGGCTGTCAGATGTCGGAAGTAGTTCTCGTCATAAGCGCCGCCGTCGGGGCCTCGGGTCTCCCAGACCTGCACGGGCTTGCCTGCCGCCGAAAGGTCCTTCACCGTGAAGCTGTAGGTGATGGGCTTGTCGGTGGTGTTTGTGATGACCGTCGAGTAGTCGCCGGTCTCGGGGTCGGCGGCGGTCATGTAGCTGTAGGTGGCATCGACTATCGCGTGGCCGTCGCCGCCTGCGGTGCCGTCGCCGAAGCAGGCGCCGTCAACAAACGCCCAGCCCCTCTTGATGAACTGCGAGAAATGCAGAGACATATAGAAACCGCTGTCCAGCTTGTAGGCGCCGCTCCAGGGCTCGTTCGCAAGTATCAGCTGCTTGTGGCAGTAGGTGACACCGTCGTAGTACGCCGCAACTGCCGGCTGGTACTCGCAGAGAGTCATGCCGCCGCCCGAATACATGGTGATGAATCTGTTTGCGATGTCGAGCATACCGTTTATACCGCCGAGACCCGAGCCGTCGATACCGCTTACGCCCTCAGCGAAGCACATAGGCGAGCTGGCCTCGCTGAACCAAAGCTCCTTGCCGTAGTCGCGTGCAAGGGTCTGCGCGTTCTCACTTGACCATGAGGTGTAATGGCTGCCGATGACGTCCACTGCGTCGCGCAGCTCCTCGTCCTTCATCATCAGGTCGGCGATCTGCCAGGTGCAGACCTCGTCGCCCGCAACGAGCTTGATCTTTGAATAGTCATATCTGCCGTTCTTTTCGGCCTTCAGCGCCGCCGAAAGGTACTTGATCCAGTCGGGATCGTTTGAGCGCTCGTTCTGTGTTGCGCTGACGTAGTTGAACTCGAGGCCGTAAGCATCGAAGGCGGCATCAAGGGTCTCCTTGTACCATTTGTAGCGTGCGGCGTATACGTCCTCGGCGCTGCTGACCCACTTGGGCTCGCTCCACCAGAGCATATCCAGAGTGAGATCGGGATTGATAGTCTTTGCATCTGCCGCAAGCTGATAGCCTGCTCCCCTTGCAGCATTGGCGGTCTCGTCCTCTGTCCGCTTGACCGCCGGTTCCGTTCCCGAGGAAGAATTGATGTCCGAGCCCATTTCGAGCTTCAGATGTTCGATGCGGACACCCTCCTCGCCGAAGAGATAGTTCATGATCTCCCAGTAGGCCTCGGGATTCTCGGCTTTGTAGTCGAGCAGCAGGCGGGACGAATTGTTGCCCGACACCATGCCGTTGCCCCGATAGAGCATATTCTCGGCGGTGTTGAGCCTGCTGCCGTCGATGACGACCTCGCGGACGGCGCTCTCCTCGGCAAAGGCATGAGCTGCCGGGACGGCCGACAGCGCTGCCGGCACACACATAGCTGCGGCGGCTATCCTCTTGAAAATGCTCATAAAAACCTCTCCTCCGTGTGTTTTGTTAAATCAATGATAACACGGAAGAGAGGCTTTTTCAATCTGAAATATTTTGCAGACTCTTAAAATTTGAACATCGAGGCGTACTCGCTGCGGCGGAACTCCCCCGGGGACACGCCCTCGTATTTCTTGAAAACTATCCCGAAATAATTCGGGTCGCGGTAGCCCACAAGGCGTGCGATGTCCGAGATGCGCAGGCGCCTGTCGCGGAGCAGCGGCTTTGCGGCGCTGACTCTTGTGCGGGCAAGATACTCCATCGGTCGCATACCGAGCCTTGCGCGGAAGACCCTGCAAAAGTGCTGAAGGCTGACGCCCGAGCGCTCGGCAAGCTCGTCGAGGGTCAGGTCTCGGGAGTAGCTTGTGTTGATGAGCTCTATCGCGGGGGCGATGATGCCCTCGGAGCCGCGCGAGGTCTCGGGTCCGAGCAGGGCGCTCCTTGCTGCGAGTATGAACTCATAGACCAGCACCGAGCAGTGCTCTCCGCCCATCGGGTCAGCGGCGGCGGTGCCAAGCCTGTCAAATATACGGCGGCAGCGGTCGGTGACGGCGTTCTCCCTGACAATAAAGCTGCCGAAGCCGAGGCGCTCCAGCTGTTCCGAGGCGTGCTCTCCGCGAAAGACGAGCCACGCGGTCTTCCACTCGCCGTTCTCGGGATAGTATTCATGCGCAACGCCAGGCGCCAGATAGATCATGCTGCCGGCTGTAAGGGTGTAGGTGCTGCCGCCTATGTGCAGCACTCCCCTGCCGCTTTCAGTGAACAAAAACTGGTGCGACACAAGGCCGTTTTCTCGCTTGACGTGATATTCGGGGTCGGCCTCGCCGATGCCCGTCAGGTAGAAGGGCAGCTCGGTCTGCTTGCCGATAACGGGATAGATGGTCTGCATAGTAGCTCCTTTCGTCGAAGGTCGAAGCTTTGCCTTAATATTATCATATCCCGCTGCGGTTGTCAATCACTCGGCGAGCCTGCCGCTTTTCAGGGTCAGCAGCCTGTCGGAATAGGCGGAAGCATCGTTCTCGTGAGTTATGATGAGCACCGAGGCTCCTGCGCGGGCGGTCTCTTTCAGGAAGTCGAAGACCAGCGCGGTGTTTTCGTCGTCAAGGTCGGCGGTAGGCTCGTCGGCGAAGATATATTCGGGGCTGCGCATCAGGGCTCTGGCGATGGACATTCGCCTGAGCTCACCGCCCGAAAGCTCGGCGGGCATGGCCTCGGCAAGCTCACCTATCCCGAGGCGGCCAAGCAGCTCGCGGACGTGTTCTTCGTCGCCGTCCTCACGGCACAGGGTACAGGGGAGCAAGACGTTCTGCAAAACGTTCAGGCTGCCGAGGGCGGTCTGCCCCTGCGGGATAACGCCCATCCTGCTGCCGCGGAGCCTTGAAAGGCGGCTGTCCGAGAGGGCGTAGATGTCATCACCGTCCAGCTTCACGCTGCCCGAGGAGGGCACCAGCAGCCCGCAGAGCATATTCATAAGCGTAGTCTTGCCGCTGCCCGAGCGTCCCATCATCACGGTGACTTCGCCCTTTTCAAGGGTCAGGCTGATGCCGTCAACCGCCGCAAAGCGGTTCGAGCTTCGGCTCTCGCGGATAAATTCTTTTCTGAGGTCAAGTGCTTCAAGTGCCATCAGTTATCACCTCTCAGTACAAGTCCGGCATCAAGCCTTGTGACGCGGAAGGCCGAGGCCGCCGCCGCTATCGCTCCTGCAAGTACAGCCACGGCTGCGGCTGCAAGGATATACAGGGCGATCGCTCCCGCAGAGGGCAGCAGGAAGGGCAGCCCGATCATGTTCTCTATCGCCCTGCTGAACGGCAGCAGCACGAGGGCTCCGAGCCCTGCGCCGATGACGCTGCCTATGCCGCTGACTATCACGGCCTCGCACATAACGACCGAGGCAAGCTTCATTCTCGAAGCCCCCGAGACGCGCATGACAGCAAACTCGCGGCGGCGCTCGTTTATGCTGATGGTGAAGGCCAGCAGGAGTATCACTGTCCCCAGCACCCACACAGCTGCGATCAGCCCCGAGACCGTATCTGCCACGCCGGAAAGGCTCTTCGAGACTCCCGAGATCATATCCTGGGCGCGTATCGCCTTGACTTTTTTGACGTGGATATTGATGTCGTCGGCGATCTCCTCGGCGGTGTAGCCGTCGGCGGCGTTTATCAGCAGGCAGGACACCGAGCGGTCGGGGTCGATGTCCTTGAAGTTATTGAGCCCCAGCTCCATCGACGAGCGTATAAGCTCGCGGACAGTGTCGAAGTTTGTGAAAACAGCGGTGTCATAGCTTGTGCCTGTTTTTTCAAGCTTTGCAGCCACCCTGACCTCTACGCCGTAAAATTTCAGCTTGTCGCCCACAAAGGCGTTAAGGTCGTTGCCGACGACCACGTCGCAGAACCCCAGCTCGCCGCCGAAGCTTTTCTTTATCCACGGCGAGATGGTGAAGTCGGTCTCGGGGTCAAAGCCGATGATCTGCACAGGCAGAGAACAGCAGCCCGAGCTTGTTGTGGCAAGAAAGACCTGCTGCGAGCTTTCGCCTATCCCCTCACGGTCGAGCACCTTCTGTGCGGTGGCTGTGTCCATGTAGAAATAGCCCGTGGTGCCTTGCAGCACAAGATCCTCGAAGCTCTGCTGAGTGGTGGCAGAGTATGGCACCACCATAACATCTGCTCCGAGGCGAGCCTCCAGCGACCTGAGCCCCTTGTGGAGCGAGGTGACTATCACCGTTCCGCAAAAGACCGCCGCCGAGAGCAGCGCCGTCAGCAGTACAAGCACCAGAGTTCTTACGGGCCTGCCCTTTATGTTGTTGAGTGTGATCGAGCGTGAAAGCTTCATTGTTCCTTATCAGTCCGTTTCCTGTTTATCATAAGATAGGCAGCTGCTGCCGCTGCGATGACTGCGCCGAGCACGATGACAGCAGGCCGCATCACAGCTTGGCAGCGCATATTCTTGCCGCAGCCGATCTCGATCAGCACATTCGGGATAAACGCGGGCACGACGGCTGCGGGTATCATCGAAAGGGCGATTCCTCGCTTGATGCCCGGATCATTCAGCACCAGCAGCGCAAGTCCGAGCACAGCCAGCACAATGCCGAAGGCAAAGACTGCCTGTTCGGCCCAGTGGCAGTTCATCCAGCTGCCGTTCATCATCCTGCTGCGGCAGCCGTGGAAGAGCAGCTTGCTGCCTGCGCAGTAGAAGTCGCAGAGCGCAAACAGGATAATATCGCACACAAGGGTCTTGGTAGTTCTCTTTTTCATATTTTTCTTTCCTTTCCTATTCCGCGAAATGGCCGGGGAGCGAGGGTCTGAGGTAATAATCGTCGGTGCCGAGGCGGTCGCACCACATGGTGTCCAGCTCGAGCCATTCGCCTCCGATCCTGACCTTGTTCCAGGCGTGATATTCCTCGCCGCCCGTCAGCTTTCTGGCGGTGCCTGTGACAATGCGGCAGTCTATACCGCATTCGCGCATAAGCCTGTAGGTCAGCACCGCATAGCCCTGACAGGTGGCGTGGCCGTTGATGAGGGCGCCGTAGGCAGTGTTCTTGCGCTTGTAGTAGCTGTGGCGGCTGTTTATCTCATCATAGTCTGCATTCTCGAGCACAAAGCGGTACACGGCCTCGACACGTTCGATCTCGGCGGTACTGTCCGTAAAGCCGAAGCCCGCGACAGCATCGCGGACGGCGGCGTCTACCTTCTGCTCCTGCTTTGCGGTCGTGTAGTAATCGGGAATGACGGTGACGCTGTAGCGGTAGCTGCCCTGCTGCTCGGTGTAGCTGTACTCAAGGCGGAAGCCGCCCAGCTGGTAGCGCAGGTAATCGCCCTCCCTGGGCGAGATGGTCTCGGCCTCGGCGTACTGCATCAGCTCAGAGAACACATCGTAGATGTCAGCCATGTTGTCCGAGTGCGAGTTGAAGCAGATCTCGATCGTCGGGTCGCGTCGGACAAGCATCTGCCGCAGGGAGAGTATCACCTCGTCGGAGTTCGAGAAATAAAAGCTCAGATCCTGACGGACGGGATAAGCCCTCGGCGGCTCGCTCTCGGCCGATGCGACGATACAGAACACTCCGCACATCACCGCCAGCAGGAGCCTGCTCGTCAGGCGCCTGACAGCCCTGCGCCTCATTTCTTCTTTGCCGGACGAAGGCGGCGCTTCCAGACAGCTGCGGCGTTTGACCTTACGAGCTGCCGCTCGATGTCGATGCCTGCGGGACAGATGCTGCGGCAGGCCAGCGACTTTCCGCAGCCCTCGAAAACAGCCTTGCGATAGGTACTGTACAGCTCCTTACGCTGCTCGCCGCTCACCATCGGTATGATGCGTGACATCGCCATGGCGGTGCTCATTCCGCCGAAGGACACCGCGGTGCTGAAATTCGGACAAACCTCGAGGCAGCAGCCGCACTGTAAACACCGCGAGGCATCGTAGACATCGTCCTTGATCCTGCTGTCGGCTCTTCCCTGCCCTTCGAGCCAGATCCGCAGCTCGCTCAGCCGCTCAAAGACCGCCCCTCTGTCAACTATCAGGTCGCGGACAAGTGGAAACTTTTTCAGCGGCTCAATCCTGACGGTGCCCGACTTCACGAACTCGGAGAGCCTTGCGTCGCAGGCAAGGCGGGGTGTTCCGTTTATCACCATTGCGCAGGCGCCGCATTTCTTTTGCAGGCAGCTGCACTCGAAGCCCACGGGCTCGACGCTCCTGCCATCGGTGTCTGTGAAGCAGCCCGAGTTTATCCTTTTCAGAGCCGATGCTACGTTCTCGCCGTCATCGCTCACCGGATAGTCGATATGCTGGAGCCACTGTTCGCTTTCGGCATCTGCCGCACGCAGTATCTCGAGCCTTACGCTTTTTCTGTCAGCTTCTTTCATGTTCGGGCTCTGCCCTCCTTACAGGGATTTCAAAGCGGCCAAGGGTGATCTCGCCGCCGATGATCTGCGCTGTGACGGTGCTGTGCTGAGAATCATCGGTCTCAGGGAAGTCCTCGCGGAAATGAGCGCCGCGGCTCTCGCGCCTTTCCAGCGCAGAGAGCAGCATCGCCCGACCGAGACGCAGCTTGTTTTTCTCACGGGGCGACAGTCCGCGCTTTTCCAGCTCATCAAGACCCTCAAGAGCAGCATTTATAAGCTCTCCGCTCCTGACGATACCGAGGCCGCCGAGCAGCACCCGACAGAGAGCCTGCTCAAAGTCTCCCCGACTCTCCTGCGAGAGCGGATCCTCGTCATTTCGGAGCGAGAAGCGGATCGGCTGTTCCTCGCCAACTTCGGGCTGATCGGACATCAGTGCTGCCGCCGCCACCCTTCCGCCGTAAATTGCGCCAAGCATCGAGTTGCCGCCGAGGCGGTTGGCTCCGTGATACTGGCAGGCACATTCACCTGCGGCATATAGCCCCGAGAGGCTTGTGCGGTGCTTCTCGTCGGTATGTATGCCGCCCATGAAGTAGTGTATGCCCTCATGGACCTCGATCGGCGTTTCTGCGGGGTCGAGCCCCGTAAAGCTTTTGATCTCCTCGCGCATATCGCTGAGGCGGGAGCCCCAGACCTCCTTGCCGAGCTCTGTCATGTCAAGCAGCACCTCACCCTCGGTGTCCTGCTGCCTGCGGACAAAATACATCTCCCGCGAGACAACATCGCGGGGCATGAGATTGCCGAGCTCGGGATATTTCTCCTCCATAAAGTACCAGCGCTGTCCGTTCTTTTTCTTTATCCACAGCCTGCCGCCTTCGCCTCTGGCGGCTTCGGTTATCAGGCAGCGCTTCCCGGGAATGCCGATCGTCGTGGGGTGATACTGGAGCATCTCCAGCCCTGCGAATCTTACCCCCTGTGAGAACAGTGCCGCCGCAGCATCGCCCGTGTTGGCGGTGGTGCCCGTGGTCATTCCGGGAAAAACTCCGTTCATGCCGCCGCAGCACATTATCACGCTGCCCGAAATGTCGGCAAGGCGCCCCGAGAAAACGTCCCGAACGCGAACGCCGACACAGCGGCTGCCGCTTATCAGCAGGCGCAGCAGCTCGTGATGGGGGAGCCTCTTAATCAGTCCCGAGCCCTCGAAGCTTCTTGCGCGGTCGATAAGGGCTGTCATTATCATCTTTCCCGTGCTGCTCTGCGCGTAGGCTGTGCGGCGCTTTTTCTGGCCGCCGAATGGGCGCAGCATTATATCCTCGTCTGCTGTCAGATTAAAAGGCACCCCGAGCTCCGACAGAGAGCGGACTATCTCGGGAGCGTGGCGGACGAGCCCTGCCACGGCGTTCGGGTCGGCAAGGTACGCGCCTCCGCGAAGAGTGTCTTCATAATGCTGAGAGGCAGAGTCGCCCTCGCCCATCGTGTCAAGGGCTGCGTTTATACCGCCCTCCGCCAGCACCGACTGCGCCCTCTCGGACTGCTGACGCGAGATCAGCAGGCTGGGTCTTCCCGCCTCTGCAAGCTGTATGGCTGACGAGAGCCCCGCCAGCCCAGCGCCGATTATTATCGCTCTTTCCATTCTCTCACCTCAGAAAACGTTCCACCGCAGGTAGTAGACCACAAAGGCCGCACCCATCAGCAACAGCAGCACCGACAGCACCACAAGCAGGTCGAGCCCGAGCTCCTTGCAGCTCTTGATACCGAAGGAGAGCATCGCGGGCTTGAGGTTAGAGAGTATATGCAGCGCCAGCGACACCACGAGCAGTATCTGAGAGGCAAGCTGCACGCCCTCGAAAAGCGAGAGCCTGTAGCTGCTGCCTTCTCCCTTTCCCTCAAAGATCACCACATGGACGATCAGGAAAAGCATCACCGCGAGGCCGCTTATCCGCCTGAGCCAGAAGAGCCTGTTCTGCTTGTAGTACGAAGCGCCCGAGCTTCTGATAGCTTTCAGGGTGTTGGCGGTCAGCTTGATGCCGAGAAGCGTATGGATACCGACGAGCACCGTCATTGCCCAAGCGGCTGTCTGCGGTATCACAGAACCTCCCGCCAGCCAGCCCGCAAGCTGAAAGCCTCCCGCAACTGCGTGGACAAGAAACAGCACCATTATCGCGGCTGTCAGAATGGCGTTGAATTTTCTCATCAGCTTTCACCTCTCAGGGTTATGACCTCCACCGAGCTCTGGTCAAAGGCGGAGTAGGCGTTGTAGGCGTCGGCGATCTCGGCAGAGACTATAAGCACATCGAACTTTCCGTGATCGGCCTTTGAAAACAGCAGGACGCTGTCCTCGGTCTTTATCTTCATCTGATTTTCCGGCAGGCGCGACTGAAAGCTCTGCGCGAGCTCGAAGCCTGCCGTGTCTCCTGCCGCTACGCTGCAAACTATATCCTCGAAGATGAACCCGACGCTGCCGCCCTCGAAAAAGGTCTTCCAGAACCCGAGGCTTTCGGGGTCGGTGCGGCGGTCGCGGTTTATCAGAACATAGTATTCGCCCGAGGGCTGGTCAAGCTCGACGGTGGCGCTCGCGATGGCGTCGGGGCCTTCGGTGACGAGGGTCTTGAGCTTCTCCGAGCGCGAGGCGGGTATGCCGAGGGTCACAGCCAGCAGCACCGTTATCACGGCTGCGTGGCGGACTATCCTGAGAGCGCCCACGGTCTTACTTGTCCTCGGCCTTGAGCAGAGCGTCGTTGACGGCCTCGACAAACTCGTTATAGTTTATCGTAGCGCCCGAGATGGCGTCAACGTCGTCGATGCTGCCCTTTGCGACCAGCTGCTTTGCGTAATTGGAGCGGGCGGCGTTTGCCTTCTGAGCCTTGTTGTAGAAGCCCTCGTTCTTGACCTCGCCGTCCTTCTTGCCGTAGTCGTCGCCCTTTGGCGTGCCGTCGATCTCGTAGGTCATATAGGTGCATTCGGTGATCTTGCCGTCCTTGATGGTTATTTCCACCTCGCCGTAGCCGTTGCTGGCGCCGTCCTCCTCGTCAGTGGTGTAGTCGCTGCTCCTGCCCTTGTAGGTGCCGTCCTTATAGCTCTTGTCTCCGCAGGCCGCCAGCGACATGGTCAGGGCTCCCGCAGCGATCAGGCACAGCAGTTTTTTCATCATCATTTTCATTCCTCCGTAAAGCTCGTTTTTTCAGAACGGGTTCTGGTCGTCAAATCTTATCTTGCCCGTGAAGTTCTCGTTGACTATCTCCTTGGAGAGCTTGCCGTCACGGAGAACGAGGGTCCGCTGGGCGACCTCCGCCACCTCGGGGTCGTGAGTAACGACTATCAGGGTAGTACCGTCGTCGTGAAGCTTGTGGAAGAGATCAACGACTATCTCCTCGTTCTTCTCGTCAAGGTTGCCCGTAGGCTCGTCTGCAAGGATTATCTCGGGATAGTTTATCAGAGCTCTTGCAACGCAGACACGCTGCTGCTCACCGCCCGAGAGCTGTCTCGGCAGGTGCTTGGCTCTGTCCGCAAGGCCGACACGTTCGAGCGCCTCCATTGCCTCCTTCTCGTCGGGCATACTGTGATAATACTGCGCCAGCATCACGTTCTCTACTGCGGTCAGGTAATTGACAAGGTGGAACTGCTGGAAGATCAGGCCGATCTTGTCGCGCCTGATGTTGGTCAGGTTCTTCTTGCTCTCCTTTGAGACATCGACGCCGTCGATCAGCACCTGTCCCTTGCTCGGCTTATCCATGCAGCCGATAATGTTCATCATCGTGCTCTTGCCGGAGCCCGAGGGTCCCATGATAGAGACCCACTCGCCCTTTTCAACTTTCAGGCTGACATCATCGAGGGCGTGAAGCTCGCCGTAGATCTTGTATATGTTCTTTAATTCCAATAGGCTCATTTATCTTTCTCCTCTCATTTATTCGCCCTTGAGCACAAGCGCAGGGTCAACGTCCGTGGCGCTCCTGATGGGCACAAGGCTCGAAACGCCCGTCACGGCTATGGAAACTATCACCGTTATCGGCACCAGCAGCGGCCTGAAGGAGATCGAGCTTGAGAACACGTTGACGCTCACCTGCTGGGCGAACACAAAGCCCAGTATCGAGCCGAGCAGACCGCCGAAGAAGCCCAGCAGCATACTCTCGCCCATGAACTCCTGGATTATGCTCTTGTCAGAAGCGCCGATCGCCTTGCGCAGGCCGATCTCCTTACGCCTCTCGGCAACGACGGCTGTCATCGTGGTGGCGACGCAGATCATCGTCAGCGCCAGCACGACGATCGTTACCAGCAGCACCAGCGCCTGAAGCTTGGTGAGCACCGTGGTCTCGGAGGCCGTTACCCTCTTGACGATGCTTGCGTGAACTGCGGGGACAGTGGAATTGATCTTGTCCACATAGCTTTTCAGCTCGTCCGAGGTAGCTGAGATGCTCAGCTCGGCGATGTCGATCTTCTCGTCGCTCTCGCAGAGATTTGCAAGGTCGGGGAGATTCATGTAAACGTAATTCTCCTCGGAGCCGCCCGTGTCGAGAATGCCCGTTACCGTGGCGTACATGAAATCCTCGTTGATGACGCCGCTTTCGGGAGCCGAGTCGGTCTTCTCCTCGGGGCTGTAGTCGATCTCGATCATGTCGCCGACCTGCATCTTGAACTTTTCGGCGACGTTGGCGCCGACCATGACCTCCTCGCTTGAGGAGAACCACTCGCCGTCCACAGACCAGTAGGGGCTGGTCTTTTTGGCGCTTTCAGGGTCGGTGCCGACCGCGACTATCGGCAGGCCCTTTATCCTGACGTTCTCGTAGCGGAAGGGCGTGATGCCGACAAGGTCGTCCTCCTCGACGGCTGTCCGCGCCTTCTGCATATCAGCTCGGGCGAAGCTTCCGTCCGTCGCGGTAAGTATAACGTTGGCGCCGTAGTTTCTGAACTCGGCACCGAGCTGCTTGGGGACATCGTAGTAGATAGACACGAGCCCCGAAAGGATGGTAGCGCCTATGGCAATGGAAAGCAGAGCCACGATCATACGCGAGCGCCGCCTCATCAGAGAGGCAGTTATCATCCTGAAAAACATTTTTCTTTTCTTCATTTTGTCTTGCCTCCGAATTTATCTTCCGTGCAGAACTTCAGTAGGCCGCAGGCGCAGCAGCATCCTGATCGCAGGGATACAGCCGATAAGAGTTACCACCGCTACGAGCACCGCGACTATCGGAATGACCATCGGGCGCATATCAATGGCGGAATCGAACACCGAGTGACCTATTATCTGGGCGAAGCCGAAGCCCGCAAAGAAGCCTGCTATGCCGCCTATGACGGCGGTTATGAATATCTCTGTCAGCACCAGCAGCGAGACCGCGGAGTTGTGTGCGCCGATCGCCTTCATCAGACCGATCTCCTGGCTGCGTTCCATAACGCTTGCGGTCACGAGGTTGCAGATACCGAGGGCTGCGCCGATGAGGCTCAGGATAGTGATTAGTATCATCAGAAGCTGGGTCTTTTCAAGTATGGCGCCCTCGGAATCAGCCACCTGACGAACGGGCGAGGCCACGCTGTCGGAGATGGCGTCCTCCTGTATCTGATAGCAGATCGCCGAGGCGTAGGCCGTACACTCCCATGCCTCCTGATCCTTGATGGAAAGCGAGGTCGGATCCTTGGCGGCACGCTCGGAGAGCTCATTCTCGGGGGTCGTCAGGGCGCTGACCTCGATGCTGTCAACGCAGCCGTCAAGATCTGCAAGCGCCTGAGCTGTGTCAAGCGGGACATAGACCGCCATATCCTCCTCGCCGCCCGCGTCAAAGACGCCGACAACGGTGAGGGTCTTTTCTCCCGAGCTGCCCTTGACGCGGAGCTTGCTGCCTGCCGAGAGCCCCTGCTCCTTTGCAAGGTCTGCGCCGACCATTGCACGGTCGGGGTCGCCCGAGGACTGCTCGTCGAGCCAGCTGCCGTCGGTGAGCTCCCACCAGCTTCTCAGGCTTACAACGCCTGCGTCAAGCTCCTCGCCCGAGGGAACAACGATGTGGTGATTGAACCACGTCCCCACCACGTCAACGCTGCTGCCGTCGTCAAGGTCTGCGCTGACCGTCAGGAAGGGCGCATAGTCAACGATATTCGGCGCCCAGAAGATCGTTTTTATTTTCCCGAGCTCGTCCTCGCGCAGGTAGGCGCCTGTAGATCCGCCCTCGACCTCATAAAGATCGCTGATGACCGAGGACTCCTTCGGCACGACCTTGATGTTTGCGCCGTAGGCCTTGAGCTCTTGATTTACCTTGTCTCCCACGTCGAACATAACGCTGAGCATTGCAGAGGCAAGGGACGCTCCGAGAGCGATAGTGAAAGCGATCATCAGCATCTTCTTCCACTGGCGGAACAGCGTTCCGCGGATCATACGAAAGAACATATTCCCGCCTCCTTACTTAGCCTTGAATTCTTTCTCGTGCTCCAGCAGGCCGTCGGTGGGAACGACGATCTGTCCGTCCGAGATGCTCCAGGGAATGACTATCGGATTGCAGCCGCCCTTGAAGCCTATCGAGTTTATGTTCATTACAACGTCACAGAGCTTGCAGACCACCTGTCCGTCACGCTCGTAGTAGCCTGTCTCGCCGCAGATGTCGCAGGCGTCGAGGCCGATTCCGTAGGCGGAGGAGTTGGGCTTCTTGATGACGATGAAGCGTATCTCCCTGCCCGAGGGCGACGTCCAGCCGAAGCGGTGCAGATGGCCGTCGTCAACGTCGCTGAAGGGGATGCAGATATTGCCGTTCTGCTCATTGACCTCTTCGACAGGCGAGAGCTCGACGACCTTGTTGGCTATGTTATAGAGCACTGTGAGAGTCAGCACGCACATAACAAGACAGCAAAAGACAAAATTCGCCCAGCGGCGCACGACCTTCCACTTGAAGCGCACCTTGCGCTTTTCGGCGGGGTTGGTGTAGGGGTCCTTCTGGATAAAGCTCATGACCCAGAGCCCCACAAACACCAGTGCCGCGATAACGATGCAGGCATAGGTGTACCAGCGGGAGTTGTTGTAGACGTTTGTGATCTTGACGAAGAGGTCGTGGTCGGCCTTTATCATTCTCTGGGAGACCATGTGGCGGACAGCCGTCATCATTAGCCTGTAGCCGTAGATCGTGAGGGCGGCGCCCGTCAGGACGAACTGCGCCCATCTCGGCAGCCTTGCTCCCGCGCGGTTGACCGCCAGCGACAGCAGCACCGCGAATATCACCGCGAAAATGACACCGAGCAGCTTTAATATGAACTCCGTGGAGACCACGGTCTTTTCGACCATGTAGATGTCGTAGGGATAGTTCAGGACGTTGGGGAGCATATAGAAGATCAGCGAGGTCGTGACCATTGCGAGGGCCAGTGCCGCCGCGATCTCAAGCCCGAAACGCAGCCAGCCGAGAGGCGTTCTGACCTGAACCGTTTCCTTTATGCCGTCGGCCTCGACGGTCTTTTCGCGGAGCCTCCTGCCCCACGGGAGCAGCAGCACAAGGCCGAGACCGAGGAAGGCGACTTCCGCCCAGCAGAACGCCCTGATCGTGGCGATGTTGTATTTTGCCGCCACGATTATAGATATTTGGTTCGTACTGTTGCGGGTATGGGCGAACCACACCGCCTCGGTCACGCCTGCCAGCAGAGCGAGGGCAGCGATGAGCTTGCCCTTTTTGCCGTAGGCTGCGGCGGAATATGAGAGCGTAAAGCCTGCAATGATGGCTGCGGCCATCAGCAGCTCCGCCGAATCAGTAAAATATTTCAGCACGTTATCGTACCTCCGAAATGATGTTTTTGTGTTCCGTTCTTTTGTTTGCAATCAACATATTGCGCCTCTGCTGCGAGGAACATCTATATATAGTCAGAAGAGGATAGATCATATAAACGGACAAAATGCGCCGCACAAAACGAGCACAGCGCATTCCGTATTATTTTGTCACAGTTAATGGCTTGGCTTGAATTACTCGCCGATCGGAACGTAATCCCACTCGCCGGAAACGGTGAGAGCGCCGTTGCCGAAGATCTCGTCGAAGGTGCCTCCCGGGCCGGTCTCGTCATCGGTGTGAACGAGGTAGCCGTTATCCTCGGGGCTGTGGAAGGTAAGTGTGAGCTTGTATGTGCCTGCGTCCTTCAGAGCTACGTTAGCGCCGTAGTGAGGGCCGTCGGAAGCGCTCATGGTCATGAAGTTGCCCGAAGTTACCTCGTTGCCCTCTGCGTCGTCGATCTTGTAGTCAACGGTCATGTAGGGTACCCAGTCGCCCTTAGGAATGCCGACCTTGTTCTCGAGAGCGGAAACGTCAGCCTCGAGGTGAATGTCGAACTTGGAGATATCCTCGTTGCCGCCCGACATAGGAACAGCCTGGAAGTATACAGCGGAAACGTTAAGGAAGCCGCCGACCTCCTCGTCCTGGATTGAGTCGATCGGGATCTCGGTGAAGCCTGCCTCGTCTCCGGGAGCAGCAGCAGCATCGGAATTTACCTCAGCCTTTGTGTCCTCACCCTTGGTGGTTGTTGTTGTTGCAGCAGTTGAACTGTCGCTGTCGCCGCAGGCAGCCATGCTCATAGCCATCATAGCTGCCAGTGCGATACCTGTCAACTTTTTCTTTGTCATGATTTTTCCTCCTCTATAGATTTAACAAAGTTTATATACTCAGCCGCAAGGCTGCATATAACGTGTTTACGCTTTTGCCTTTGCAGGCTTCTGCTTCTGTTTCTTTTCCTTCGGCTTTTTGGGCTTGGGCTTGAGCTCCTCCTCGAACTCCTCCTGAGTTTCGGTGAGGTAGTGGACGCCCTGCATCACGCCGACGATCTCGGGGATACCGCTCCAGCAGAAGGCCACATAGAGCAGGCCCTTGCCGTACTTGCCGATATAGAACTTGTGAACTCCCAGCCCTCCGAAGAGTATCGCAAGGATACCTGCCTCGGTCTTGTTATTGCGCTTCCACTTCTGCATAACGAAGATAGACACGGTAACGAAGATAAGGATCAGCTGCGGGACGAGCGTCTCGTAGCAGGGGAAGAGTCCGAGAACGTTTGTTACCTCGTTTATCGGTATCAGGTTCTGGAGCCACTCGGGCGAGGTGTAGCCGATGACGTCGCCCTCGATCAGCTCCTTGATGCCCGAGCCGAGGAAGGAGATGCTCATTACGAACATCAGCACGCTTGTGGCAAGGAAGAAGGGTCTGATCGGCAGCTGCACTGAGAGGAACCTTATCGCCAGGAAGATGAACACCAGCACAACGCAGCCGACACCGAAGCCGCCCCAGACGTACTTGGTGTTGTCAGCCTCGGAAAGCAGCGGTTGGTAGAAGAGTATGACCTCTGCGCCCTCGCGGAACACTGCAAGGAAGGCTGTGAAGCCAAGTGTCATTACACTTCCCGTTTCTGCCGAGGTCTTGACCTGATCGCCGATGTACTTGTTCCAGACGTCGGCCTCGGCCTTCGAGATCATCCAGTTGGAAACATAGAAGAGCACCAGCACCGCGATGAGAGCGGTCACGCCCTCGATGATCTCCTGATCGGCGCTGTTCGCCAGCTTGAACAGGCTGAGCAGCCACGCGCACAAAAAGCTTGCGGCTATAGCCAGCACACACCCGAGGTAAACGTACTTGAGCTTGTTCCTGTTGCCGTTCTTGACAAGGTAGGCGATTATCGCGCCCACAACGAGAATGGCTTCAAGACCCTCGCGGAGGATAATGGCGAAGCAGGCGAGGAACGTAGCCTTGCCTCCGCTGCTGCCTCCCTTGACGGAGACTACGGGACCGCTGCTGCCCGAGCCCGACTTGGAGGTCGTGTCCTCGGTGTCAGTGCCTGCGGCTTCATCGGGATCCTCTCCTGCGAGGATAGCCGCCAGCCTTGTTTCGGCCTCGGCCTTGTCATCGTCCGTGTCGGAAGCGTCCATGTCAACGGAGCCTGTGAGCTTGCGGCCGTCAACTCTTACGAACATCATCAGGTCGGTAAGGACGTCCTCGAATTCCTCGACGGGCTTCTCTTTTTTGGCGGCCTTCTTTACGTCCGAGAATTGCAGCTCGACCTGGCTGACTCTTGAGCCCGAGATGTAAGCCATAACGTTGCGCTCGAAGCCCGTGGTCTCGTAGTAGCCGTAGTAGGCCTGATTGACGGCCTTGAAGGCTCCCGTTGCGTCGCCGTCGCGGTAAAGCTGTGCGGCAGCCGCAAAGACCAGATCCATGGCGTCCGCCACCTTCTCGTAGGTGTCGATCTCGCCACCCGCCGCAACATAGTCATCGGCGGTCTGATAATAATCGGTGCCTTCGGCATAGGCCTGCAGCGGCGTGAGCAGTGCGATAAGCACCGCAAACACAAGAGCTGCGGCAGCCGTGAGGCGCCTTTTTGAAGTGTTCATCGTTGACATTACACAAACGATCTCCTTTTGCGAAAATTGCCAATTTTTATGCGGCCGTTCGGTCAGCCGAAACTAACCGCAAACGCCGTAAATAGGTTAGTTTTTGCTAACCCCAAGCCTTAAAAAAGGGTTAGTTTTGACTAACCTTGCTGTCAAATATATGGTTAGTTACCGCTGACCCTCACTCTTAAAAGAGAGGTCAGCAACAGCTAACCTTGTCCATTGCATATTTTAGCACTAACTGCGGCGGTTGTCAAGCAAAAAAAGCACCGCAAAGCTGATTTTTGTGAATTGATATAAAATAACCTCTGCAAGGCGCGTAATTTGTATGAAAATTGAAGCTTTGGAATGTGAGTATTTTAGCTCTTTGCAACGATAATAGCCGCGATTTTCGGTTAGTTTCTGCTAACTCGTATTATAGCACTCTTGCAGCTCTGTTGCAAGAGGCGGGAAAGGAATTTAATAAAAAGTTTACAAGAAACAAAAGGCAGTTCAGCCGCAGCATACAAAGCTCTTGCTCTGCCGCTGCGGTCGGACTGCCATATCATCATTATTTGCTTCCCGGTTTTTACCGAGCGGAGCGCTCGCCCTTGGGCGAACGGAAATAGACCTCGTACCACACAAGGAAGGTAAAGACCGTCCAGATCTTTCTGGAGTAGTCGTACTCGCCCGAGCGGTGAACGTCAAGCAGGCGCACGAGCTCGTCGGTGTTGAAGAACCTTGCTGCGTCCTCGGAGGTGAAGTATGACTTCACATAGTCGTAGTATTTGTCCTCCTTCAGCCAAACGCGGATAGGCACGGGAAAGCCGAGCTTTTTCTTGTTGGCTGTCTGAGGCGGGCAGGCCTTTAAGGCAGCAAGCCTCATCGCGTACTTGGTGTTCTCCTTGGTGACGCGGAATTTTGTGGGTATCTGCTCCGCAAGAGCCATTACTTTTTTATCGAGGAACGGCACGCGGAGCTCGAGAGAATGTGCCATGCTCATCTTGTCAGCTTTGAGAAGTATATCGCCCGTCATCCAGAGGTGCAGGTCGAGATACTGCATCTGTGTGACCTCGTCACAGTCGGCGCAGCGGTCATAGTAGGGCTTTGTTATCGCCGAGGGCGCAGGCGCCGAGATCTTGATCGAAAGCACCTGCTTGCGCTCCTTCTCGGTGAAGATATAAGCGTTGCCGATGAAGCGCTCCTGAAGATCCTGAGAGCCGCGGATAAGGAAGTTCACTCCGTGCTTCTTCGGAAGCTTCTGGGCTATCGCGCCCACACCGCGCCTGATGGGTCGGGGTATCTTGTTATAGGCCGCCATATCTGCGGGGTTGTGATAGATATTATAGCCGCCGAAGATCTCGTCGGCGCCTTCGCCGCTGAGCACGACCTTGACCTGCTTTGCGGCAAGGCGGCAGACGAAGAACAGCGCCACCGCAGCAGCATCTGCGAGCGGTTCGTCCATGTGGTACTGGATATCCGCGAAGTTGCCCCAGAACTCCTCGGGGCGAATGACCTCGGAGAAATTGTCCTTGCCGATATATTTCGAGAACTCCTTGGCGTAGCCGATCTCGTTGTATTTCTCGTCCTCGCCGAAGCCGACGGTAAAGGTCTTGTCAACGTCTGCCTGAGCAGCAACAAAGCTTGAATCCACGCCGCTGGAGAGGAATGAGCCGACCTCTACATCGGCGATCTTGTGAGCCTCGACGGAATCCTTGAACACCTCTCCGATGCGCTCGACCCAGGTCTCAAGGTCGGGGCCTTCGTCGGGGGTGAACTTGATCTCCCAGTAGCGCTCGACGGTCAGCCTGCCGTCCTTATAGGTAAAGCAATGTGCAGGCGGAAGGCGGAAAACGTTCTTGAAAAACGTCTCCTCCGTGACGGAATACTGGAAGGAAAGGTAGTTTTCGAGCGCCTGCTCGTTCAGCTCTTTTTTGAACTCGGGGTGCTCGAGGAAGCTCTTGATCTCGCTGCCCCACATCAGGGTGCTGCCCATCTTTGCGTAATAGAGCGGCTTGATGCCAAAGAAGTCGCGGGCGCCGAAGAGCTCGTTCTTTTTCTTGTCATAGATCACAAAGCCGAACATTCCGCGCAGGCGGCTGAGCATATCCCTGCCCCACTCCTCATAGCCGTGGACAAGCACCTCGGTGTCGGTCTCGGTCGAGAAGGTGTGGCCTGCTTTTACAAGCTCCTCGCGGAGCTGGCGGTAATTGTAGATCTCGCCGTTAAAGGTGATGGCCACCGAACGATCCTCGTTGAACAGCGGCTGGCTGCCCCTGTCGCTGAGGTCGATGATAGACAGGCGCCTGAAGCCCATTGCCACGTTCTCGTCCACATATCGGCCGTCCGAGTCGGGGCCGCGGTGAACTATCCTGTCCATCATTGCGCCGATGACTTCATCAGCGTTCTGAATGTTATTTGTAAAGCCTACGATACCGCACATATTTTTCCTCCATGAAAATGCACCGCTTTAAAGCGGTAAGACACGTTGCTCCACTTATTATTATACCGCAGGCGGCGGCTTTTTTCAATAGCGAAGGATAAGAAATCTTTTAAAACCTTAGCTGATTTGTGGATAAAATAGACAATTAGGCGGCAAAGACGGGCCTCGGCTATTGAATTATCGCGGCGAATGATGTATAATACTATTGCTCCACCGATTAAACGTTGCCTGAAAAGACGCAGGCAAGATTTAGTTGGGGGAACAATAATACTTAAGGCAACACCGCACGACTATTGTGCGTCAGAAACGCAGTCAGATTTTTCGTCAGAGTGACTAAAAACGACGCAGGCTTACTTTCGTA
>OCTW011525446.1_pt1 | contig 21731 bp, 12 predicted proteins | sample 1539671 | NCBI WGS metagenome assembly OCTW01 (sample SAMN02144230, study PRJEB22623) | gut metagenome | biome: sheep rumen | host: Ovis aries | place: New Zealand
CAGCAACAGCAATGTTCAGGAATCCTGATGTTCCGAATGACGATCACCAGTTGACTGCAACTATAACAAATAGGGTTACAAAAGCGGCGACATATGCTGAAACAGGTGTCAGAACCTACACTGCAACGGTTGAGTTTAATGGCGAGACCTACACTGATACTAAGACTGAGGATATACCTGCACTTGGTTATACATATGGCGATTTTAAGTATGATTATAACAACTCAGGTGATGTTGTTATTATGGCTTACATCGGAACGGCAACGAGTGTTGAGATACCATCTGTAATTGAAGGGAAGAGTGTTGTAAGCATCAACGCTGCATTTAAGGATAACAAAACTATTACGGATGTTGTCCTGCCGAGTTCAGTAACAACTCTTGAGTACGGGGCATTTTCAGGGGCTAGCAGTCTTAAAAATATTAATCTGGAAAATGTTGAGCGAATGATCATAGGTTCGAATTTCTATAATTGCACCAGTTTATCAGATATCGTTCTTCCAGAGAATATTTATATGAGCAGCGGCCAGTTTAATGGGGCGAAGATGGATAGTATAACCATACCATGTATAATGAACGATGGTGATACAGTCAGTCTGGGGTATTTCGAGACCGGTGAGATGAAATTTGCAGAGGGAATCGAAAACGTTGCACTTAGTTTTGGTGGAATTCAGGTGCCGGAAATTATCATTCCTGACACGGTAACACAACTGGCATACTCACGTTTTAGTAATGTTAATACAAGTAAGATAGTCCTTGGAAAAGGACTGCAGAAGATTCCTAAAAATGTATTTGCATTTGTTCCGGATACCATGATTGTGATTGGTGAAAATGTTAAAGTCATTGAGCCATATGCGTTCGAGCACAACTATTTAAAGACTCTCGTGATACCTGATAATGTAACAGAAATACAATACATGGCATTTCGTAACAGTCAATCGCTCGAAAATATCACCTTCTCAAAGAATTTGACGAGGGTTGTCGGCGGATATGATGGTTTCATGAAGGGGTCTCTGTGGTACAGTAATCAGAGCGACGGGGTTGTTTATACCGGTGGAGCGCTTTATGCTTACAAGGGATCAGTGCCGGAGAATACTTCGATAACTGTCAAATCAGGTACAAAGGGTATCGGATATATGGCTCTTCAGTCTTCGGACGGAAGCGGAAGTAACATTAAGTCTGTTACACTCCCTGACAGTCTGACATATATTGGTGGAGCTTCGTTCTTCAATACGGGCATTACAGAGGTTACGATTCCTGAAAATGTTACAGAGATTGCGGCAGGTGCATTTGCAAATACAGAGCTTGATTCTGTGTTTATTCCAAGTACGGTTCAGGTGATCGGACAATATGCCTTTGGTTATAAAAATGATAACTTGAAAGGAAAAACCGCATGGGTTCTTGATGATAATTGGAGTAATGGATATTCATCAATTTATAACCAGTTTGGTTCTTCAACTTATCCGGCATCAAAGGTTGATAGTTTCAAGATCATTGGCTATAAGGGCACGGCTGCAGAACAGTATGCTATAGATAACGGATTTACATTCATTGATGCAGAGCAGAGTACTTGCGAACATGTCTATGATTCGCCGGTTTGGACATGGATAGGTTATAGCAAAGCAACCGCATTATTTGAATGTGAGAATTGCGGCCATGTTGAAACAATTGATGCTACAGTAAGCAGTAAAGTTACAAAGGCGGCAACCTGTGAAGCAACAGGAACAAGAACCTATACAGCAAACGTTACATTCAACGGAATTAAGCTTTCTGCAACAAAGAAGAAAACTATTCCGGCGACAGGTCATACCTACGGTGATCCGGTCTGGACATGGACCGGAACAAGCAGAGCAGTTGCGACATTTACCTGCAGTAATGGCTGCGGTCATATAGAGGAAGTAACAGCAACAATAACAAATAAGGTTACAACACCGGCGACCTGTAATACCAAAGGCGTCAGGACCTATACCGCAACAGTACGCTTTAAAGATAAGGAATACAAGACAACCAAGAAGGTATCGATATCAGCTAAGGGACATAGTTATGATGATCCTGAATGGAAGTGGACCGGAACAAGCAAGGCGGTTGCGACATTTACATGTAAGAACGGCTGCGGTCATGTTGAGAAGCTTACAGCAACTATTACAAATAAAGTTACTACATCGGCAACCTGTACAACCAAGGGTGTTAGGACGTATACCGCGGTAGTAAAGCTTAATAATAAGACTTACAAAACAACCAAGACCGCCTCACTTGCAGCAATGGGGCATAGCTACGGAGCGCCAACATGGACATGGACAGGAACTACAAAGGCTGTGGCAACCTTCACATGTGGAAATGATGATTCTCATGTAAAGAAAGTTACTGCAACTATAACCTCTAAGGTTACTCGGAAGGCTACAATAACTACAGCCGGAACCAAGACTTTTAGAGCAACAGTTACCTTCAATGGTGGTACTTACAAGAAGACTAAGACGCAGAAAATCTATCTCTTTGATAAGTCCAGGACAGGGCTGCAGAAGTATAACAATGTCCTTTACTATGTGAAGAACGGCGTTAAGTATACAAGCTTCACAGGCTTCGCAAAGTACGGAAAAGATTGGTATTACGTAGTCAAGGGCAAGGTTGATACGTCAAAGAATGACGTTATAAAGGGAACTGTTAACAGTAAGAGCGGCTGGTGGTGCATCCAGAAGGGTAAGGTTAACTTCAACTTCACCGGCATTGCTTCGAATTCACTTGGTTCATGGTATTGCAAGGGCGGCCAGGTGCAGTTTGGATACAGCGGCAAGATTACATATAACGGTAAGACTTATACGATTAAAGACGGGAAGGTGCAATAGCTTGTTAGCACTTTGTTGCGCAACAAAATAGCAACCGACATTTGATACATACCCCCTCTTTACTGGCAAACCGGTAAAGAGGGGGATTTTCATAAGAAATCTGCGGTGTTTTATTGATTTCAGGTGTTTTTTTCGGGCTGTTTATGGTAAGATTCTTACATGAGATAATCCATCTGAGTCCGGATTAATGAGTATGATGAACGAGGGGAGAAAAATATGTTTCATAGAAGATCGGATAAGAAAAAACATCTGAATATAAAACGCAGGGTGACAGGGATGCTTACGGCGCCTCTGATGGCTGTATCGGTACTCGCAGCAGGAGCTTTTATGGGCGGAAGCACAACGGGAGAAGGTGGTACAGGCATTAACTGGCTTGGCGTTGAAACAGGCTCATCAGTGAGCGCAGTCCACGCCCAGTCTACAAATGGTGCAACAATAAACTTCAGTGGCAGCAGGGAAATAAAGAATTACAATTATTCCGATATTTCATATAATTACGCAAAGCTTCTGCAGTACTCGCTCTATCTCTATGATGCAAATATGTGCGGAACCAATGTGGGCGAAAGGAGTCTGCTCAGCTGGAGAGATGACTGTCATACCTATGACAAGACAACCTACACGCGTAAGGATGGCAAGAAGGTAAATGTTGATGTTACCGGAGGCTATCATGATGCGGGCGATCATGTGAAGTTCGGTATAACCGAGGCCTATGCAGCGATGGTTCTGGAGATGAGCTATTACACTGATAAGAAGGCTTATGAGTCTGCAGGTCAGACCAAGCATATGAAGACTGTCGCGGATCATTTTGCAGAATATTTCAAGAAGTGTATGGTCCTTGATGCTTCAGGCAAGGTTGAGGCCTTCGTGGTCCAGGTCGGTGAAGGAAATGACGATCATAACAGCTATTGGGGCTCGCCTGAGAAGCAGCCTGCGAGCAGCGGAAGAAAGATATATTTTGCAACTTCAAACAGTGATCAATCAACCGATATCGTAGCACTTTCGGCGGCGGCACTTGCTCTTCACTATGCAAATTATAAGGATAACTCGAGCCTGGATGCGGCAAAGAAGCTGTTTGATTTTGCGAAGAACAATTCCAAGGCGGTTAATCAGACTGCGGGTGAATTCTACCGTTCATCGGGCTGGGAGGATGATTACTGTCTTGCGGCAGCGATACTTTACAAGATCACGGGAAACAGCACCTACGATTCGGAGTATAAAAAATACTGCAATACAACCAAGGGTAATAATATTTACTGGGCTCTCAGCTGGGACAATACGGCTCCTGCAATCGGATATTTCCGAAATAACAAGGATGCACTTAAGGCGTCGGCTGACGTTATGAATAACTATGTATCGAATGAAGGCTATGTATGCCTTCTGGACTGGGGCTCTGCAAGATATAATACAGCACTTCAGTACATCGGACTTCTCTATGACAAGGCTTCGGGAACCAAAACCTACAGAGCTTCTGCTGAGGCTCAGATGAAGTTCCTGCTCGGAAATAATTCGCAGAAGCAGTGCTTTGTTGTCGGCTATAATAAATATTCTCCGAAATATCCTCATCATGAGGCGGCTTCCGGCTATGGCTTCTCTGAACTGAATCAGGGAACACATTCAATGGCACATGAACTTATCGGTGCTCTCGTTGGTGGACCGAAGACGGACGGAAGCTATGCCGATACCGCGGATGACTATATTTATAACGAAGTAGCTATTGATTATAATTCAACGCTCGTTGCGGCAGCTGCAGCGATCTATTCGGGACATATCGGAGAGTCTTCACAGAAGATTGATTCAAAATATGCAAGCGACAACGGTTCAGGCGGCTCGGGAGATGTTTCACATGGTTCCGGCAATCCTGACGGCTCAACATATACAAGTGAGAAGGCGTTTGCGATACCTAAGACGTCCGGAGAAAATGTTGTTAAAACAACGTATAAGGGCGTGAGCGGATGGTATTACGTAAAGAACGGCAAGGTTGTTACATCCTTTACCGGCTTCGCTTCAAATAAAAACGGCTGGTGGTATGTTGAAAAAGGCAAGGTAAGCTTTAAAAAGAATGATGTAATAAAGGGAACCATTAACGGAACAAGTGCCTGGTGGTACGTTAAGGACAGTAAGGTTACATTTACGGATACTGTTGCGAAAAATGCCAACGGCTGGTGGCGTATCAAGACCGGAAGGGTTAATTTCTCTTACACCGGTGTTGCAAAGAATGATAATGGCTGGTGGCGTATCAAGGAGGGCAAGGTTGATTTCAACTTCACAGGCATTGCCAGAAATGAAAATGGCTGGTGGTACTGTAAGAATGGCAAGGTTGATTTCAGCTGTAATTCCGTAGAGCAGAATATGAACGGCTGGTGGTGTATCAGGAACGGCAAAGTTGATTTCACTTTCACCGGTATTGCAAAGAATAAAAACGGCAGCTGGTATTGCAAAGACGGAAAAGTTCAGTTTGGATATTCCGGAACAGTATGGTATAATGGAAAAAGCTATAATGTCAGGGATGGTAAAGTAGTAAAGTAATCTGAAAAGGTAAGCTTTACTGCTCCGGTAAAACCGGAAAATATATAGTTTTGAGTTATAATCAGGAGGGGTGTTAATGAAGCTGATCAAAAAAAGAACTAAACTTGCAGCCATAATGGCGGCAATAATGCTTATGGCTTTTTCCGCGAGTACTTTTACAGAAGCGGCTACGGTAAGAGATTCCGATAAGAAGACGGCCTCAAGTGGTACAGCAATAATCGGAGTAAACGGAACCTATGACAAGCCAAATGTATCTTCACTTCTGAACAGGATCAATGCCATAAGGAAGGAGGCCTGTAATGAAGGAGTGTATTGCAGGGCGCTCGGAAGAAAGCTTTCAAACAGTGATTATGTTGCTATAAGCTGGGATTCATCCCTTGAATATATAGCACAGGTCAGAGCGGCTGAGGCGGATGTATTTATGTCTCATAACAGACCTAATGAAACTTCGACCTTTACCCTCAGATATGGTGATAAGGGTTCAAGCGCAGAAGTAATAGCATGGAATTACGGCGGCATTCTCAGTGGTATCGAAGCATGGTATGATGAGAAGGCAACATACATCAGTGCACCAAATGACACATCATTGAATACAGGTCATTATGCGGCTATGATCAATCCGAATTATAAGAGCATCGGACTTGCAGGCTTTACATCCGGCGATACCGCAACACAGTATGAACTCTCAACATATATGGGCGAGTTCGGAACAGGAGCGGGAGACGGTAAGACTCTTGGCGCTTCAGGCGATTATATCCAGAAGATGGAAATACTGACCAGTAATGTTTCAGGCGTTAAGATCACAGGTGATACATCTGTTTCTGTAGGAAGTTCAAAGGTTCTGACTGCAAATTGCAGCCTGACTCATGCAGGTGCATGGACAGTTACTACATCAAATGCGATAGTATATTCAGGAGCAACATGGACTTCATTAAATACAGCTGTTGCGACAGTTGATAGTAACGGAAGAGTTACCGGAAAGAAGAAAGGAACAGCAACGATCGTTGCCAAGCTTGGAAACTATCAGGGGTCATTTACGGTAAATGTTCTCAGAGACAGTGTTATCAAGACAACCTATAAGGGCGTGAGCGGATGGTATTATCTGGGAAGTAATGATCAGGTTGATACTTCATTTAACGGCTTTGCTTCCAATTCAAACGGCTGGTGGTATCTTGAAAAGGGTAAGGTAAACTTCAACAAGAGCGGCATCATCAAGGGAACGGTTGACGGAACAAGCGGCTGGTGGTATGTAAAGAAAGGCCAGGTTATATTTACAAATACAGTTGCCAAAAATGAAAACGGCTGGTGGTGTATCAAGAACGGCAAGGTTGATTTCTCATACACCGGTATAGCAAAGAATGAGTATGGCTGGTGGCGAATCAAGAATGGTAAGGTAGACTTCAGATGCAATACCGTTGAGAAGAATGAGCTCGGCTGGTGGAAGTGTAAGGACGGCAAGGTAGACTTCAGCTGTAATACCATTGAGAAGAATCAGAATGGCTGGTGGAAGTGTAAGGACGGCAAGGTAGATTTCAGCTTTAACGGAATCGCTTCAAACAGATACGGTCAGTGGTTCTGCCGTAACGGCAAGGTAGATTTCAAGTTCAGCGGTGAAGTTCAGTATGATGGCTCTAAATATCAGGTTAAAGACGGACTTGTAAAATATAAATACTGATATCATTTATTTTGTAAATCAGGCTGCAAACCTTAGGATTATCTTAAGGGTTGCAGCCTTAAGTTTTTATTGATTATTTATCTGTTATAGTTTAAAATTAATTAATTATTGGTTGTTGTCAACGTGTCTTTAAATATATTTTATTGTTTGGAGAATTGTTTAGATAATGAACGGAAAAAACAGTACAAGAGCAAAACATCTCGATTTTATAGTAATTGATTTCATATGCGTCATCGGTTCTATGTGGCTGGCATATCTTATTTGGGTTCCTGAGGAAGAGAAGGTAGAATTCTTCGATAACTACAGGGCTCTTTCTATTGTTATGATGCTGGCGTATTTCTTTATAGTATTTTTCATTCCTGTACACAGCGGAATCCTTCGAAGAGGAAAGCTGAGGGAGCTTGAGAAGATAGTTGTCATGAACATTGGTATCCTTACAGTAATGCTGGGCTACCTCTTCGTTGTTAAGATATCATACATCTATTCACGTATGGTTTTCGGTCTCTTCTTCGTATTTGATATCGCGATAATGTTTATCGTTCACCTTATCTGGAAGAAGATACTTATCAGACACTACACTTCGGAAGCAAGCCAGAATAAGTGCATGATCGTTACACACAGAAGATATCTTGACGATTTCATGGCGATGATCGAGAAGAACAATCATGGCTTCTTCAGAATCGTGGGTGTTATCCTTCTGGATGATGAGATATCTGAAGAGGACAGAGTCATAAATGGAGTAAATGTTATAAAGAGAAGCGAGATGCTTGAGTACTTCAGACAGAATGCGGTTGATGAGGTTTATATCAAGGCGCGTAAGTCGGATTCGAGCTATATCACAAACCTCTTCCTTTCGATGGGCGTTATCGTTCATGTAAGTCTGGATGTATTTATAAGCGACCTGCCAAATGTATCTATTGATACGGTTGAGGACACAACTCTTGTAACAACACATATCAATTCTTCAACTCTCGGTCAGCAGGCAGTAAAGAGACTTTTCGATATCATAGTTTCCGTGATCGGTCTGATCTTTACGGGCATACTTGTGATCTTTATCACGCCGATCATCAAGAAGCAGTCTCCGGGACCTGTATTTTTCAAACAGGAGCGTGTCGGTAAGAACGGAAGACGTTTCAAGATGTATAAGTTCCGCTCGATGTATATGGATGCGGAGGAACGTAAGAAGGAACTTATGGATCAGAATCAGATGCAGGGACTTATGTTCAAGATGGATGACGATCCGAGAATTATACCTATCGGAAAGTTTCTGAGAAAGACTTCTCTGGATGAATTTCCTCAGTTTTTAAATATACTTAAGGGCGATATGAGCCTTGTAGGAACCAGACCGCCTACGGTTGATGAATACGAGATGTATCATCTCCACCACCTCAGCAGACTCGCTATAAAGCCGGGTCTCACCGGTATGTGGCAGACCTCGGGAAGATCTGACATTACCGATTTCGAGGAGGTTGTACGTCTGGATAATGAATATATACGTAATTTCAGTCTCGGACTGGATATAAAGATCATAGCAAAAACCTTTGGGGCGGTTCTCGGTATGAAGGGGTCTAAATAATTCGTGCAGGGTTATCGAGGATAATGATTTCCGGATAACTATACCAGGCATGAAGTGAAAGGGACATGATGAATTCATAATATGTCGGATAATACAGAAAAAAAGCAGGCGTCTATTAAGGTTAATTTCATATTGAATGCGATACTGACCATGTCGGGATTTTTGTTCCCGCTGATATCGTTCCCTTATGTATCGAGGATACTTAAACCTGAGGGAACCGGTAAGGTTCAGTTCGCAACCAGCGTAATATCATATTTTGCAATGTTTGCGGCACTCGGTACTTCAACCTATGGTGTGCGCGCCTGTGCAAAGGTAAGGGATGATAAGGAAAAGCTTACCAAGACCGCACAGGAAATATTTTATCTGAACATAATAACAGGCGCGATTGCATATGTGATGCTTTTTGGAACTATCATAGCCGTGCCAAAGTTCAGAAATGAGAAGATGCTGTATTTTATATGCAGTCTGATCATTTTCTTTACGGCTATCGGAATGGAGTGGATGTATAAGGCGCTTGAAAAGTACAGGTACATCACGATTCGATCAGTTCTTTTCAAGCTTATCGCGCTTATTGCGATGTTCCTTTTTATACATAAAAAGGGCGATTATAAGATCTATGCGGTACTTACGATCTTTGCTTCGTCTGCATCGGGAATCCTTAATTTCCTTAATGCACGTAAATACATAAGCTTTAAGAGACTTAAGCATTATGACTTTAAACCGCATATCAAGGCTTTGATCATATTCTTTGCGATGAGCTGTGCGACAACCATATATCTTCATCTTGATACGGTCATGCTTGGCTTCATGATAGATGATACAGAGGTTGGATATTACAATGCAGCTGTGAAGATCAAAACAATCCTTGTAAGTGTTGTTACCTCACTCGGAGCAGTGCTGCTTCCGAGAGCAGCCTACTATGTTGAACACAATCTGATGGATGAGTTCAGACGCATCAGTGCAAAGGCTCTTAATTTCGTTTGGATCTTTGCTGCACCGCTTATGGTTTATTTTATGATATTTGCATCTGAGGGAATATATTTCCTTTCGGGTAAGGACTACTCGGAGGCAATAATCCCGATGATCGTCATAACTCCGACGGTTATGCTGATCGGATTGACAAATATCATGGGTATCGAGATACTGGTTCCGACCGGAAGAGAAAAGATCGTGCTGTATTCCGAAATCGCCGGTGCGATAACGGATCTTATATTAAATGCGATACTTATACCACAGCTGAAGTCAACGGGAGCGGCTATTGGAACGCTTGTGGCTGAGCTGGTGGTATTTATATATCAGTATATTGCACTTAAGGGCGAAGTTGGTGATATCTTTAAGAAAATGTGTTACTGGAAGGTGGCTCTGGGACTTCTCATAGCATCCGGCGCATCCTTCTGGGTGAAGCTCCTGCCGCTTGGCAATTCGATGCTTCACAGCTTTATAAAGATGGCTGTTTCAGCCGTGATATTCTATGCGGCTTACGGAATCGTGCTGCTGGCAACCAAGGAAGAGCTGACCCGCAGCATCTGGAACTCGGTTGTGAAGAAGATTAGAAGAAGATAGGAATATAATAATGATCATCAGTTATATATGCCTCTGAAGGCGTATTTTATCTACAACTAAGTAGTAATATGCGAAGCATATTGCTATCATGAACGTAGTGAATGACACGGGACGCGAAGCGGACCACATGCATCACATTGTGATGCATGCATAATTCTGCTTGCAGAATTATGGTGCAGTGAGGCATATATGAATGATGACCTGTAGAATTATAAAGTATTGAGATTAAGATGAGGAGGAAGAAGCGATGTATGATTATCTTATAGTAGGTGCAGGTCTCTACGGTGCAACCTTTGCACGTGTTGCGGCTGAAAAGGGTAAGAAGGTTCTTGTTATTGATAAGAGGACCCACGTTGCCGGAAATGTATTTACGGAGGAGATAGAGGGTATCCAGGTTCACAAATACGGTGCTCACATCTTCCATACAAACAATAAACGTGTGTGGAATTTCGTCCAGAAATATGCTGATTTTAACCGCTTTACCAATTCGCCTGTTGCAAATTATAAGGGCGAGCTTTATTCCCTCCCTTTCAATATGTACACCTTCAATAAGATGTGGGGTGTTGTAACTCCTGAGGAGGCTGCTCAGAAGATTGAGGAGCAGAGGGCCGATGCGAAGGCTGCCATGGAGGCAGAAGGCGTTACCGAACCTCGTAACCTTGAGGAGCAGGCTATACTTCTTATTGGCCGTGATATCTATGAGAAGCTTGTAAAGGGCTACACCGAGAAGCAGTGGGGAAGACCATGTACTGAGCTTCCTGCATTTATCATAAAGAGACTTCCGGTGAGACTTATCTTTGATAATAACTATTTCAATGCACTCTATCAGGGTATTCCGATCGGCGGATATACGAAGATGGTAAAAAATATGCTTGATCACGAGAACATCGAGGTTAAGACCGGCGTTGAATATTTTGAAAATAAACCTGAGCTTGACGATCTGGCTGAAACTGTGCTCTACACCGGTCCGATTGATGCTTACTTCAATTACAGCAAGGGAACGCTTGAGTATCGTTCGGTTCGTTTCGAGAATGAGATACTTGACAAGCCTTCCTTCCAGGGAAATGCGGCAGTCAACTACACAGATTCCGAGACTCCTTGGACACGTATTATCGAGCATAAGTGGTTTGAATTTGGTAAAGACAAAGACGGCAATGATCTTCCGAAGACTGTTATCAGCCGTGAGTTCAGTTCGGAGTGGAAGCTTGGTGACGAGCCTTACTATCCGGTAAATGACGAAAAGAACAGTGCGCTCTACGCACAGTACAAGGAACTTGCGGATGCTGAGAAGGGTGTTATCTTCGGCGGACGTCTGGGCGAGTACAAATATTATGATATGGATGCAGTAATAGCAGCAGCGCTTGAGAAGGCGGATGAAGTTCTGTAACTGCAGAAATGCGGTGGAAGTCAGAATCGCATTATGGACCGTGATATGGACAGGTTGATGTTTCAACATAAGCAGACGGTATCCGGTTCGAAAATATGATATGTTGATGGTGGAAGGGTATGAATATAGCTGTGATATTTGCCGGAGGCTCCGGCACACGAATGACAAATGCAGATAAGCCTAAGCAGTTTCTGATGGTTCATGGAAAGCCGATAATTGTTCATACCATTGAGAAATTTCAGAAGCATCCGGAGATAGGCGGTATCGTTGTGGCGTGCCTCGCTGACTGGATTCCTTATGTTCAGGAGATGAAGAAGAGGTACAGTCTCGATAAGCTGGGAGCGATAGTTCCGGGTGGAGAAACAGGACAGATGTCGATCTATAACGGGCTGAAAGCAGCTGCAGAGGTTTATGGTTTTTCGTCTGACGGCAAAGATGGACAAGAGAGATATGATCGGTCTGATGTCGGTAATCCAAATATTAACAACAGTGATTTGTTTAATGGTATACATGAGAATGAGAAAAATATTGTCCTCATCCATGACGGCGTTCGTCCACTCATCGATGAGAAGGTCATCTCTGACAATATCGCCGCCGTTAAACAATATGGTTCTGCGATTACATGTACGCCGGCGACTGAGACGGTTATTCTGGTGAGAGATGATGTGGAAGGCAAATCAGAATCATCTGGCGGACAGATAAATGCCGGGCAGAGTGATCAAGACCACCTTAAATCAGGTTCGGACCGGAATACTGACCACAATCATGTCGAATCGGTTCCGGACAGGAGCCGAAGTCGATTTGCCAAGGCACCGCAGAGCTTCTTCCTTAAGGATATACTTTCCGTTGAGGAAAGAGCAATAAGTGAAGGAAGGACGGATATGATAGATTCCTGCACGCTTATGAAAGAATACGGATATTCACTTCATACGGTAATCGGACCGTATTACAATATAAAGATCACGACACCTGAGGATTTCATAATCTACAGGGCACTTTATGATGCTATCGAGAACGAGCAGCTGTAAACAGGTTGGCATTAAACATATGAGATATGCATCCGGCTGCAGAATTCTTGTTGGGATTTATGATAAATACTCTTCGGTTGCGGAAGTTGGTAAGAAAACATAGAACATTTGAGATATAGAAGGGATTATAGGGTAAAGCATGCAGTATAATGTGGATTTCGAAGTATGTGCACTCGTATTTCTTGTAATTCTATATATTAATTTCCGTTTGGTACGCCGCGTCAGCAGTGCGCAGTCAAGGGTGTATCATATCCTTCTGCTTGCCGCAATCGTTGATATCGTATCTGATATTATCGGCAGTATAATGATAAATCATTATCAGGTCGTTAGTTCTTTCGTCAGCACGATCGTGATGACGATCTTCATGTTCATGCAGGCTGTAATTCCATATATCATTATGAATTATATCGTGATCATGGGAAATACAGAGTATAATAAGAAAAAGAGAAACTTCTATTTCATTTCCGCGATTCCGGCGACCATGATGGTGATCATAACCATCATGAATCTCTTCGGACCACTTACCTTCTATATTGACAGGAAGGGCTATCATCACGCATTTTTCCATGATTTTTACTATTATTCAGCCGGATTCTATCTGGTGCTCTCTATTGTATATGTTATGATGGTCTGCAGGAAGCTGCCATTGATCCAGCATATCAGGATATATGCGATGGCACTTTTTATAGTCATTGCAACCGCATTACAGTATTATTATCCGGAGTATAATCTTTCGGGTGTGGGCGTTGCCTGCGGTATATTTATCCTCTATCTGACTGTGGAAAATCCTGCGGTTTATGCAGATTCGGTGACCAGTGCACTTAATCGTAAGGCCTTCTTCCAGCATCATTCTGAGTTGGTGAAACTGAAGAAAAAGAAGCAGATCTATGTTCTGGCCCTTGATAATTTCAAGATCATCAATGAAGTTTTCGGTATGGATGGCGGTGATGAATTGATGCGCCGTCTTGTCAGTGCGGTTCAGCAGCATTATCCGAAAGGCAAGGTTTACAGATATAACAGTGATATATTTGCCCTTGTTCTGGATAATAAGCATCAGCTTGAGACGGATGAGATGGATGATATCAGGAGTATCATCAGCAATAAACTCGAACTGAACGGGCTTGATGTTGAGCTTTCTGCCTGTGTGTGCCATATTCCTGCAAAATACGAGATTGCGAACACTCTTGAGCTTTCGAAGGCGGTTGATTATGCCATAACCGAAGCAAAGAGAAGAGGCAAGGCGCAGAATATAGAGATAAGTGACAGGTTCTTCAATGAACTGAAGAGAAGAGCCACGATTGAACAGACCATGCTTGCGGCTATTGATACTGATTTTTTTGAAGTTCATTATCAGCTGATCTATGATACGGAGAGAAAGGGCTTTCATTCGATGGAGGCACTCGCCCGCCTGAATGTTCCGGGTTATGGCTATATTCCGCCGGATGAATTTATCAAGATTGCCGAGCAGAACGGAATGATCAATCAGATCGGAATGCTTGTTCTCAGCGAGGTGTGTAAGACTATCCGTGATGAAAAGCTTGCGGATCTCGGTATAGATTTTGTAGAGGTCAATCTGTCTGTGGTTCAGTGTATGAGAGAAAATCTCAGCGAAGAGATAGTTGATGTGATCGGTCAATTTGGTATTCCTGCCGAAATGATAAACCTTGAGATAACGGAGAGTACAGCGGCTTATTCTGAGAAGACGCTTCTCCAGAATATGGAAAATCTGATCGAAAATAAGATCAAGTTTTCTCTGGATGATTATGGCTCAGGCTATTCAAATATAAACTATATCGCACTTCTTCCGTTCTCAATAATAAAGATCGACAAGGAATTTGTCTGGGCAGCCTTCAGAGATGAGAAGATGAGAAGAATCCTTCAGAACACTATCGAGACCTTCAAGGACATCAATTTCAAGGTGCTTGCAGAGGGTGCGGAAAGCCGGGAAGTGGCAGATGCCCTTATAGAAATGGGTATAGATTATATTCAGGGCTACTATTTCTCTAAACCTGTACCAAAGGAGAAAATGATCGAACTTCTGAAGTAGAGTTGTTTTGATTGACAGAAGATATGAGTAAGACAAAATATTACGCAGTTAAAAACGGCAAAGTGCCGGGAATATATACGAGCTGGGATGAATGCCGAAATAATGTCAGCGGTTTTTCCGGAGCGCAGTATAAAAGCTTCGGAACGCTTGAGGAAGCGAGAGCATACCTCGGACTGCAGGATGGTGGGCAGATGTCGATCGAGCAGTTTGTGGATATGACAGAACCGTTCGCATTCGTGGATGGCTCCTTCAATTCGGTGACGGGAGTATATGGCTACGGCGGTTTTCTGATCGCCGGAGGTAAAAAATACATTCTCACAGGAAGCGACAATGATCCCGAGATGGCATCAATGAGAAATGTTGCCGGAGAAATCTGCGGCAGCGTTGCCGCAGTTGACAAGGCCATCGAGCTGGGACTCCCGGAGATAAGCATCTATTATGATTACGCCGGTATAGAGAAGTGGGCCGACGGCAGCTGGAAACGTAATAAAAAGGGTACGATAGAGTACCATGATTATATGCAGCAGGCTCGCGGACGTATCAAAGTGCACTTCGTCAAGGTCAAGGGACACTCCGGTGTCGAAGGCAACGAAGAGGCTGACCGTCTGGCTAAGTCAGCGGTGGGAATCTAATATAATATAAAATGCACGGACACATATATTTCTCAGCGTGCTAAGATTTGCTAAATCAATACAAATCTCGCAATACTTCGAAATATATGCGCCCGTGCTTTTTTCATATTGTATTAGTTTCCAATAAATAGAGGATATACCTATGCGCTATAAATTATCCTTCCGCCGCAGATCGTGTAGTGTACGCGGCCCGGAAGTTCCCATCCTATGAATGGACTGTTTGAAGCCTTGGAAGCAAATTCCTCGGCTTTGACGGTCCATAATTCATTTTCTCCGAAGATAACGAGGTCGGCAGCTGCACCTTCTGAGATACCTTCAGGTATCATGCGATAAAAGCGCATAGGAGCATCACTCATAAGAGAGATGAGCTTCATCAGACTGATATGACCCGGCTGAACAAGTGACTTGATTCCGAGAGCAAGGGAGGTTTCGAGACCTGTTATACCGCTTGGTGCCTGGGCAAGCGGTTTTGCTTTCTCTTCGGCACTGTGAGGTGCGTGGTCAGTAACGATCATATCAATCGTTCCGTCCTTCAACCCCTCGATTATGGCCAGTCTGTCCTCTTCGGTACGGACAGGAGGGTTCATTCGTGCATTAGTACCGTATTTTAAAACTGCCTCTTCAGTAAGGGTAAAATGATGAGGTGTAGCCTCTGCGTGAATGTCTGCGCCGAGCTTCTTGAAGGTGCGGACTATTTCTACGGAGTTCTTTGAACTGATATGCTGTATGCAGAGAGAAGCACCTGTGTGGAGAGCCAGAACTGCATCACGGGCAGTCATGATCTCTTCAGCTGTGCGGTCTGCACCGCCGTAACTGAGCTGCTCTGATACAGCACCCTTGTTAACGCCTGCCTGATATACGAACTTAGGATCCTCCTCATGGAGAGATACAGGAAGGTCAAGCTCTGCGGCCTTCTTCAATGCTTCGAGAAGTACTGTTTCATCCATGATCGGAAGACCGTCATCGGTAAAGCCTGCGGCTCCTTCCGATGCGAGAAGCTCCATATCAACGAGTTCTTTTCCCTGCATACCCTTTGTGACGGTGGCAGTCTGGAGAACATTGATGCCGGTAGTTTCGCCCTTCTGCTGGATGTAATGAAGGGTTTCGACATTATCAACAGCCGGTTTGGTGTTAGCCATGCAGATAACGGTTGTCACTCCGCCCCTTGCGGCAGCAGCGGCACCGGTTATTATATCTTCCTTGTAGGTAAAGCCCGGATCACGGAAATGTACATGGGCATCAACAAGCCCCGGAGCAACGATGAGTCCGTCAGCGTCGATGATCTCGAGACCGTCGTCAGGGATTACGTCACCAATATATTTCTTAGTGTCATCAGGTGTTATTTCGTCCTCGATGCTGAGAATCTTTTTACCGGAGATCAGTATGTCTTTTATTGCGTCGGTTTCTGTAACAGGGTCAACAATATGGCCTTTTTTGATGAGTATCATTCGCTTTGCCCTCCGTATGATGAAGTATTTTTAATCATGAAATGCAGGAAATATATCCTGCTGTGTTGTGCGTGATTATTATGGCTGTAATATTCTGACTGTAATGTTCCGGCTGCTAACAACATCCGGATTAAAAATCATAGCCATGACCGGTTTCATAGTATCATAGAGTGATGAAATTAATCAATATTAAACCGCAATAATCGTGACGGATCGGAATTAAATATAACGTGAATTTGGAGGGGTGATCGAGACGGCCGTTCAATCGGATTGGGAGCATATAGAGATAGAAAATATTGCTTTTTTAAGACGTTTATAAACAGAAACAGCCCCATCTTCGTACGTGATGGGGCTGACTGCGTAGGAGGGTTTTAAAAGGGGGATCAGTATATGAGATACTGTTTTCCTACGTAGTATAATAATTGTATATTATATTATCTGTCACTGTCAACCGGATAATTGTGAATTAATCTGTTGCAGCTATGAGTGATCATTACGGATAAACTCGCTCACGTTGATAACATGATCAACGTTGGCGAATCTGTCGCTCTGTGAGCCACTCTGATAATTAGTGATGGAAGAGTCTGATGCCTGTGAAGGCCATTGCAATTCCGTATTTGTTGCAGGTCTCGATAACGTTGTCATCTCTGATAGATCCGCCAGGCTGAGCGATGTATTTAACACCACTTCTGTTTGCTCTCTCGATGTTGTCACCGAATGGGAAGAATGCGTCTGAACCGAGTGCAACGTCGTCCATCTTCTTAAGCCATTCTTTTCTTTCTTCTCTTGTGAAAACCTCAGGCTTCTCTGTGAAGAAGTTCTCCCAGATGCCGTCAGCAAGTACGTCCTCATAATCATCGCTGATGTAAACGTCGATAGTGTTATCTCTGTCGGCACGCTTGATGTCAGCCTTGAATGGAAGGTTCAGAACCTTCGGAGACTGGCGGAGGAACCACTTGTCAGCCTTGTCGCCTGCGAGACGTGTACAGTGAATACGTGACTGCTGGCCGGCACCGATACCGATAGCCTGCCCGCCCTTAACGTAGCAAACTGAGTTTGACTGAGTATATTTTAAAGTGATCATTGCGATTGCAAGATCGATCTTAGCTGACTCAGGGATGTCCTTAGCGTCTGTAACTATATTTGAGAAGAGAGCATCATCGATAACGAGCTCGTTACGACCCTGCTCGAAGGTGATGCCGTAAACGTCCTTGGTCTCGATAGGTGCAGGAACGTAGTCAGGGTCAATCTGGATAACGCAGTAGTTGCCGTTCTTCTTAGACTTAAGGATCTCAAGAGCGTCATCATCGTAGCCCGGAGCAACGATACCGTCAGAAACCTCTCTCTTAACGAGACGTGCTGTTGCAGCGTCGCAGGTGTCTGAAAGTGAGATGAAATCGCCGAAGGAAGACATTCTGTCAGCGCCTCTTGCTCTTGCATATGCGCTTGCGAGTGGTGTGAGCTCACCCATGTCATCTACCCAGTAAATCTTCTTCTCAATGTCTGTGAGTGGAAGACCAACTGCAGCTCCTGCAGGTGAAACATGCTTAAATGATGTTGCAGCAGGAAGTCCTGTAGCCTTCTTCAGCTCCTTAACGAGCTGATAGCCGTTAAATGCGTCGAGGAGATTGATATAGCCCGGTCTGCCGGAAAGTACTGTGAACGGAAGCTCGCCGTCCTTCATATAAACTCTTGATGGCTTCTGGTTTGGATTGCAGCCGTATTTCAGTTCAAGTTCTGTCATTACTATATTCCTTTCTGTTGAATACTTATTATCACGCAAATAAATACATCCCCTCGGGCGTAGGTGAAATACGCCCTCGGGGACGTATTTATTTGCTATTTACACATTCTTATTAACAATACGAGTATCATATTTACCAGTTTCAACATCAATAAATCTGGTGAAGAGGGATACCTTGTTGTCTTCATTGAGGCTCGTCCATACGATGTCGGTGAATTCGTCGAGATCATCTGTAGGGATAGTTACGCGGGTTGGCTCGCCTTCGTAGCTTGGAAGCGGATTGCCGTCACCCATGTAGGTGTGGATGAAGTGACCTTCAGCTGCCTTCGGATTGTCATATGAGAATGTGAATCTGAGGCACTGATCCGGATCGCCGTTGTCTGACTTGAGGATTGACATCTCGTAGGTGTAACCTGCCTCTGTGTGAACGATACCTGAGATCCTAGGTGTGAAGTTCGGAGCGTCAGGCTCGAATTCACGGTTTCTGAGTGACTCCTCAAAGGTGTCACCCTGCTCCATATTTTCGTATATAGTATCGGTCTGATCACCATTTGTAACGATGGTGTCGCTGCCGAGAACTCTTACAGGTGCGTAGATGATGAGGCTTGGATCCTCAAGCTTTGAAGGATCGAAAGCTTCTGTTCTGATGCCCTCGCCCTCGGTAACAAATACTCTGTTGCGGCTGTTACTTGAACGTCCCATGATGAAGTAAGCGATTGCTGCCTTCTTACCGTCAGGGGTTCTTCCGATAACAATGCCTCTTCCCGGATAGCTTGTGCTGCCGATTTCTTCTGCTAAATTCTTTAAAACCATGATATTACTCCTTTATTATAACTTTTCACAACTGTTCTTAACTCTGAGATGTTGTCATGACTTATCATAACCTGTCATGACTTCGCACATCTATGATAACAGATAAATATATTTTTTCAAGATTTGAAAAGGAATTAATTATACAAGTTTTATTATATTGAAACCATTGTGATTACGAATATAATCGTACGGCTATGTCAATAACATTTTGAATCAATCTGTAAAATGAAATTGTTGTAAATAGTACATAAATGTACTATAATGAAGATGTATTTTTAAGCAAAACAAGGGAAACCTTGCGACGCAAAGCTGTAGGATCTAAAGTCAAAAATGAGGGTGGATCGTTTGTTTAGCATTTTGACAGCCGTTTGCTTTTTGTTTTCAGACATCAGACTCTATGGTGGGTCTGTTTTTTTTCTATCAGATCATACAAATCATGGTGATGCCGTGGCTGTTGATCAGAAGGATGCGATGAAAAAATCAGATTATTTGATTAAAAAATGTGAGAGAAAGAGAGGGAGGTTCAATGAAGAGGTTTAAGAAATTAATTGTATTTATGGTCATTTTAGCGGCAACACTTGGATATACGAGAGTTGCACTTGCGGAGACAATAGACCAGGCCACAAGCATAACGTTGGGTAAGTCATATACCTATGATCATCATGAAGGTGAAACAAAGTATTTTAAATTTACTGTGAGCAAATCAGGATATCTTTATTTCAAAATGATCGAAGCGGGTGATGACGTATCGGTATATCTTGTTTCTTCAACGGGAGAAGAGTATAACTTGCTATCTACTAGCTATAATGAGAATTTGGGGTATAGCGTTGGCGATAAGACAAGGCCTATACTTGCGGGTACTTATTATATTGAAATATATGATTATTCTTCTAAAAGCTCAACATTTACAGTTTCATTTAAAACATCTTTTACATCATCAGATGAGAGTTATGCGGAAACGTGTGATAAGAGATACGAAATTATCAGAACCGCAAAGAAAGTTGATCCTGAAACGGAATACAAAGGATTTCTTACAGGATATTGTTATGATTCTTTAAAAGATGAAGTTGATATGTATAAAGTTGATGTGAGTGCAGCTGCTGCATTCAAATTAAATATTAAAAGGGAAAAGTATCATACTCTGAATTTTTATCTCGTTGACAGTGAAGGAAATGAAATAGATGAGTGCACCCTATGTGACGATAAAACACTGTCAGGAAATATCAATTTTAATCTAAAAAAAGGTACGTACTATCTAAAATTCGAGTATTGTTATAATTGGAATTATTGTGATGATGTTGGGATGTGTTACAGTTTCAAGGTTTCTCAGTTCCCGATTAATATATCAAAACAACCTAAGACTATTACAATTAAGTCAGAAGGAACTGCAAAGTTATCTGTGAAGTCAGATTCGTATGGAGCAAAGTACAAATGGTATGAGAGTACCGATGGCGGAAAAACATGGAAGGCCAGTTCCAAAAATGGTTATAATACAGAGACTCTTAGTGTAAAAGCTACAGAGGAACGTGATGGACTTAAATTCCGTTGCAAGGTATATGTCGGAAGCAAGTATAAGTATTCAAAAGCTGTAACACTTAAGGTCAGACCGACGATCACAACCCAGCCTAAGGGGAAAATCGTAGAATGTGATGGCAGGGTAAAGTATACTGTTGAATCAGGCTTTTCAGATGTGAATTATCAGTGGCAATACAGTACTGATGGTGGAAAAACATGGAAAGTAAGCGGAGCAACGGGTAATCAGACAGCAACCTTATCTGTAACAGGATCGGCAAATCATCATGGATATTATTATCGTTGTAAGGTTTCATCAAAGAGCGGTGCATACAGATATTCCAATAAGGCTGTTCTCAGGGTTAAACCAAAGATTACTCTTCAGCCAAAGAGTGTTTCGGTAAAAAAAGGAACAAATGCAGTATTTACCATTGATGCCAAGGGAGCAAACCTTAAATATCAGTGGCAGGTAAGTTCTGATGGCGGCAAGAGCTGGCATAATACGACAGTAAAGGGTAATAAGACAACGAAGATTACTGTTAAGGCGAAGGCTGACCAAAATGGCAGACGATACAGATGCGTCGTATCGACTGGTTCGACCAAGACATATAGTGACGCCGCAAAACTGACCGTGAAATAATAAAATTGTAGAAGAAGCAACTGTTCTTATCTGAGCAGTTGCTTCTTTTTGTTGTAATAATATGAGTTTTGTTATAATCTATATATGTATTATTTATTGTTTCACAGTGGGGTGGAAGATGAATTTTTTGATATGTGATGATGAAAAAATTGAGGCGGAGAGAGTTGAGACGCTCCTCAGCGAAAAAGGTATATTGAAGGCTGATGACAGCGTGAAAAGGATAACTCCTTCACAGCTGTTAGTGGATGTTGAAGAGGGCTTCTTTAAGGATACCGATATCCTGATATCTGATATTCAGTT
>OCTW011575364.1_pt1 | contig 21715 bp, 2 predicted proteins | sample 1539671 | NCBI WGS metagenome assembly OCTW01 (sample SAMN02144230, study PRJEB22623) | gut metagenome | biome: sheep rumen | host: Ovis aries | place: New Zealand
GTTCAGTGCGTGGTACGCGACGGCCGGGGCGGGTACGCATTACGTCAAGGCCGTCATCAAGCGCGACAGTGAAAACTTTACATGGACGGGTGAAGATCCGGTTGTGTCCTTCCAGTTGTGGGCCTGGGATGCGGACAAGTACACGACATGGGCGGCCTACCACGCGGACATTACCGATACGCGCTATACGGGCGCGTCGACGCTCACCGACTTTCCCGTGCTCGTGCGCGTGAACGCGACGTCGATCCCCGGCTTCTACGACCAGTGCCAGGCCGACGGCGGCGACGTGCGGTTCACGGACGCCGAGGGCAACGTCCTGCCGTTCGAACTGAACGAATGGAATCCCGACGGTGAAAGTTCGTGGTGGGTGAAGGTGCCGGCGTACAAGGCGAACAGCTACGTGGCGACGATCAACTGGGGCGTCGTGCTCGACGAGGACGAAGAAGGCAACAGGATGGAGCGGGCCATGCCGTCGAACGACCCGACCGAGGTCTGGAGCGGCTATATCGCCGTCTGGCATCTTGAGTCCGGCAGCTACGCGGTCGACGCCACGGGCCACGGCTACACGCTCTCGCTCGGCTCGGGCGGCAGCGTGACGGCGGCGAACAGCTCCGTCTTCGGCTTGTCCACCTATGCGACGGGCGGTTCCACTGCGAACGGCGCGCTCTACTGCGCCGACTACGACGTGGACTATCCGGACGCCGCGAGCAATTTCACCTACACCGCCTGGTACTATGCGCAGGGCTACAGCGGCAACATGAACTTTGCCGGCAAGAAGCCGCTCATCGGCTCGCCCGACCCCGGCGGCTGGCTGTTGCGCCTGGAGTCGGGCGTTTCGTCGACCGTGCGGTTTATTACGTCGAGCGGCGGGTATTATACAATGAGCGGCCTCCCTGCGCTGAATGCGAACTGGGACTTCTTCGCCGTTGCGTCTTCGGGGACCAATTTCAAGTTTTACGCCAATGCCGCGGAAAAACTCAATGTCACCGCTGCGGCGGTGCAGATTTTCGGCAATGGCTATCCGCTTGTGCTGACCTCGCGCCTGATGGCGGCGGACGAAGTGCGTGTGGCGGCCGGACAGCGCAGCGCCGACTGGATCAAGGCCGAGTACCAGCAGGCGAATCTGACGGGCGAAGAGGCGACGGGGCTGACCTTCGGAACGGTCGTGGTGACGCCCGACGTGACGTTGAAGAATGCGTGGCTGACGGAGCCGGCCCTTGGCGTGGAAACCGTGAACGAAGGCGTCGATCCGGGCCTTTACCTGAGCCTCGGCACGGCGCGCTATGGTACGCCGGTTGCCACCTACCTGACGCTGGGCGGGGTAGAGGTCGCGGATATCACTGCCGCTGCGCCGGGTTCCTACGTCGTCCGCGTGTCCGTGCCGGCGGGGACGGAAGGGTCGCGCAGCTGGCCGGCGCTGCCGCCGCGCGAATTCGCCTTCTCCATTTTGGGCATCAGCCCCTATTCGGGCCTCGGCGACGCCACGCGCAACGGCCGCGTGCTGCTCGTCAACGACGATACGAATGGCGACTTTGCGATTGCGGGCCAAAGCTACTATTTGACGGATCCGTCGGGCGAGACGTACTGGATCCATTCGGACGAGTCAACAGTGGCGCTACGACCTTATTTAGGGATGGGCACGCGCCATGAACTCCGCGCGGCCACGGCGGTGGAGGAGCTCTGCGGCGGTACGCGGCTGTGGTATCTGGATCATGTCCGCATCGGCAACACCTATTACGATTTGTCGGCCTACACCGAGGCTGATATGTTGAATCAGAACTTCCTGCCGTGGTCGACGACGGGCCGGTCGACGCTCGATCCGGCGGAAACGCAGGCGGGGCTTCAGAAAGATTCGGCCAATCTCGTGCTGCAGAACGTGGAGGGGGCGGCCATCTACTCGCCGTGCTACACGAACGGCATCGGCACCGTCTACTTCGATGCCGTCAACGGCTGGGCGAACACGGAGGACGGCTCGGAGTACAAGATCGTCGTCGAATACGCGACGTACGCGACGGTCGACGGTGCGCGCGTGCTGCCGACGGACGACAACGCCCAGCTGGTGACGCCCGCGCAGGAAACGGAGGATCAGGACGGCAATCCGGTCACCCTGCCGGCCACGACCAACTACTTTGCGCAGATTACGGCGTGGCAGCTGGCGCCGCAGCTCGTCATCGAGACGGACGGCGACGGCGGCTTCGCGTCCGCCGAGACCGTCCTGACGAACGCGCTCGCGGTGACGACGGGCGGCGGCCATCAGCGGTTCTACCGCGTGGCGGCGAAGGTCGGCGTCTACGAGCCGTGCCGCTTCCGGATTCGCCGCGTGTCGACCAAGAGCGGTACGGTTGAGGACGGCCAGGCCCTGATCCTGCTGGACAACGTCGTCGTCTCGTATCCGCCGATGATGGCCCAGGTGGAGCCGGAGGGGTGGCTGGACGACGCCAAGCACGGCAAGGCGACGCTCGGCGTGGAAAACGCCTTCCTGACGCCGTTCCCTGCGGTGGGCGATGAAATCACGGCCCGCGCGACGGCGCGCTACATCACGAATCCTGGCGCCGCGGCGCAGACGGAGAAGTTCATCGTATCGGCCCGGATGCTCTACCGCTGGCGGTATCTCGATCAGGCGTTCATGCCGGCGGACGGGAGCTGGCGCGAGGTGCTGCTCGACCGGGACGCCGGCTTCAGGGCCACGGAGGCGCTGACGCTTCCCGAAGGTCTCGTCGGCGATGTGGAGTTCCGCTACGTGCTGACGCTCAATACGCCGTATTATGTGTTCCACGACTATGCGGGCTACGTCGCGGGCGATGCGGACGGCCTCGGCGGCTACTACACCGAGCAGATCGCGACGGTGACGAACGCGCTCGCGGGGGCGACGCAGGAGAGCCAGGGCACCGACTGGTTCGTGCGCCTGAGGGAGGGGCAGAGCGCGTTCGAGTCGCTGGAGATCGCGACGCTGAGCGAAGACAGGGCGACGACGAACGACGTCGTCAGGATGGAGCTGTCGGGCGACCATACGTGGCGCGGCTGCTACCAGACGAAGACGAACGCGGCGGATACGGCGGTCTACTTCCAGATCCGCGCGCGCAACGAGCAGACGGCGGGCGCGACGGGCTTTGCGACGAACGTCACGTGCTGGGCGCTGAACGAGGATGTCGATCAGGTGCCGTTCCCCGGCATTCTGGAGGCCGAAGGCGAGGACAGGTGGGCGCGCCTGCCCATCGACGCGACGACGGGGCATCTGCTGTTCCAGGTGGACGACCGGACGCGGTCGCTCACGATCGTCCACGCCGACTACCAGAACTTCAACGCCTGGAACGACGCGCAGCAGAAGTGGTTCGTCGGCACGTCGACGTACACGAACAGCGCGGCGAGCGGCACGGCGGCGGCGAAGATGAAGTTCGCGGAGGACTTCAGCGGGTGGGTCGACATGCCGCGGACGACGAACGACTGGTGCGTGCCGTACCTGGGCTGGACGGACATCCAGCCGGCGCACATGGGCAACCATGCGGCGAACGTAGAGTTCTCAAGCGACACGTCGGGCGCCTGGGACGTGGGGCCGGGCTACTGGGTGCCGCAGTGGTACGACGACGCGCGCAGCAACATGGGCGTCGCGCTCCAGATGATGGGGCAGGGCAAGGGCTACGTGCAGCTGACGAGCGAGAGCCAGCTGCCGCGCGGCATCGGCACGCTGAGCCTCAACGCGCGCCTGGCGCAGGCGATTTCGTTCGAAGACTTCGCGTACTACGACGGCGATGTGAAGGCGCGGATGACGAACTACACCTTTACGGTCCGCGCGGCCTTCGACGCCAACAGCTGCAACGATTTCAGCGGCAAGGCGGCCCTGTCGGTCATCGCCTACTACCGCCCGAAAGTCGGCTGCTACGAACTGCGCGTCGAGCCCGTGGAGGCCGCGAATCCGAACGCGACGACGCCCGGCGGCATCAACCGGACGAGCAAGCTGCGGATGTCGCTCCACCGCTGGCGCTGGAAGGCGGACGCGGGCAGGCTGGAAGACGAACAGCTCGGCTGCTACACGAACAACTTCAAGATCCCGGTCATCAGCCAGATCGACTCGCCCGTGAACACGAGCACATCGAAGGACCCCCACCCGACCGGCTACCTGCCGCTCTACATCTCGGTCTCGAACGATACGAGCGGGGCCTCGTGCGTCATGGCGGGCGTGGGACGCTTTCCGCTCGCCTACAACACGACGATTGCGGCTGCGCAGAGCGGGCAGAAGAAGTTCTATTCGCTCTGCTACCGCGACACCTCCTCGAAATTCAAGCTGACGGCGGGTACGTACGGCGTGCTGTCGACGAACTGCAAGGGCATCTTCCTGCGCCCGTACCACTACGACAGCCCGATTCCGTTCCTCGGCAATCCGCCCGCCGACAACCAGATCGACCAGTACAAAGACAAGCCCATCGCCTTCAACGGCACGCAGCATGAATGCCGGAGCGACATCTCGGACGACCTGTGGGTGCTGGATCCCGGACGGATGCAGGCCTACAACCAGGACGGCAACCAGTGGGGCGTTCTGGCGGTGACGAACGCGATTGCGCAAACGCTGACGGTCTACGCGTCGACGGACGTCGGCAAGAGCGAGCCGAAGTGGTCGGTCGTCACGAACCTGACGGTGCGCGGCTTCGGCTCGGCCTCGGGCATGACGGCCTTCAACATTCCGCTGTACCTGACGGAAACGAGCATGTTCAAGCTGGCGGTCGGCGGCGACCAGAGCAGCGCGCGGCGCGACGTGGTGATCGACTCGCTGCGGCTCGATGCGTGGCGCGGCGCGAACTGGGAGAACCTCGGGCTTGTCGGCGAAAGCGGCACGCGGTACGTGCCGAACTACATGAGCGAGATGACGGGCAGCCAGGGCCACACGAACTTTACGTTCTCCTCGGGCTGGATCACGAACGAGACGGTGCTCCTCTCGGCGCGGCGCACGCAGCCGGGGACGCCCGCGGCCATCAAGTCGCCGCTCATGGACGGCGCGGCGGGCTACGGGCGCGGCACGGGCCTGGGCATGATCGCCTACAGCTACCGCGACGCGCAGCCGAACGTGCGCCTGCTCATCCAGATCGCGACGAACGGCGTGAGCACGGCGAACATCGCGGCGATCAACAACCTGGACGCGAGCATCTGGACGACGGTGGCGACGAACGACTTCTCGACCTGCACGGACGCGGAACGCGCCGGCGGCGTGCGCAGCGTCTACCTGGGGCTCCACGGCGTGTCCGGCGTCATGCGCATCCTGATGGATCCAACGGTCGTCAGCGGCGTGGCGAACGAGTTCAACCCGGACAGGTTCGGCGACATCTACATCACGGGCGTGACGTGCACGGACGAGCCGGTCCTGGACGAGACGAGCTGGTGGGGCTGGAACCTGCGCGCGGTCGGGGCCACCGGCGGGGCCGATACCGAAAAGCGCCTGTACCTGAGCGACCTGTCGACGAGCGACAGCGACCTGGGCATGGGCATGGCGCTGAACAACTCGCCCGTCTACAACATCTACACGAACGAGGCGGCGGCTTACAGGGAGCACCAGCCGTTCGTCCAGTCGCCGACGTTCCGGGAGAACCTCGTCGGCGAGGTGCAGTTCCGCGCGCGCAAGTACGCCTACACGACGGCGGACACGAACGCGACCGCCGCGGCGACGCTCAACGCCGATCCGGCCTACGTGTCGCTGTACGGCGCGCGGAGCGGCTCGGAAGGGACGGACGCCAACTGGACGCTGCTGGAGACGTTCGCGGTCAGCAACACGACGTACACGACGTACCGCTACAAGGCCGAGCCGAACGACACGTATTCGGCCTTCCGCCTGGCGGTGCGCGGCGTCGAGGGGCTGTCCAACTACATGCAGCACGGCGCGACGCGGCCGGCCGGCGCGGCGAACCCGGTCCGCGTGCTGCTGGACGAGGTGCTGGTGACGGAGGCGATCGTCGCGCGCGTCGGCTTCCGCAACGTGGGCGCGTTCCGCGGCTACAAGGATTCGGCGGGCCGCAGCTACGTGCTGCAGGACGACCTCTGGGTGCCGAACGTGCCGAGCGCGGCCGAGCAGCCGCTCTGCGGCGAGCCGTGGGGCATCCAGTGCGAAATCTTCAAGGCGCAGCTCCCCGACGAGATCGACTTCGAGACGATGGGCCGCGAGCCGACGGTCCGCCTGCACTACATCGAGGGCCCGACGCCGTGGGGGTACGAGAACTGGGTGACGAACGCGGCGGCGAAGACCGTCACGCTCTCGCGCGCGTCGGACACGAACCTCGTCTTCCGCTCGACGTACCAGAACGGCGCGAACAACGTGCTGCCGGTCGTCAACACGCCGGGACTCGTCTACCAGTATGCGCTGGAGGTCGTCTACTACTCGAAGGAGTCCGGCAGGCCGATGACGAACTGGCTGGACCGCACGAGCTGGGAGAAGCCGGCCTGGTACAACCAGATCGACTACAACGCGCAGTACGGCGACGCGGACGGCACGGCCTGGAGCGCCTACTGCATCCTCGATTCGGTCGCGCCGGGCTGGGCGTGGATCAACGAGGTGAACCTGTACGGGCGCACTGCGGCGAGCTGGCAGAACGTGGAGGCCGACCGGCAGTTCGTCGAGATCGCGGCCCCCGTGGAGGCCTCGCTCCGCGGCTGGAAGGTGCGGATGCTGGAGGCGGACGACGGTGACGATTCGGTGATCACGAACACGATCGCGACGTTCGGCAGCGGCGACTTGGCGGCGACGAAGAGCAGCAACTACGCGGCGAGCGACATGTCGTTCCACGTCATCGCCGGAGCGAAGGCCAAGACGACGGGGGCGCTCAAGAAGACGGAGGGGACGCTGGACGGGACGTGGAGCTTCCCGATTCCGACGACGACGTTCAATTCGACGACGGGCGAAATCCTGGCGAACCGTCCGATCGGCATCCAGCTCGTGCGCGCGAGCGGCATCGTCGAGCACGAGATCGTGACGATCGGCACGAACTGGTGGGCGAACTCGGCGAGCTATTCCGATGCCTACCACCCGACGAACACCGTGAACTTCTTCAACGACAAGATCAACGGCGCGCGCTTCTTCTACGCGGGGGCGGACGAAAAGGACCGGGGCGACTCGATGGGCGTCTTCGCGAGCCAGGGCGAAAGCGACAGCGTCTGGACGAACGACTATGCGATGACGCCCGGCCGCATCAACGCGAACCAGTCGATCGGGCCGCATCCGACGCCGAACGGCGAGACGATCATCGTCTACTGCAACCTCGGCTCCGCGCACCTGCGCCAGACGGTGGGCGATACGGTCGACAGCGCGGCCAACCAGGTCGTCTACCTGAACAAGGGCAGCACGACGGGCCTGTCCATCCAGTACACGACCGATCCGTGGTATGTGCTGGATTCGGTGCGGACGGGCGCGGTGGCGCATGCGTTCGCGACGAACAGCGCCGTCTCCTACACGGCGGTTGTGGGGATCAACGCCTCGAACAGCTTCACGGTCGTGGGCGCGGCCGCCGTGGAGCCGCGCCTGCAGAACTACGGGCTCGGCGGCGACAACGCCTACACCGAAGCGGTGGTCGACTGGCTCGGCGGCGGCACGACGCGGAGGGGCGCGTTCAAGAATCCCGATTCGTCCGATCTGTATCTCGCCGAGTTCCGCTCGTTCGGCGGCGAGACGATCACGAACCTGACGCTCACGCAGATGTACTGGCTCGACATGGACCCGACGGACTTCCTGCTGACCGATCCCGACAGGAGCGCGCTGGCGCTCTACGGCGGCATGTCGAAGGCGCCGAGCGAGACGCCGCGCAACTTCGTGACCGAGGCGGTCTCGGAGACGGAGACGGTGACGCGCGCGACGATGACCAACCTGACGATGGCGGTCAAGATGTGGATCACGAACGAGAACGACAATGCGGCGTGGGCGCCGTACACGCTCCGCGGCCTGACGCCCGGCCAGACGTCGGCGGATGCGGACCTCAACCTGGGCAACTGGACGAGCGTGACGTTCAAGATCACGGGCCTCCTCTTCAACGGGAATACGAGCTTCACCAACCGCACGAACTGGGGCGCGCTGCGGTGGTTTGTGTTCGACGCGGACAGCTTCGACGAGAACTACGAGTCGGTGATTGAGATCAAGGATCCGTATTCGACGGCCTCGCCCGGCTGGACGTACTGGGGCACTTGGTTCCGCGATCACGGCGGCAAGGGCAGCCCGAACAGCAACATCTACTATTTCTGGTCGCTCGACGAGAAGCGGCTTCCGATCGGCGTTGAACTCTTGAAGAAGGAGAACAGATATGAATAAGGACAGGATGCAAAAGGTCGCGGCGCTCGTTCTGGCGGCCGCGCTGGGGCTGCTGGGCGGCTGCAGCGGCGGCTGCAGCAGAGAGCCGGAGCCGGCGGCCGCGTCGGAGATCGAGACGCGCATGAAGGATCCCGCGTACCTGGCGAAGCTGGACGGCCAGCGCCAGGAGATGTACGCCGCCATGGACGGGATGGCCAAGGCGCAGGCGGCGCTCGACGCGGCCAAGGCGTCGGCGGCGGACGCGGAGGAGATCGCGCGGCTGGAGGCGGCGCTCAAGGCGGCGGAAGACGCGCTCGCGGCGAACCAGAAGCGGTCGCAGGCGATCGTCCGCGCGCAGCTGCGCCAGGCGAGGGCCGAACAGCAGAAATTTAACGACGAAACGAGGAAGGGGAACTGATTTATGAAGACGAAACTCATCAAGACGCTGGTACTGGCGGCGACCTTCGCGGCGGCGGCGGTCGCGCGCGCGGGCAACATCTATGAAATCCGTCCCTGCGACGAGAACGGCACGGCCCTGCCGATGCCTCTCGCGAGCGTGGATGCACCGATCGGCGCAGGTTCGAACCTCTACTTCGTCGTGCGGCTGAACAACCACGTGGCCGGCTCGACGGTCTACAAGTGGGAGCTGGCGCACCAGGACACCGGCAACACGGAAGGGGTGGACTGGGCGGCGGCGCGTCCGAAGATCGGCATCTACGTCTCGGGTTCGCGCAAGTGGGCGGAGTTGAAGGCCACGAAGCAGACGGCCACGTACTTCACCGACCTCATCTTCACCTATACGACCGCGACGGGCGACTTTGCGCTGCCGATCCGCCTTGCGACGGCATCGGGCCCCGCCGGCGAGGACGGCAACGAGGCGGCCTCCACCTACATCTGGGAGCCGAACGGCGCGGCGGCGTGGAAGATCGTCTCGGCGCTGGACGGGAGCGAGGTTGAACTCTCCTTCGGCGATCCGGATACGATGGTTTCGCCGCCGGACGGCGACCCGTCGGTCGATTACACGCTGGAACAGGCGGGCTTCTACGTGCAGACGATCGGCTTCGACGACAGATGGGAGTCGGCGGACAAGTCCGTCTGGCGCTATGTGAACGAAGGTTCGACGACGACCTCGAACTTTGTGCCGACCGTCAAGTTCGCGGGCGACTCCTTCAGCGCCCAGGCGCGCACGCTCTACATCTGGTCGAAGGACGACACGGCCGTGCGCATCAAGGGCGGCACGCCCAGGACGGGCATGGTCCACGACGACGGCGTGGCGCGCGACACCCTCGTGGGCACGCTGACGCTCCCGGCGGGCGTCAACACCGCGGCGCTGGCGGATTACGGCCTTGAGCTGGAGGGCGTGACCGAGGGCGGCACGACGGAAATCGTGCTGAGCGCCTACGACCACTACCGCTACAGCGATCTGCAGGGGCGCTATCTGAAGGATTATGTGTCGGTCCCTGTCAAGTGCGTCGAGCCCCTGCCGCCGCGCGTGCAGGTGACGTGTCCGGCGGAATCGATCACGGCGGGCGCCGACTGGGAGACGGCGGCGGCGACGCTGGAGGTCAAGCTGACGCAGCCGGTGTCGGGCGACGTGACGGTGGAGGTCACGCCGGAATTCACGGACGGCGAGGGCGAAGACTGGGCGGACTACTTCCGCCTGTCGACGGACGGGACATTCCCGGCGACCGCGGCCGACAACGCGTCCACGGTGACGTTTGCCGCTGGCGAGTCGGGCGGCCAGACGATCTACGTCTATGCGCTGCGGGCCGATGAGCACACGGCGCTGTCGAAGGTCCGCTTCGTGCCGACGGCGAGCGGCGCGGGCGTCGGCGAGCTGGAGTCCAAGCTGCCGAGCGCCGCGGTGAACGTCTACGCGGACGATCCCGTCATCACCTCGCCGGCGAACCTGTCGACGAACGCCTTTGTCTACAACACCCCGACGGCGGTGCCGATCGCGGTCGCCGACAACTACGCGGCGGTGAACGACCGCGCGAGCGGCTACCAGATCAAGGTCGTCTACAACGCGACGCGCGCGAACAGCACGTATCTGGACACGGATGCGGCCTGGGTGACGCTGCCCGGCTACTACGGCGTGGGCGCGAACAACCTCCTCTTCCGCCTGGAGGAGGATGCTGACCACAATCTGACCGGCAATCTCACGACGGTCCTGCCGCAGCTGACGTATCCCTTTGTTGTCAACCACGAGACGCTGATCCGCGTCTACGCGCCGACGAACCTCAACTACGGCACGGTGCGGACGGCGGATACGCGCATCGTCAGCGCGGTCGAGTCGAAGAGCCTTGCGACGGCGCACTGCGACTACAAGACGAAGGAGACGGCGACCAGCTATCCGGAAGGCACGGAAATCGGGCTGACGGTGACGCTGGAGGAGGATACGAACGACCGCAGCGGGACGCTCTACGCCTACCTGCGGCCGTACGGCGCGACGACGAACGATCTGGAGAAGATCGACGCGAGCAGCGCGTTCGTCGTGGGCATGACGGCCCCGCAGGGCGTGCAGGTGCTGCCGACGGACACGACGTTCGAGCTCGGGACGGTGACGCTCAAGGACGGTTCGCGGACCTCGAGCGGCTATGCGTACACCTTCCAGGTCGTCCTGTCGGAGGACGCGAACTGGGACGGGACGAACGAGACGAAGCTGGTGACCGGCTACGCCACGCCGATCGTGACGCTGCGCGCGACGAACGTGGAGCCGACGGTCTCGCGCATCGAGATGAACGGGACGAGCTCGAGCGGCAACGGTTCGGCGTATGAGACTAAGCTGCCGCTCGGCGACACGAAGGAGTTCAAGGCGATCCTGGCGGATCCGGGCGAATACGACCTCGTCAACACGAACTCGAACGACCTCTTCCGCACGCGCTGGACGGTCTACCTCGACGGCGCGCAGCAGGGCGACCCCAAGGTGATCGATGGCAACCCGGCGACCCACACCTTTACGAACTCGTTCGGCGCGGCGGGCCTGTGGCAGATCAAGTGCGAGGTGCGCGACCACGACATGACCGACTGGAGCGAACAGCCGTATTCGGTCGTCGTGGAGGTGATGGACCAGCCGCACGTCACGATCAACGAGCTGCCGGTGCTCTATGAAAACGACATCCGCTCGACGAACGTGGTGGTGGGCCTCGACTACTTCGACCCGTCGTACACGGGCACGGTCTGGGTGGCGGTGAAGGTCGTCAGCAACTCCGACGCCGCGAACCCCGGCATCTTCCGGCTGAACACGACCCAGGCGCAAAAGTGGGTTGATCAGGGGCCCGAGGACGCGCCCTTCGAGGTCGTGAGCACCTCGGGCGGCACGGTCACGCGCCAGGCGGTGACCGGCGAGGCGACCAACAACTACTACCTCGTCTCGTTCACCCGCGCGCGGCTGAGCCAGAAGATCAACATCGCCGAGCTGGACGGTGTGGACGGCGGCTTCACGCTGACGGCCTACGTCGCCTACACCGAGGACGCCGACGGTCCCCTGCCGACGAGCCATGAGCTGGCGGAGCACTACTACCTGCCCGAGACGAAGGACGTGACGGTGATGAACGTCTTCCCGGCGTCCTCCAACGGCGTGAGCATCAACCCGTTGGAGAACACGATCTCGAACGCGTGGACGAGCGCGCAGACGATCAAGTGGAGCGTCGGCTCGGCGGCTGACGTGGCGAAGGACTTCGCCGAAGGCATCACCATCAGCTTCATCGGCGGCCTGAGCAACGCCGGCTCGCTGACGACCAACATCACGGGCGCGGCGAGCGGCGAGTTCACGCCGATCTTCTCGCAGATGGGCCCGCAGACGATCACGATCCGCATCGAGGACAAGGACAACGGCGTCGTCGAGCGGACGTGGTACGTGGACCTGCCGGTCGCGAAGGTGCTCGTCACGGCGCCGAACGGCCCCGGCGGCGACAGCGCCATCCCGCTGTCGAACACGTACGCGAAGCAGGAAGGCCGCGGCGAGGGCCACGTCTACGTGGAGGGCGGCACCTTCTCGCGCACCTCGACGTTCAACACGTGGTGGGAACTGGGCAGCTCCCTCACCAAGGCGGAACTCTATGCGTTCGGCTATGCGGCGGGGGCCATTGACAACGGCACCCTGAACGGCGGCAAGGACAAGTGGCTCGATGCGACCGGCAACCGCACGTCAGAAGGCGCCACGAAGCCGGACTCCTGCTACCAGAACAGCGACCCGTACCGCGACAGCTACTTCTACGGCTGGATTTCGTCGAACGAGCCCGGCGGCACCGACTACTCGATCGTGGTCGATCCGCAGATCGGCACGAACAGCTTCAAGATGGGCACATTCAGCCTGCCGTCCGAGAAGACGGCCGACGAGACCGGCTACCTCCAGACGTACGTCGAGGCGGTGTTCGCGCGCGAATACCAGCGCGAGGACAACATGGGCGATATCGACTTCGACGGCATCCCGGACTACTTCGCGTTCAAGACGTACGCGAACAATGCGCAGCTGGCGACGCCCGACGGCTCCGGCGGCGAACTGGGCGCGCGCAATGCGATGAACGCCGACGGGGACTACTATCCCGCGCCCAACCAGATCGGCGCCGTGCGGCTGAACGGCGCGAAGAACGGCTGGGCGGCGTTCGGGCAGCCGTTCGACGCCTACCACGAAATCCGCGGCTACCACGACGGCCTGAACTACGGCATGTTCAAGGCCAATTCGCGCGAACTGCTCGATACGCGCGCGGGATGGGTCTCCGATCTGAGCCTGAGCGCCAACGAAAAGAAGGCGCTCCTGCGGCGCATCCTCGAAGAGCGCGACAGGCTCGTCGAAAAGATGATGAAGGGCACGAACCTCAACCCTCTCGGCGCCGATTCGGAGGTGACGCAGTGGAACCTCATCACGAACGTGCTCGCGCAGATCTACGCCAAGGGGCTCGTGTCGGCCACGCCCGCGAGCGACGACCAGAAGATGTTCTACTTCGACGCGACGACGACGACCAACTTCTACGAGATCGTCGACGCGAACGATCCTTCGGTCACGAACACCTTCTGGGCGTGGACGCGCACGTACACCCCGTACGGCGCGGCGGAGGCGGTGACCGTGACGAACGTCTGCGCCTACTACGAAACGCCGACGAACGAGACGGGTGCGGCCGCCGTGACGGTGCCGGCGAACTGGCGGCCGAACCCGATGGACTTCATCACCTTTGACGAACTCTTCGACCAGATCGACCTCGACAACTGGCTGGACATCACCGAGGTCAACGGCAACCGGGCGGCCCAGCAGGCGGCGACGAAGGCGTACATCAACTGGACCTGGCGCCATTACGAGTTCTACGGGGCCTGGGGCTGGACATGCGAAAACCGCACCGACCCGACGATCGAGGATACCGACGGCGACTCGATGCCCGACGGCTTCGAATACTACATCTGGTACGACGCGGTCGTGGGCACGGACGGCACGAACCGACTGACGGGCTGCAAGTTCAACCTCGACGATGTCGAAAGCTACGACAGCCTCATCACGCCCGAGGAGGTCGCCAACATCTACAACCCGAACATCGCGCGCGACTGGACGAACCAGGATACGGACGGCGACGGCCTGTCGGATCTCGAAGAGTTCCTGATGGGCACCAACCCGGTGCACTGGGACAGCGACCTCGACGGCCTGAGCGACTTCTACGAGGTCTACTACGGCATGAATCCGCTCGACGCGGGCAACGCCGAGGGCGCGACGATGAACGCGGACGGCGACTTCATGGCCTACGTCCCCTCCATCGGCAACTACTATATCTACACCGACCGGGACGGCAAGACGCTCTGGGCGCTGACCGAGGCGTTCCCGATGCCGACGAACGAGGTCGACGGGGTGCTGCTGACGACGAACGTCACGGGCTTCGGCTTCCAGGTGGCGGCGTTCAACGGCGGCTACATCCCGGTGACGGAAGCCGTCTCCCCGGGCATGGGTTCGATCCTGACGAAGACCGTCGCGGCGACGAACGGCGTCGTGGCGGGCGCGGTCAGCCTCTACCACCATCAGGTCTACAACTATTACGGGTTCGATCCGCGGACGGCCTGGTATGTGAGCTCGGCGAACGGTTCGCTGTCGACGACGTCGCGCTGGCTGGTGAGCGGCTCGCCGATTCCGGGCGGCAGGCCGCAGAATACGACCGCCTACACGGCCATCAACGAGTTCCGCGCGATCAAGTACCGCCAGATCACGGGCCAGTTCGCGAACGACGCCGTCTACAACGCCCCGAACGCGACGCTGACGTCCAAGCTGATCCTCGGCACGACGAACCCGAACACGGCGTTCGAGAATCAGGGCTGGGGCGCGAGCGAGACGACCTACACGCGCACGCAGCATGGCGCGGATACCGACGGCGACGGCGTGCCGGACGGCTGGGAGCTGTACATCGGCGTGCACCCGAACAAGGCGTTCACGATCGCGAAGGGCAGCCCCGGCTACGACCAGCTCTACTGGGACGGCGGCACGGTCCAGCCCGCCATCGGCGACAACTCGGACTATGACGACGGCCTGACGCTCCTCGGCGAATACGCCGGCACCGACAGCTGCGGCGTCTACGCGGGCTGCGACACGATCTACGCGCAGCACCCGTCGCAGGCGGGCAGCGGCCATCCGAACTGGTTCAACAAGTTCTTCCCGACCGACCCGCGCAATCCCGATACGGACGGCGACGGCCTCAAGGACGGCGCGGAAGGTGCGGTCTCCTGGTCCGGCTCGTACACCTACAACCGCTGGGGACAGCGCGCGGCGGTCACGATCCCGACCGGCGTCAAGTACTACGCCATCTACGGCACGCCGTCGGATTCCAGCTCCGGCAGCCGGTGCATCCGCGGCGGCGGCTTCAACCCGTGCACGATCGACACCGACTCGGACGCGCTGCCCGATCCGTGGGAGCGCCAGAACGCGGGTCTCCTCTTCATTGGCGATCAAGTGTCGCAGACGAAGCCCTACAAGGTGTTCACTTCGGGTGTCGTTCCGCCCGCCACGTTCTACGACGACATCCGGGCGGCGCTCTCCGGCTTTACGAACGCGTCGCTCAGCGACGACGAGGACGATGAAGAGGATGAGGACAGCAACACCGGCTATCGCATCCTCCTGGGCATGGACGGCACCAACCCGAACGATGCGTCGACCGTCCAGGGCCTGGGCTATCCCAACTACGACTGGGATGGCGACGGTCTGCAGAACTGGCAGGAATACATGGTGCAGTCGCTGCGCCACCTGCGCTACGACGACAACCGGATGCCGCTCATGGGCTACGACGCCCCGATGTGGGACAGCGCGGCCGGCGACATCACGTCCGGCGCGTGGCAGGGCGCGAACGGCTTCCCGCGCATCAGCACCGTCGAGCCGCTCACGAGCGCGGAGCTGGAGAGGCTGGAGGAGCTCGGCTACCCGAACTTCGTCCAGTTTGTGCGCGAGAATCCGGACTACCTGCGCATTCTGGGCTACCTTGCCGATCCGCCGCGGACGTGGGACTTCAACGGCTACGGCAACGGCCACAGCTACAAGTACATGCTGCCGCCGACGACCTACATCGACATGGCGACGGAAGTGACCGACGAGATCCAGGCGACCTACGACGACGGTACGGCCGAGTACGGCATCTGGACGTACGACGGCTCGGCGGACGACCTCTACACGAACTTCACGGGCAACGTGTCGTACGATGCGGCGACGGGGCTGTGGACCTACCCGGCCGAAGATGTCATCGGCGGCGAACTGGTGCAGTACAGCCAGCTGGTCGAGCCCTATATGGTGCCGACGAACGGCTACATCCATCTTGGACGTCCGGTCGCAAGTCAGGCGACCTACTATGTCGGCACCGACCCGCGCCTGTGGGATACCGACGCAGACGGCATGGACGACTACTGGGAGCTCTACCACGGTCTGAACCCGCTGCTCGGCACGAGCGGCGGCACGATGGCCTTTGACGTGATCGCGCAGGCGGGCTGGACGATCCTGCGCGGGATCTCGCCGACGGCCTGGCAGAACGGCTGGACGGGCTGGCTCAACGACGAGCAGCCGGCGTTCGACCCGATCAGGTATCCGTGGATGATGGGCGCGCCGGACTGCGATGCCGACGGCGACGGGCTGCGCAACAGTGAAGAGGCGTTGATGGCCAACCTCACGGAGCCCAACGCCTACCACACCGACCCGACGCCGCTGTGGATGACGGATACGACCGTCGTGCCGGATGAGGTGGCGCTGACGACCGAGACGGTGGTGACGAACTACGTGACCGACATCAACGGCCTGCCGGTCTACAAGCGTGTCAACGGTGTCCTGCAGAAGGTCGTCGAGTCCATCCAGACGAACGTCAATACGCTCGCGACGATCAGGCTGATGCAGAGCCCGTCGTACACGGCGCTCTACTATCCGAATGAAATGGACAACCTGCTGGTCCGTCCGTACTGGTGGTACAACTCGCTCTACACCTACATCACGTCGTTCGAGGAGAACGAGGGCTACGACACCGACCACGACTGGAAGGGCGACTTCCAGGAGATGCAGAGCCTGTCGCGGACGACGACCGATCCGCTGGACTTCACCGATCCCGACCGTCGCCAGAGCATCTACTTCGGCGGCGCGGGCGCTCCGGGCGTCGCGGTGAGCTACGAACCGACCAAGCGCACCGCGAACGCGGCGGACTTCTTCAAGCAGTTCACGGTCGAGGCGTGGATCAAGCCCGAAACGCTCGCGGACGGCGACCAGTACGTCGTCAGCCGCGCCAGCTACTACGGCGGCTGGGATCTCGACAGCGTCGAGGCGGTCATCCGCATGAACTTCGCGCTCGGCATCGACGCGTCGGGCCGGTACTTCGCGGAGTTCGAGAACACGACCGACGGCCGCACGCGCCTGCAGGGCGCGCCGGCGCAGGCGGGCGAGTGGACGCACGTGGCGGCGACCTACGACGGCGCGCTCTTCTCGATCTACATCAACGGCTCGTTCGTGGATTCGCTGGCGACCGCGATGATTCCCGCGACCGGCGTGGGCAACCTCCTCCAGGATCCGCAGAGCGTGGCGGGCTTCCCGCTCGAGGCCTACACGATGGAGCCGAGCATTACCATCCTCGGCGGCCGGGCGGCCGATGCGGGCGCGTTCGATCTCGCGCTGGCGGCGACGAACGGCTGGGATCGGGTGGCGACCGACTTCTTCAACGGCCGCGTGAGCGAGGTGCGCACGTGGGACGGCGCGCGGACGGCGGGCGAAATCCTCGGCGCGTACAGGAAGCGCTTCACGACGGACGAGATCAAGGAGATGCGCGCCAGGGTCTTCGTCGCCTACGCCGCAGGTGAGCGGCGCCGCACGGGCCTGCCGACGGAACTTGTGCAGAACTATTCGTTTGCGACGCTGCCGGGCGCGCCCGAGGCGGCAGACGTGGCGACCGAGCCGACCGGCTTCAGCGCCAATGTCGTCAACCTCGCGCGCAACCCCGACACGGGCAACTCGCTCGGCGGCCAGGTGAAGGTCGGCTGGTGGGGGGCGCTCGAGGGCGGCTCGCTCGGCAACACGGCCTATACGTCGCCGTACGTCGTGCCGTGGGTGCAGAACACGGTCTTCCACCTGCCGCGCCTGAGCGGAACGGTGGCGGACAGCGTCTACTGGAGCGCCAACTACGCGGGCTACACGCCGGCCTCGTTCCACGATCTCGATGCGTTCTCGTTCCCGAACACGATGAACCCGTACAACGTGACGGTGGCGGGCACGGCCGCCGACGGCTTCGCGGCGGAAGATGCGTACGCGCACCAGAAGTATGCGCGGATCGGAAGCGTGACGAGCACCAACCAGACGGCGGTGCTGAACGCGAATGCGAGTACCGGCTTCACGCGCCTGTACATCCAGCTCTACTACGACCTGTACAACTCGTTCTCGGGCACGAGCGACCTGGTGCCGCTGGGCACGGCGTACGCCCGCCGCGACACCGCGTTCTGGGACGGGCAGGGTGCGGAATCGGCGTGGGCCGAGACGGGGACGGACAGCGACGGCGACGGCCTGCCCGACTGGTGGGAGGCGCTCTACGGCGGCGATGTCGACCCGGACGGCGACAGCAACGGCCTGACGTACGCCGAGCGCTACCTGCGCGACCTGGCGGCGGGTCTGCTGCCGACGGCGACTGGCAAGGACGACACGACATCGGCTTACGCCAGCCGCGAGGACAAGGACGCGAGCGGCCTGCCGGACTGGTGGGAGGAGGTCTACGGCATTACGAGCGGCGCGTCGGGCGATGACGACAACGACGGCCTCAGCAACCTCACCGAGTACCTGCTGTCGGAGATCTTCGACCTCGGCGTCAAGTTCTCGCCGATCGACGCCTACTCGGTCAGCCGTGCGCAGACGGGCGGCAATCGCTACGACACCGACTACTTCTTCAAGATCGGCCAGCTCTACGCCGGCGAGATCTTCACCGACCACGACCTGATGGAAGACGCCTGGGAAGACGCGCAGGGCACGTCCTACGCGAGCCGCTACATCTGGGATGCGGACCTTGGTCCTGACGAAGACGGCTGGTCCAACTTCGCCGAGCGTCGCTACAGCCAGTTCACATCGGGCATCATCGCTTCGCACGTCTCGCACGTGCTGGGTAATGAGGAGATGAAGGATATGCCGGTTCCGACCATCCGGCTTGCGCTCCGCTACAACGGCGACCAGTCGCTGGCGGCGGCCTCCGGCGCGTCGGACTCCTCCGGTTCCGGCGCGGACGCCAACACGCTCGCGTCGATCGTCGTCCAGGTCTGGTCCGACACCGGCAAGAGCCATCCCGACGCGACATTCAAGATTCAGCCGAACGAGACGGTCGAGAACTACAGGTACATCGGCATGTGGGCCGACCGCACGGTGCGCGGCACGCTCGCGCCCGGCTATGTCGACGCCAACAGCATCAATCTTGAGTTCATGTCCGTGAACAAGAACGACGTCTACGTCTGGCGCCTTTATGACGAGGAATTCGCGAACAGCGCCCTGCAGGGCGGAACTTATGAGGAATTCTTGGCGGTGCTCGATGCGTATGGCAGCTACGGCACGATCTACAGCACCGGCAGAGGAAGGGTTGAACTCGTCAAGAGCGACTCCACATGGATGCCTGGTCGGGAAGTTTCGGTCACGGTCGACGACACCACCGAGAATGGCTACATCTGCATGAGCGGCGAACGCATCGGCACGATCAACCTGATGACCGGCGAATACAGCCTCGATCTCTCGCTGCTTTCGAACCATGTGCTGAGTTCGACCAACAGCACGCAGTCTGTGGCGATGGCCAACTCCAGCATCAGGATCGCCTACAAGGCGGCGCTTCCGCAGCTTTCCTCCAATAGGCTCAACCTCTACCTCGGAGAGGCGACGACCGGCTTCGTCAAGGAGGGCGCGAACGTGGTCGCGGCGTTCTACGACCTCGACGGCAACGGCGCGTACACGGTCGGCGAGCCGTACGGCACGGCACGGATGGACGTCGGCTGGCATCAAGGCGCGGCGGAAATCGAACTGACGGATCGTGGTCTGTTCACGCGCCTGACGTGGGACGGGGCGACCACCGTGCAGGATGGCGAAACGGTCGCGGACGTGCTGTCGAAGAGCAACCGCGCGGATGTCGCAACGGCCATCGCGAACAACGTCATCGTGCCCGTCGGCAGCGTCAGCGGCGACGGCGCGTCGCGCATCCGCGTGGTGCGCTATGCGGTGGACGGCTATCCGATCTACCTGGGCTCGAACGCCCGCGTGGTGCTGGACAAGACGTTCGCGGCGGGCGCCAAGGGCACCCTGACCGAGGCCGACTTCCTCGACGACGACACCTTCGACATCGACTGGAACGACTTCTATTCGGAAGTTGTGATCGCCAACGGCATCGGACAGCTCGGCGCGGAAGTGACAAACGTGACCTATCTCGTCGTCGTCGGCGACGGACCGGCATCGTTCACGGGCGTGGGCGATACCAACACGGTCGTCGCGCTCGACCACGTCATCACCCGCTCGTTCGACAAGGAGTGGCAGCCGCCAACCGCGATGTCGCCGGGCTCGCAGGCGTCGGCCGTCTACGAGGCGCGTCCGACCTTCAAGTGGACGATGGACGGAAATACCTCCTATCCCGCCTTCCGCGTCCAGGTCACGAACGCGACGGGCACGGTGGTCTGGGATTCCGGCGTGCGGCGCGCGCCGAGCCCGGATCTCGACGGCGTCTACACCTTCAAGCCGGACGTCTACGTGGGCGACGGCCGCCTCGAGCCGAATGTGAACTACGGCTGGCGCGTGGTGATGTACAACGCGAAGTTCAGCCCGAGCCGGACGCGCGGCGTCAAGTGGTCGACGAACGAGCAGACCTTCCGCATGAACGCGCTCGCGAGCGCGACGAGCTACGGTTCGATCAAGGTGGCGGTGCGCTACTTCGGCCCGGACAATGTCCTCGCCAACGGCGACCTGCTCGTCGAGGCGTTCGCGACGCCCGACTTCACGGGCGATCCCGTCGCGCGGGTGCGGCTGGATGCCGACGCCAAGGCGGCCGCCGCGTCCGAGAACACCGCGCACACCGCCAACGCGGTTCTCGCGGGACTTCCGTTCGGCACCTACTACGTGCGGGCCTACGTCGACCTGGCCTCCTACGGCACGACCTACGCCAAGGACGATTATGAGTCCTGGGGCTACGTCTGCCCGCGCGACGGCAGTTCGGCCGACATGTTCCTGCCGACGGCGGTCACCCTGGCGTCCATCGGCGACAGTCCCGACGTCTACGACCTCTACATCGAGGACGTGGACACGAACGGCAACTATCTGCCCGACGCCTGGGAGGTCGTGAAGAACGGCGGCACGCTCGACAGCGGCACCAACCGCATCACCGACGACGGCGGCAGCCTCGTGACGATCAGCGACGACGTCAGAACCAACCTGACGGCAGTCGCCCAGACGGCGACGCTGCAGGGTCTGGCGGACTACGCCTTCAGCGTGGTGCAGAACGCCGGCGTGGCCGCGCTCGTGCTGAACGCGCAGAACCTGACCGCCGCGTCCAGCTACCTCGCGGCGGCCCGCTCGCGCATCGCGGCGATCGCCAGCGGCACGACGACCGAGGCGACGGGCATCGACATCACGGCCATCCTCGTCGACGAAAACACGGTCCAGATCACGGCCGAGGTTGCGGCGACGACGACGCAGACCGAGGGAACCGGCGGGCGTGCGCGGTTGCTGTACGCGGCGTCCGGCGTCTCCCCGTCCGAGAAAACGGTCCAGGGCACGGTCTACTACAGCTACGACCTGCAGAACTGGACGGCGGCCGAGCCCGTCACGATCCATATCGGCAGCGACGACACGGCGACGACCGACGAGTTTGAGATTCCGGAGGCGTGCATCGGACAGGAGAAGTGCTTCTTCCGGATCGTGGTGGAGTAAAAGGAAAAACAGGAAAACATGAAAAAGGCAATCCGTAAAGTTCTCGTCATCAACTCGGGCTCGAGCTCGCTCAAGTACCAGCTCTTCGA
>OCTW013432172.1_pt1 | contig 21709 bp, 18 predicted proteins | sample 1539671 | NCBI WGS metagenome assembly OCTW01 (sample SAMN02144230, study PRJEB22623) | gut metagenome | biome: sheep rumen | host: Ovis aries | place: New Zealand
GCCACAGTCTTCGAAGGCTCTGAGGAGGAAGGACTGGCACGCGACGACGAAGCAGCATCTATATGGGCACAGTTCCTGCCAGAAGATCATATCATTAATGGTAATAAGCACGACAACTTTTGGGAAATGGGCGACACAGGACCATGCGGGCCTTGTTCGGAACTGCATGTGGATTCTCGTTCCGCAGAAGAGAAGGCAAAGGTACCTGGCAAAAGCCTCGTCAATAAAGACCACCCACAGGTTATAGAAATTTGGAACCTGGTGTTCATGCAGTTTAACAGAAAAGCAGACGGCTCACTTGAGGAACTGCCTGCAAAGGTGATAGATACCGGCATGGGATTTGAACGCTTGGTGCGCACTTTGCAGGGAAAGACATCCAACTATGACACCGACATCTTCCAGCCACTCATCAAGACGATGGCAGACATGGCAGGATGTAAGTATGGCGAATCTGAGGAAAAAGATGTAGCCCTTCGCGTTATTGTGGATCATCTGCGTGCTATCGCTTTTGCCATTGCCGACGGACAGTTGCCAAGCAATGCTAAAGCAGGATATGTCATAAGACGAATCCTTAGACGTGCCGTAAGATACGGATATACATTCTTGGGACAAAAGGAGGCATTCATCTATAAATTGGTACCAACCCTCGTGGAGGAAATGGGAGAAGCTTTCCCAGAACTACCAGCACAGCAGAAACTCATCATGAAGGTGATGCAGGAAGAGGAAAGTGCTTTCCTGCGTACTCTGGAGAACGGTATAAAGTTGTTGCAAGGTATCATCAACGAGACAAAGGCAGCAGGAAAAGCAGAGATTGCTGGTGACAAAGCCTTTACACTCTTTGACACTTACGGGTTCCCTCTCGACCTCACAGAACTGATTTGCCGTGAACAAGGTTTAACAGTAGACGAGAAAGAATTCAGCAACTGCATGGAGGAGCAGAAAAAACGTGCCAGAAATGCTGCTGAGGTACATCTGGGTGACTGGGTAGTGCTACATGACAAGGAGTCAAACTTCGTAGGGTATGACTACACGGAATATCCTTGCCACATTGTGAAGTATCGTGAGGTACAACAAAAGAGAGGTACTGCCTATGAGATGATTCTCGACAATACTCCTTTCTATGGCGAAATGGGTGGCGAAATTGGCGATAGTGGCGTACTGGTCTCTGAAAACGAAGAGATAAAGGTACTTGACACTAAGAAGGAAAATGGTGTTGCAATACACATCGTTGACAAGATACCAGAAAACTGCGATGCAGAATTCATGGCTTGTGTAGATACCGACAGACGTCATGCTATCGAGAGCAATCATACCTGCACCCACCTACTTGACCAAGCACTTAGAGAGGTGCTCGGTGAGCATGTAGAGCAGAAAGGTTCACTGGTAACTGCTGACTATCTTCGCTTCGACTTCTCACACTTTGAGAAGGTTACACCAGAGCAGCTACGTGAAGTTGAACATATCGTCAATGAACGCATTCGTCAAAACATACCACTTGAGGAATTCCGCGACACCCCAATAGAGGAAGCAAAGCAACTTGGAGCCATAGCACTTTTCGGGGAAAAATATGGTGACAAAGTGCGTGTAGTGAAATTTGGTTCTTCAGTAGAATTCTGTGGCGGATGTCATGCTGCAGCAACAGGTCAGATAGGAATGGTGCGCATCATAAACGAAAGCAGTATTGCAGCTGGGGTGCGTCGCATCGAAGCTATCACAGGCAAGGCTGTAGAAGAACTGCTGGACAGAGCTCAAGATTTCCAGAATTCCCTGAAGGCTCTCTTTAACAATGCTCCAAACTTAATTGACACAATCACCAAGGCTATTGCAGAAAACAAAGAGCTACAGGCACAGGTGGACGAATTTAAGTCACAGCAAGCAGGGCAATTTAAGGAGAAACTGATAGCTGATGCTCGCGAAAAAGATGGTATAAAGATTCTAAGCGGAGTACTACCTATAGAGGCTCAGAATGCAAAAGATATGGCATTTCAGTTGAGACAACAGTTCCCAGAAAAGTTGGTTGTTGCAATAGGTTGCGTTTCGCAAGGCAAGCCGAACCTCACCGTTGCCATTTCTGATGACTTGGTAAAAGAAGGTAAGAATGCCGGACAGATAGTTCGTGAAGCAGGAAAACTGATACAAGGCGGTGGTGGCGGTCAGCCACATTTCGCTACCGCGGGAGGAAAAAATATAGAAGGTCTTAAGAGCGCAATTGACTTAATCGTTGAGTTAGCTCTGGCATAAGAGACTTCCGAATAGACAACGTAACAGAACATGTAGCCTGGAAATCCTGACTTAGGATACGAGGCTGCATGTTTTTTATTATCCTCATGACATCATTAAGTTGCTCATAGGGAAACTTAAATGTCAGTTGTTCTTCCACCTGGCGTTCCTCTATCCTACCCTCTGCTTTTGCATTTGCAATAGCATCATGAGCAGCCTCTCTATAAGCTACTATCAAGCCACCGGTTCCAAGGTTTACACCTCCGTAATAACGTATTACGAAAATCACGACATTAGTAAGGTTGGCACTTAGCAATGCTCCATGAATAGGTTTGCCAGCAGTAGAAGACGGTTCACCATCATCATTAGCCCGAAAGATGCTTCCATCACTGCCAAGCCGATAAGCATAGCATACATGACGGGCATCATAGTATTTCTTCTTATAAAACTGCTGTAGCTCCCTTACTTCCTCTGGAGTTTCCACATGATGTGCGAAAGCATAGAACTTGCTTCGCTTCTCCGTATAATATCCTTCGGAAACAGATGATATGGTGAGATAAGTATCTTCCATCTATACCTTCTTCAAGATGGACTTCATTGTTGACATCGGATGAGTAAGGTCGTCGCGAACAGTCATCATTTCATTAAAAAATTCCGAGAATGCCGCCTGCATGACATTTGGTCTTCGCTTACTCTTATCAGCATGGCTATTAACTATGATTCGTATGCCTTTGCTTTTCAATTGCACATGGAGATCTGTTCCTTCCATGATAGGGTCTCCATCAAAATGTATCACTCCGGGATTGGTGCGTGTGATATGGATATCTTTTGCCTTGAATGAACGGATTTTTGATGACTTGTCAAGGGTTTTGTTCATAAGATCTATCCCTACTTGTGGTGCATCTATAATATCAAAAGGTTCCATTATGACTACATCCAGCAACCCATCGGACATTGAAGCCTTAGGAGCTATATAGGCATCATTGCCATATTGAGAGGCGTTAGCAACAGATACGAGGAAAGCCTTATATGGCTCTGTTTCATTACCATCAAGAGTAATGGAATATGTCTCAGGCTTATATTTCAATCCCTCTACAAGTACATTTTCTATATATGTCATCGGACCACGCTTACCGGCATCAGCAAACTTTTTTGAGATGAAAGCGTCAAAGCCCATGCCGCAAGTACAGAAGAACGGGTGGTCATTTATCACACCATAATCCAGAGCATGAATAACCCCCTCACATATTATCTTCATCGCCCCTTCCATATTGATGGGAAGCATCAGATGACGTGCGAGCCCATTTCCTGAGCCACAAGGGATAATGCCTAATGCAGTCTGGGATTCCACAAGCCCACGAGCCACTTCATTTACAGTACCATCGCCACCTACAGCAACGACAATATCTATGCCCTCTTCCGCTTTCTGTTTTGCTATTTCGAAAGCATGACCAGCATATTCTGTAAAGATAATATCAATTTCGTTGGTCTCTCTATTTATATATTTATCTACTATTTCAGGTAGTTTATCCTTTTTACCCACACCTGAAATAGGATTTACTATGAAGACTATTTTTTTATTTTCAAGCATTGAAATATAATTGTCCTGACACTTTTTGCTCTGCAAAATTAATAAAATGACAAATAATAGGCGGAAAAACATGCTTAAAGATATATTATTTTGCACAAAATCAAATTTTCTGTGAAAAAAATTGTGACATCTCATATATTTTTTATACCTTTGCACGTGCATATATAGTTGTTAACTCGAAAAAATGGGACAATTACAAAAGAAATTCGAATCATATCGCTTACCACAGCGATTCATGGAAATGGGAGTATATCCATATTTCCGTGAGATTACCAGCAAGCAAGGCACCGAAGTATCAATGGGCGGACATAAAGTATTGATGTTCGGTTCTAATGCATACACAGGTCTCGTTGGTGACCAACGCATCTGTGATGCAGCAAAGCAAGCTATAGACCAATATGGCACGGGATGTGCCGGAAGCCGTTTCCTGAACGGAACGCTTGACATCCACGTAAAGTTGGAAAAAGATTTGGCAGAATTCGTACATAAAGATGAAGCACTCTGTTTCTCTACCGGATTCTCAGTAAACGCAGGTGTCATTGCTGCTGTAGGCGGTCGTGAAGACTATATTATCTGCGATGACAGAGACCATGCCAGCATTGTTGACGGACGCCGTCTGAGCTTCGCAAAGCAGTTGAAGTTCAAGCACAACGACATGGAAGACCTCGAAAACATTTTGAAGAAGCTTCCCTATGAAGCTGTAAAACTGATTATTGTTGACGGAGTGTTCTCTATGGAGGGCGATTTGGCAAAACTGCCAGAAATAGTAGAGTTGAAGAAGAAATACAACTGTTCTATCATGGTTGACGAGGCTCATTCTCTTGGTGTCTTTGGTGATCACGGCAGAGGTGTTTGCGACCACTTTGGACTTGCTGACGAGGTTGATCTCATCATGGGTACCTTCTCTAAATCCCTTGCATCTATTGGTGGATTTATCGCTGGTGACAAAGATACTATCAATTATCTGAGGCACAACTCAAGAACATATATCTTCTCTGCTTCTAACACCCCTGCTGCTACTGCAGCTGCACAAAAGGCTTTGGATATCTTGAAAGCAGAACCAGAAATTATCGAAAAGCTGTGGAATGTTACCAACTATGCTCTCAAGCGTTTCAAAGACGAAGGGTTTGAAATTGGTGATACCGAATCTCCTATTATACCTCTTTATATCCGTGATGCCGACAAGACATTCCTTATTACTTCTTTGGCATTCAACGCAGGAGTATTCATCAACCCAGTAGTCCCACCAGCATGTGCACCACAAGATACTCTTGTACGCTATGCCCTTATGGCTACACACACCAAGGAGCAGGTAGATCGCTCTGTTGACATCCTGAAAAAGATATTCGTAGAACAGGGGGTTATTAAATAAGTACGAAACAAATTACCTATTTTTAGGTATTGCGCAATAACGAAAAACTTCGTACCTTTGCACTCGATAACAAGAAAAGTTATCGGGTGCTATTTTTATAAAAGAAGTTTTTGTTAATAAGATAAAGTTCATAATGTTTTTGTAAGGTAAAGAAAAAAGGGATTAGCTGTGAAGCTCATCCCTTTATTGTAACCTTTACTCTCGCAATTCGTCGCTGTTCTTTCTTGAGAATCTCAAAAGTCAAATTCCCAAATTCGAACTTCTCGTGTATTCCGGGAAAATCGCCTTTCAACTCCAGCAACAATCCGGCAAGCGTATCAGCTTCGTCGAATTTTTCGAAGTAATCATCATCAAGTGAAAGGATGCGACAAAGGTCAACTATCTTTGTCTTGCCCTCAAATACAAACGTCTTATAGTCGAGTTTTACGTAGCCATTATCTTCCTCATCATACTCATCACTTATCTCACCGACGATCTCTTCCAGAATATCCTCGAGCGTGATGATACCGCTTGTGCCACCAAACTCATCGACAACGATAGCAATATGCACCTTGTTGGTTTGGAATTCCCTCAACAGGTCATCAATCTTCTTTGTCTCAGGCACGAAATGTGCCGGTCTGATGAGGGTCTGCCAACGGAAGGTATTCGATTTTCCGATATGAGGCAATAGGTCTTTAATGTAGAGAATACCGCGAATATTATCTATGCTTCCCTGATAAACAGGTATGCGGCTATAATTATTCTCTATAATATTATCTATAACATCCCTGAAGGAAGACTTGATATCTATATCAACAATATCCTGCCGGGAGGTCATAATCTCCTTCACCATTTCATCGCTGAAACGTATGATACCCTCGAGCATTTCTTTCTCGTCACGTATCTCCTCCTTGTCAGTCATATCCAGGGCCTGCTCCAATTCGTCTGCAGAAATATCATAGTCCCTTCTCTGCACAAAACGCTCGGCTATTATACCAGTTCCCAACAGCAGTGTGCCAATAGGCCAGAATAGCTGACGGAAAAACAATATGCCATTGACGACATTACGACAGAAAGATAACGAAGATATACGGGAATATACCTTTGGAATAATTTCTCCAAAGAGCAGCAACAAAAATGTCAGCAATACCGTAACGACCAAGAAATTCAACCAATATGCCGTACCGAAATCCACCATCTGCCCTATAGCATAATTAAGCAGCATGATGATTGTCACATTGATAAAATTATTGGTGATGAGGATTGTTGCAAGAGTACGCTCAGAATCTTCTCTGAGCATAAGAATCTTCTTGTCCTTCACATTGTCAGGGTTCAGTTCTGACAAGTCCTTGGGCGTTAAACTGAAAAAAGCTATTTCTGAACCGCTTGCAAATGCCGACATCATAAGTAAGAATATCGATGCTATGATACATATTATAGCACTGATGCCGGGAGCATAAAACTGTATTTGCGATAAAGGGTCGTCCATTTAGGATTGCGTTGCGGGTTTAGGGGTTAATAATTCCAAATTATCCACTATCACCTCTGTAGTAGTGCGTTGAATGCCTTTCTTATCATCATATTGACGATATTGTATCTTGCCATCTACATATATCTTATCACCAGTATGTACGTACTGCTCTACAATCTTTGCCAAGCGACGATAAAACACAAGATTATGCCAATCGGTCCTATCTGGCACCTTAGTGCCATTGGCAAGAGTATATCCACGTTCTGTAGTTGCCAGACGTACATTTGCAACAGCCTGATCCTGATCGAAATATCTCACCTCAGGCTCTGCCCCTACATTACCTATAAGAATAACCTTGTTCATGACAATGGTTTTTCTGCACCAAGATAGTGACAATGGAAATTCTTTCCTCGTGCAGCAGGAAATTGCGACCGTTTATCAACACATGTCAGCAGATAGTCACAAATACGATTGTAACAATCTTGCATTGACTCCGCCTTACATTGGGCGGTGAATGTAGTGTCACGATATTCGCATTTTCCAAGATGGTTCACTACGACACGCTTGAAATCCAACGTGCCTTCATACCATCCAGGCAATATTTCCTGTAAGCGTTTCTGTTCCTGTGCCTTGGAGTCATTACCACCAGGCGCCGGCTGACGTACAGCCTTCTTGTCCTTAAAATCCTGCAGACTTTTCGCTTCAGTTTTAATAACAATAAAATACTGGCGGGAACGTACCTTGTAACGCTTTGGATAATAATCCGAGCTCTCAACATAGTCACGCAAATCAGCCTCCAGTTCAGGAGTTATTTCTATTTCGTCAAGATTTGAAAGAAATACGATAGCCTCTTCGACATCATGCACAAGAGTCTCGTCATCAAAATATCTTAGGTATAAGTTCATTTCTAAAAGAAAAAAGAAGAATAATATAAAACAACAGGGAAGTGAGCGGAAAACGGGACTCGGACCCGCGACCCCAACCTTGGCAAGGTTGTGCTCTACCAACTGAGCTATTTCCGCATCAGGAAAAGTGAAGAGGAGGAGACTCGAACTCCCACGTCGCAATTGACACTACCCCCTCAAAGTAGCGCGTCTACCAATTCCGCCACCTCTCCGACTTTTACGTTGTTATTTTTATGTTATGTGCCCAGAACAGGACTCGAACCTGCACGCCTCGCGGCACACGCACCTGAAACGTGCGCGTCTACCAATTCCGCCACCTGGGCAAAAGACTTTCCAAGAAAATAACCTTTGTAAGTTCCTGTTGTTTCAATAAGAAGAGCGGAAAACGGGACTCGGACCCGCGACCCCAACCTTGGCAAGGTTGTGCTCTACCAACTGAGCTATTTCCGCATTATACGCTTGCAATTTTTCAATTGCGGATGCAAAAGTAATATTTTTTTTTTAATTATACAACTTTTTCTGATTTATTTTTTAAAAAAAGATATATTTAGCGCTTTTTTACTTGACAAATATCAACTTTGCTATACTCTTAAGCCATTAGCAAAAGCTGCAGCATCCATCTTTGGCTTTCCTACGGGTTGAAGCTTCAACAATTCCAACGGTCCGTCATTACACATTATATATATATGTTTCTTTTCTTTTATCAGAGTTCCTTCTGACACCCCATCAGGAACTTCCTTCTTTTCGCATTTGCCGGCTTTGTATATCTTCATCTCCATTGTCGTTCCGTCTGGCAATGTTACTTCTCCCCATGCTCCAGGTATAGGGCTCAGGCCTCTGATGAAGTCATAAACCTGCTTGGCATCCCAAGCCCAGTTTATCTTACAATTGCTTTTAGTAAGCTTTGGGGCATCGTGCAGGTTTCCCATCTCTGCCTGGGGCTTGCTTTCAATTGTTCCGTTGCCGTCTATCAAGGCATCGATAGTTTCGATTGCTATCTGTGCCCCCAATGCCATCAAGCCATCATACACATATTCCACATCGGCATCGTTTGGAATATCAAACGGCTTCTGCATTATAATACGACCTGTATCTATATCATGATCCAAGAAGAATGTCGTCACTCCTGTCTGTGTCTCGCCATTTATGATTGCCCAGTTAATGGGAGCCGCCCCTCTATACTGTGGCAACAAGGCTGCATGCACATTAAACGTACCAAAGCGCGGCATCGCCCATACCACTTCCGGCAGCATTCTGAAGGCAACGACTACCTGCAGGTCTGCATTATATGCCCGTAGCTGCTCCAAGAATACTTCATCCTTCATCTTTTCAGGTTGCAAGACAGGAATTCCGTGTTCCTGAGCATACACCTTCACAGCTGGAGCATGCAGCACGGAAGCATGTCGCCCGACGGGTTTATCTGGCTGAGTCACAACAGCTACTACGTTATATCCGCCCTCCACGAGAGCCCGCAATGTGCCGACTGCAAACTCAGGAGTTCCCATGAAGACAATTCTCAAATCACTCTTTACCATAGTTCTTCTGCATCAAATACAGGACCTTCTGTGCATACGCATACATTACCCCTGTCCTTCGTTTTCTCAACACAACACAGGCACGCCCCTACTCCACAAGCCATCTTGTTCTCAAGACTCACCTCACATTTCACGCCCATTTCCTTGGCACGTCGTGCTACAGCCTTCATCATAGGGGCTGGACCACAGGTGGAAACGAGTTCAAAAGTTTCCTTTTCCCAAATGGTATGGTCGGTCACAAAGCCCTTTTCACCTTCGCTGCCGTCTTCTGTAGTAACAAAAACGCGCCCCAGGGCTTTGAAGTCATCCACCATCAGCAAATCCTTCTTCGAACGTGCTCCGAGCAGGAAGGTAGGCTCAACACCCATTTCCTTCATCTTACGTCCAAGATACAATAATGGCGCTACGCCTACTCCGCCGCCCACCAGCAGTCTCTTCTGCTTTTCCATAGAGAAACCGTTACCCAGCGGAAGAACAACATTCAGGGTATCACCGGCATTAAGCATACCCAGATGCTTTGTACCGTCACCGATACATGCCACCAACAGGTGCAGCTCGTTACGTTCTTTGTCAACATTATTTATTGATATCGGACGACGCAGGAATGTAGTAGGCGAGCCATCTACACGCACCTCTACGAACTGTCCGGGGAGCATTTCCGGCAACGTATCTTTATGGGTCAGCTTCAGCAGCACATATTTCTCATTTATATGCACCACCTGGCTTACACTCATATCCAAGCAATATTTCTTCATCAAATTTCCCTTAGAATTTCCAATACTAATTTCCACACTTTCTCTACTGATGGTATATGCAGCCTCTCGTCAGGAGAATGAACTCCCCGCATCGTCGGTCCCATAGACAACATATCGAGATTAGGATACCTCTCGGCAAACAATCCACATTCCAAACCCGCATGGATGCCGATTATCTTTGGTTCCTTGTCATACAGATGCCTGTAGCATCTCTGCGCCACGTCCCTGATATGGCTGTCCGGACGCATCTTCCATGCCGGGTAGCCGTCATTGTGTATTATCTCGTCGGCGCCTGCCAATTCATATACGGCACGAACGGTATTCACCATATTCTTTAGGTTACTCATTACCGAGCTTCTCTGGGATGATACCACGACACATTTGCCCTCACTCGTCTGCACGGAAGCCAGATTCGACGATGTCTCTGTTATCTCTCCCAATACAGTATCCTGCACAACGGAAAACACCCCGGTATGAACAGCCTGAAGGGCGTGTATCAAGCGCATGCCAAGATTGAAAGGTATCACCTTTACGGCTTCCGCACTCTCCATGTGCCACTCTATGCTTGGTTCCGTAACATGGAATTCTTCTTCCACTTCTGCACAATACACATTCCAGTCGGCCCTTGCTTTTTCTTTCTCAGCAAAGGGAACAGCTATTACGGCTCTGCCGTCTCGAGGTATGGCATTGTGCAGTCTTCCCGCATTAAATTCTGCAACACAGACAGGCATCTTCTGCTGCTCCATATATATAAAGCGGCTCAGCAGTTTTATGGAGTTAGCCCGTTTTTTGTTTATATCGTCTCCGCTATGTCCGCCTGTAAGTCCCTTCACACTTATTTCCATGAAGAACCAACGTTTTGTCTTGTCGGCATCCTCTCTTTCAAAGTTAAAGGTGGCAGTTGTCGTCTTTCCGCCAGCACATGAGACATAGAAAAGCCCCTCGTCTTCCGAATCCAGGTTCAGGAGATAGTTGCCGCGCAGCATGTCGGCTTTCAAGTTATTCGCCCCTGTCAGCCCTGTTTCTTCATCACGTGTGAACAGGCACTCTATCGGACCATGCTCTATTGTGTCAGAATCCAGCAGAGCCAGTTCCATCGCACATCCTATGCCGTCGTCAGCACCCAGCGTGGTACCGTCCGCCATTAGCCATTCGCCTGTAGCATTGGGCTTGCCGTCGGCATCAGCCACGTATGCGACGATTGGGTCATTCATGAAGTCTATCTCCTTATCTACCAACTTGTCACACACCATGTCCATGTGGCTCTGTATCGTCAGCGTAGGCTTGTTCTCCATACCGGGAGTGGCACCCTTCCTTATTAGGACATTGCCTGCTTCATCAACTATTGTCTCAAGACCTCGCTGCCTGCCAAACTCCTGCAAATAGGTTATCATTTTCTCCTCATGCTTTGATGGACGAGGAATCTTATTTATCTCACCAAAAAACAGAAATACGTCCTTTGGGTTTAATAATTCATAATTCACAATTACAATTTCTTAATTAAACTAAAAAACGATTATCTTTAATCTCACACCCTTCTCTACTCTTGAACTTTTTTCGTACATTTGCATGCAAAAATAGTAAAAAGGACGCAATTAACAAAATCTTTTATAATAAAAATGGCAAAAAATTTTACTTTTAACGCTATTGCAGCAGCAGTCGTAGCACTTTTCACTCTCGCTTCATGCGACAACTCTCCCAAATCCGACTCTTCTACAGAAGAGAAGAAAGAAGTCCCCTCAACCATCAAGATTGCCTTCGTTGAGGTTGACTCTATCATGACACAGTACGAGTTCTGCAAGGAGTATTCATTGATCCTCGAAAAGAAGAGCCAGAATATCCAGAGTACCCTTCAGCAGAAGGGACAGGCACTACAGTCAGCAGCTGCTAACTTCCAGCAGAAGCTGCAGCAGAATGCCTACACTCGTGAGCAGGCAGAGCAGATACAGGCAAGCCTTCAAAAGCAGAATGCCGACCTCGAGGCTCTCCAGGCACGTCTCTCTGCCGAGTTCCAGAACGAGACAGCGAAGTTCAACGAAGCATTGCACGATTCACTGCAGCACTTTATAAATAAATATAATAAGGATAAGAAATACACCATGATTCTCTCCAAGAGTGGCGACAACATCCTTTATGCCAACAAGGGCATCGACATTACAGACGAAATTGTCAAAGGTCTGAACAAAGCATACAAGAAAGGTTCCACCAAAAAAGAAGAGAAGAAATAATAGTGAGGGAAATCCGTTGGGGAGTAATCGGTTGCGGTGAGGTAACCGAGAAGAAGAGCGGACCTGCTTTTAACGAAGTTGAGGGTTCAAGACTTGTGGCTGTCATGAGCCGCAATGCCGACAAGGCATGCTCATACGCCGAACGTCACGGCATCGCCACATGGTACACCGACCCGCAGGCTCTTGTTGACGACCCCAACGTCAATGCCGTCTATATAGCCACTCCGCCCTCTTCGCATGCCACCTATGCCATCATGGCTATGCGAGCAGGAAAGCCCGCCTATGTCGAGAAGCCGCTGGCAGCCTCGTATGATGACTGCGCACGCATCAACCGTGTGTCAGAAGAAACCCATGTTCCTTGTTTCGTAGCCTACTATCGCCGCTACCTTCCCTATTTCCAGAAGGTACGGCAGTTGCTCGACGAAGAGCGCATCGGCAAGGTGCTCAATGTGCAGATACGTTTTGCCTGCCCACCGCGTCAGGTCGATTACAATGCTCCTGACCAACGCCCCTGGCGCATACAGCCCGACATAGCAGGAGGTGGATATTTCTACGACCTCGCCCCCCATCAGTTTGACATCCTGCAGCAGTTCTTCGGCGTCATAGTCTATGCCCGTGGATATTCCTGCAACAGGGGCGGTCTCTATCAGGCAGAAGATACGGTAAGTGCCTGCTATCAGTTTGAGAGCGGTCTGCCCGGCAGCGGCTCATGGTGTTTTGCCGGCCACGAGTCAGGACGTGAAGACCGCATAGAGATTATAGGCTCCGAAGGCATCCTCTCATTCTCCGTATTCGACTATACCCCAATAAGCCTCCACACCTCTGATGGTGTAGAGAATATCGTTATAGAAAATCCCCGATACGTACAGCAGCCCCTCATACAGGATGTTGTTGCAACACTACAAGGCAAGAGCGACTGCCAATGCACCTCGCTCAGCGCCACACCTACCAACTGGGTCTTAGACAAGATTCTAAAGAAGTTTTGAAAAAAGCTGTTTTTGCATCCATTCTGTCACTCTCCACAATATGCGCCACGGCACATGTTGACACCCCTGCACTGTCTCCTCTGCAAGACTCTCTCACCCTCCTTTCGCAAAAAGATTCCATTCCTGTCGCGCCCAAGCCAAAGAAGCAGAACATCTTCAAACGCATATATTATTTCTGCGACAGGATATTCTCACCTCCGCGTGATTCCAACTACATTCAGGTGCAGGACTACAACTGGTGCGGCGAAGTACAGCTCACCAATCGCTTTGAGATGTACGAAATCGACAACGGCTCCGACTTCTTCCTTCGCGTAGCCCCCAAGGTGCGCACCCGCGTAGGTCCCTTCTTCGGATGGCGATTTGCATTCTTCGGCTACAATATCGACATCAAGTCTCTCTTCAACCATGAAGACATCGACCTTTCCGGTTCCATATATTCCTCAGCCTTCGGCATAGACCTTTTCTATCGCCGCGTAGGCGGAAACTACAACATCAAACGCCTCATCGTCAACGATACCAACTATTCCACCGACCTCAAGGACCTTCCCTTCGACGGTATCAATGTCGGCATGTCGCGCATCAATTTCTATTACGTCACCAACTATAAGAAATACAGCCACCAGGCAGCCTTCTCCCAAACCAACCGCCAGCTCAGGTCTGCCGGTTCCCTGCTGCTGGGTGCCGCCTATGCCCACAACCGCATCACGGTAGATTGGGAAAGACTGACCAACGTCATAAACACCACCTACAACACCCACCTACCCACAAACGTCATAACAGGCAATCAGAAGAACAACGAAATAACCTTTACTGCCGGCTATGGCTACAACTGGGTTTTCTCCCGCAACTGGTTGGCAGCAGGCGAGCTGACAGGCGGCATCGGAGTACTCTTCCATCATGCCGACTCACAGAAGCCCGAATCAACCTCCGACATTTTTAAATCCCTCAACAACTTCGCCAACAGCTACCTCGCCTTCAACGGCAACGCACGCCTCGCCATACTATGGAACAACGGTCCGTGGTTCTGCGGAGCACAAGGAGTATTCTTCTATTATCAGTCAGGAAACGGCAAAGTTATCAATCGCAATCTTCTTGGCACGACATACGTATATGTAGGTTATAATTTCTAAATTTAAGCCATTCTCAAAAAAAATCTCTCAAATATTTGGTAGTCTCAAAGTTTTTAATTACCTTTGCACCCGCAAAGCCAACATGGTGCCCGTAGTTCAGTTGGTTAGAGCGTCAGATTGTGGTTCTGAATGTCGTCGGTTCGAGCCCGACCGGGCACCCCAGAAAAAAGAAGACATCGCTGAAAAGCAATGTCTTTTTTTGTGAGTACTCCCTTCCCTCGGAGGGGCTGGGGAGAGGTCGTAGGTCAAAACGAGCCGTGTCCCATGCAACTGGTAGTTCCGATGGCGGTCAAGGCTGCCGTGAGGATGCTGATAATGACCTGAATAACAGTCTTCCAAGTTTCTTTTTTCATAGTCTTTTGATTTAGTGGTAAAACATTCTTTTTGAAAAGAGTGCGCCCGTAGGCGCTACTATTTACCCTTCGTCACCCGTTCCACCGCTTGGCGTGCCGCCACCGCCGGTAGTTGGGTCAGTGCTTGGGCTTGGGTTCTGGTTATCGTTCTCTGGGTCTTTCACTTCTCCAGCGTCAGTAGTGACACGCTTCACGATTTTGCCATTGCGGTCGTAGCAGGTAATCTGGATGCTGGTGTTTGCCAACTCGTCCTTCAAATCTACAGAAGGAGTGAACACGATGCGGCGGCTCTTGATAAGGTCGGTCTTCACCTCGTTGACGTCAGCCACAGCCTTCGAACGGAGAGCGAAGCGCATGGTTCCCAGTCCTGGCAGTGCCACAGAGTGACCTTCCGTCGCCCATGCCTTGATTACCTCGCCTGCTGCGTCCCAGCAAGCCTGCATCACACCCTGGCTCACACCGCTGCGGAGAGCAGCCTCGCGGATGACCTTCTGCGTCTTCAGTGCAGTATATAGGTCAGGAGTCATTACATAGTAGTAACCAGGTTTCTTACCGATTTTGAGTTCGGTTTCTCGTGCATTAACTTTGATTGCCATGATGATAAAAGTTTTTTTAGTTTAACATTGAATATTGAAAATTGAGGATTTATGACTTTGGCGCCTTAAGTGTCACTACCCCCTACTTCGTACATTAATCTCTTTCACTCCTTTCTTCACTCCTTTCTTCACTCCCTTTCTTCACTCCCTTTTTTTGTTCCCCTTAGGGGCTGCAATTTTTTTCCTTAGGTTTCACGTTGCAAAGGTACGACATTTTTTCTCCATGCTCCAAATTTTCGCCCTCCAATTGGGGCGATTTTCAGCACCAATTGACGACATTTTTGCAAAGCCGTATTTTTTATTCAGAAAACTATTCAAACTGTTCGTTCGCCTCTTGCCCCTGTAGCGTGACAATCCATTGTGGGCAGAAACCGAACAAACAGTTCGAACAGTTTTGTGAGTGCGAACGACTATAGAAGGATAATTATATATATATAATTATAGGGTCAGTTTCACTCTTACACAAAAACTGTTCAACTGTTCGTCTGTTCGGAGAGAGGTGTTAAATAATGTGTAAATGTAGATTAAGGCTGGGGGACATTCTCTTGTTTATTTTGACAATTCCTTGTCTCGCTTCTCTACTGCCTCGTAGAATTTATTTTGGGCATCATGGACTTTTTGGACATCAGAAGGGGTAGCTTTCGCCTTTCCAAGCCTGTTATCCAAACTTGACAGTTTCTCATTGACATCTTGGGTTATCTGGGCAAGTCTCCCCTGAGAGGAGGCAGAAATCACTTTCTCAGTACCTTCCTCATAAACTTCTATATAGTCTTTGGCTGATGATGTGCATGCTGTTATGCCGAATACTATTGCTATGATGAATACAATTTCTCTAATCTTCATATGTTTTCCTTATTATCCTTTTGCTTACGCTAACCTCCTCACGCTCAGCAATTGAATGTATAAAATCCATTGCTCTCGCTTAATCGGGGCTATCTGAATACGGCTGCAAAGATAAGGAAAACTATTCAATTATACAAACTTATTAGTAAAAAATTCAATAAAAAATATCATTTTTTGAAGAATTGTTTGCGTTCACAGTGTATTTAAGAGTTGTTTGCAACCTCTTACACAGTCGTTCCAAGTAGCATCAAAATTGTCTGTGTACCATGGGTCTGCCACGTCTCTGTCTAACAGCATGCGTATCTTACCATCGGGGTCTCCGCCGCACATTCTTTTCATATTACGAATATTATAGGAATCCATGCCGATAAGCAGGTCGTAATAGTTGTAATCCTGACGTGTCAGCTGGCGGGCGCGTTTGCCGTCGCAGCCGATGCCGTGTTCTGCTAACTTGCGACGTGCCGGGGGATAGACGGGATTGCCTATTTCTTCCGTACTGGTGGCAGCGGAGGCTATTTCGAACTCTCCCCCCCTGCCGGCTTCGCTGACGAGGTGTTTCATTATGAACTCTGCCATCGGGCTGCGGCAGATATTTCCATGACAGACAAATAATATTTTTTGCATTTTAAAAAAAGGGGAGTGAGAAGGGAGTGAGAAGGGAAATGAACAAGGAGTGAAAATTGGAAAAACGCCTGCACGTCATCCCGACGTACAAGCGCTACTTAATCAATCTATTATGTTTCCTAATGCTTAACCTTGTACTGCTGCTACGCCTGGGAGTACCTTTCCTTCGATAGCCTCGAGGAGGGCACCACCACCGGTAGAGATGTAGCTTACCTTGTCGGCAAGACCGAACTTGTTGACACATGCAACAGAGTCACCACCGCCGATGAGAGAGAAAGCGCCTTCTGCTGTAGCCTCTGCAATAGCATTGCCGATTGCACGTGAGCCGTCGCAGAAGTTGTCGAACTCGAATACGCCGGCAGGACCGTTCCACAGGATTGTCTTACAACCCTTAATGGCTGCAGCGAACTTCTTCTGTGCCTCAGGACCTGCATCAAGACCTTCGAGATCTGCAGGAATTGCATCTGATGGGTAAATGCTCTGTGGTGCGTCGTTAGCAAACTCTGGTGCGCAGATAGCATCTGGAGCCATAACGAGTTCGACTCCGTTCTTCTTTGCTAACTCTTCTACGCCGAGAGCAACGTCGAGCTTATCGTTCTCACAGATAGACTTACCTACCTCACCGCCGTGTGCCTTTGCAAAGGTATATGTCATACCGCCGCAGAGGATGAGCTTGTCAACCTTGCCGAGAAGGTTCTCGATGATGCCAATCTTTGAAGACACCTTAGAACCGCCCATGATAGCGATGAATGGACGCTGTATGTTGTTGAGGACATTGTCAACTGCCTTTACCTCTTTCTCCATGAGAAGACCGAGCATGCGGTTGTCCTTGTCGAAATAGTTTGCTATAACGGCTGTAGAAGCGTGTGAGCGGTGTGCTGTACCGAAGGCATCCATTACCCAGCAGTCAGCGTATGAAGCGAGTTTCTTTGCAAACTCTTTCTGACGCTCCTTCATCTCCTTCTTTGCTGCATCATAGCCAGGGTCTGTTTTCTCAATGCCAACTGGCTTGCCTTCCTCTTCCGGATAGTAGCGAAGGTTCTCAAGCAGCAGGACTTCACCAGCCTTCAGAGCAGCAGCCTCTGCATCAGCCTTTGCGCAATCAGGAGCAAACTTTACCTCAGAAACGCCAAGTGCCTTTGCAACAGCGTCCTTAATCTGACCAAGTGACAATTCTGGCTTAACCTTGCCCTTTGGCTTACCCATGTGGGACATGATGATGAGGGCACCGCCCTTCTCAAGAATGAGCTTGAGAGTTGGAACTGCACCACGGATACGAGTATCGTCGGTGATTTTACCATCCTGAAGAGGCACATTGAAATCTACACGAACAATTGCCTTCTTACCTGCAAAATTGTAATCGTTAATGTTCATTTTAGAATTTGTTTGATTTATAGGGTTAAAAATAATTTCGCGGCACAAAGATACAATTTAAATGGAAATAATGCAAGAAAAAAACATAATTTTCAATTATCAGTTTTCAATTTTCAATTATTTTTAGTATTTTTGCAAACAAAAGAAGACAATAATCATGATAAATTACGACCTGACAAAGATTTCCACTATCATATTTGATGTGGATGGTGTATTATCCAAGAATACCATTCAGATGGACAAGGAGGGTAATCCGCTCCGTACCGTAAACATTAAAGACGGCTACAGCATGCAGCTGGCTGTGAAGATGGGGCTGCGCCTTGTCATCATCACCGGCGGACACGATGCTGCCATAGCCAAACGCTATCACTATCTGGGCATCAAGGATGTTTTTCTGTCGTGTGGCGTAAAGATAAAGAAATACAAGGAATACCTGCAGGAAAACGGCATCAGCAACGAAGAGGTCATTTACATTGGTGACGACATTCCTGACTATGAGGTAATGAAAGAATGCGGCTGCCCATGCTGTCCGAAGGATGCCTGCCCGGAGATACGCGACCTGTCAACGTATGTCAGCCCCAGCAACGGCGGTGAGGGTGTTGCCAGAGACATCGTGGAACAGGTGCTCCGCGCTCAAGGCAAGTGGCTCTCAACAGAGAAGGCTTTCGGGTGGTAAGCTGAAAAGCAGAAAGGGTATAGAAAGACAAGAGGTGCAGACTTTTCTGCACCTCTTTTGTTATTTGACATATCACTATTCTTCGTCTGGAAATTTTCCGTTGAGGATATAGTTAACTATATACATAACGTCCGACATACCGACCTCTCCATCTTGATTAGCATCGGCAGCCTTCTCATCGAAGGAAGCGTCAGGAGAGCCTAAGATATAGTTCACTATGAACATCACATCCGGCATTCCCACCTCACCGTCACCATTGGCATCGCCACGAAGTGTCGGAACGACATTGTCGATATATGCTTGCTGTGCCTTCTGTATTGCCAGCTGTTCATTGAAAATATCCATGAAAACATTTGGCAGGGACGTAATCATTCTTTCTGCATTATCAATGGCTTGCTGGAATATAGCAATCGCCCTGTCAGACCTCTCACCACGATACTGCTCAAGAGCTTCACGAGCCTCGACACAATACTTTGCAAGAATTTGCATACCAACGTCAACACCACGCGTACTATTCATATTAGCCATAGAGATGGCAGATGTGCGATAAGCCGTGAAGGACGGTATTGCCACGCCTTCTCCCGCCATCTCGAAGGAGGTTCCCGAAGAGAGGGCTTGCGAACCATCGGTAACAATATTGGAGAATGTTCCTATATAGCCTTCATAACCGATGCTTGCCGGCATTTTGTCAAGAGAATACACATCGACATCTGCTGCCTCTATATACTCTATGGCATGAGTCATGAGATATACATAAGGTGTACCAGCTTGCATCACGGTAGCACTTGCGTCAGTATTTTTAGTATTATCTTTATAGTATCTTGCCAGCATACCGACAGGGGTGTCTGCCGCGAACGGCAGTATGAGGGTATTCCAATAGTATGACGATGAAGTGCAGGCAACTCCATTGATATGAAGCGACGCCTTCTTTGCCTTAAAATTATCTGCCGGGTCATAATTATATCCCTGCTGCAATCTTAACTCTTCACAGACACCATTGACAACGACATTACACTGTTGTGCCAATGCTTGGTTGGAGAAGACAATGGCATTAGGATTTGCCGGCATAGTGAGGTCGGCAGGAATCTTAGCACTTGTATTACGGAGGTCTATAGATGTTACGGTAGCATCATTGGCGATGCCACGATATTCAAGTTTGTCAAAGGTTGTGCCGGAAATCACGACACGCGTTCCCTCACGTTCTACTATCATATCACTGCCAGCAAGCATAAAGAAAGCAAGAGTATCTGAACATTCGGAATCGTAGTTGAGAGGCAAGAACAACGTACCAATGCCGTTGCCAACACTTGCACTGATTGATGCCTTGTAAAGCACGCCGGGCTTGAGTTGACAGAACTCAAACGGAATATCCTTCACATCCTTCGGTTCGAAGATAGTATCTCTTTCTACTTGTGTCTCTGCAATTTCACAATTTCCGTCTGCATCGACAGAAGAAACAACAGCTGTAATGACTGGCACACAATGTTTGGAGACGGGTCTGCTTGTCATATCATTGCTGAAGTTTGCCGACATAATCATGCCCGAGCCACTTTCTACCTTATATACCTTCCTGGTAATTTTCTCACCATTATAATTGAATGTTTTCTCTTCGGCACCGCTGTTATCAACAGTAACATTGTGAAGTTTTAAAGAACTCCAGGATTGCCGTACCGGCTCAGCTGTTTCTGTAACATAAAGAGTGCTGAGATTCTTATCGGTTATGATAAAATACAGACCTGCTGCATTCTGATAGGCATTGAAATAAGAGGCCATCTCTGATACAGTTTCGCCTTTTTTTATTACACCGCTATATGAGCCGATGGCTTTATCCAACGTCGTTCCGGCAGGAAGTGATGTTGTAGAACTATAGAAGAGATACAACCCATCTATATCAAAAGAACTGTTATTGGTAACACCAAAGGTTATCTTATTATCAAGATGTTGGTAAAGAGCTCCGCCAACAATCTCCACGCTAAACTGTCTGTCAATATTTGGTGAATATATCCTATATACCATCTGCTGGTCGTCAGGACGGCTGCCCATAGCTCCACGGTTGGTTTCTGCCATAGTGAAATAGCCATCATAGCCGTTTCCCCAACCGAAGTTAATGTGGAAGGTATTGCTTGCCGAATTATATCCGTCAACGACATAGGCATGACCATCCCATCCCTCTTTATCCTTATTATAGGAGGAATATAGTACAGGTCTTCCCTGCACGAGGTCGCTTATAACCATCTTCTCCCAGGCTACCTGAGTGAAATTGTTTTTCTCAACATATTCGCCTCGCGTCAATCCTATCTGGTTTTGGAAGACATCCTGCATATTCCATATATATCCTCCTGTGCTGGAACCATAGGTAAGCCAAGCACTTGTACCCATCAAGACACACAGACGAGCCATAGCAGCATTGCCGGCAGACGTAGTGCTGTTGTCTGCCATTTTCTCCCACTCAAACGGAGTACCTTTCTTCACTATGACAGATGTCACCGGAGCGTCGCCATAATCGTAGGTAGGGGTATCATACTGGCTGACGGCATTAAGACCTTCATTACGCCAATAGTATGCTATCTGTGAAGCAGCCGTTGCGACACATCCCGTAACAGCCCTGCCGCCACCGTCCTTACGCTGCGGACAGAGGTTATTCCACGGGCTACTCTGATGCCAATGGCTGGTAAGCAGAACAGGGATATCCTTATCATAGGAACTTGCAGTAACAGATGAATAGGGCTTATTGATTCCACGTGCCTGTGCTTCACTGACAGCTTCTGCATAGTGGTCAATGATAGCCTTCAACGCCGGCGACATATTCGCCTCGTCATAATCACCTCCTTCGGTATAGCCTATGATGTCAGGAAGGCAATCGTCACCAGAAACGATAACAAATCCTTCATTCTCTCCACGAGAGAAGATATAAAGAGGCTGAGACTCATCTGTGCCAGTAGCTCCTGAGATACCTCTCATCGCCCTTGACATAGAGTTTTGGGACTTCATATAAGGCTGCGCCTTTAACCATGCCTCACTTTTGCTAACAGTGTCAGCATAGGAGAAAAGCGGTGTCATCAGGAGCCCTA
>OCTW013390818.1_pt1 | contig 21700 bp, 12 predicted proteins | sample 1539671 | NCBI WGS metagenome assembly OCTW01 (sample SAMN02144230, study PRJEB22623) | gut metagenome | biome: sheep rumen | host: Ovis aries | place: New Zealand
TGCCATCCGTTATATCTCTAACGGCACGATGCTGAACAACATCAAGGACATGCTGGCCGCTCTGCCTGCCGAGGCCGATGCAGCCCTGAAAGCTCGGGTAGAGAAGCTCATCCCCGTCTATGAGGATGCCCTGAACTATGCCAAGAGTCTCGACTCTCAGGATGCCTTCGACTTCCTGGCCCGTCGCCTGTACGACATGACAGCCGAGCTCGTGATGAGCCTGCTCATCATCCGCGACGCTGCCAAATGTCCCGAACTGTTCGCCAAGAGTGCACAGGTGTATGTCCGCATGACGGAGGAGGAGGTATGCGGCAAGAGCGCCTACATCAAGAACTTCACCGCAGAAGACCTCGAAAACTTCAAGGCAGCAGAGCCTGAAGCCGAAGAGGCATAAGTTCTCATCATGGCTGCGCACAACGAACTTGGTAAATGGGGTGAAGACCTCGCTGCTGAGTACCTGCGCAGCAAAGGCTACGTCATCATCGAGCGCGATTGGCGCTCAGGTCGCCGAGACCTGGACATCATCTCAGCAGATGGTGACGTAGTCGTTTTCGTTGAAGTGAAGACACGCCGCAACACCATCTTCGGCGAACCCGAGGATGCCATCGACTGGCACAAGCGGCAAAGTCTGCAACAAGCCATCAACCACTACGTCAAATTCAAGCATCTCCGACAGGAAATCCGATTCGACATCATATCCATAGTCGGCACGCCTGAGACTGGGGCCGATATCCGTCACGTAATAGACGTGGCCTTGCTATAGTCCTCAGTCTGGCTCCTCGTCGTAAAGGCGTACGACACGGAAGAGGCGTTCCACCAAGCGCGGAACCCCATAATTATCCAGATCATTTTCCTCCACCCATATATAGTCCGGCGGCAGTTGTGGCGGTTCGTCTGTCTGGAGCAACGCAAAGTCGGCAAGTATCACCTGATGCGTGAGCACATGTTTCACCTCACGCTTAAGAATGGTGAACCACCCTTTAAGGTCTGGCTTGAACTCCTCGTTTTCCAAATAAGGCTCCCACAGTCCTTGCCAGATATCCCCTGCCCCACGGCGATGGATGGCCACCTTTCCCCTACACCTTATATAAATATAGGAAAGGCGGCGCTCGCGCACCCTCAGCGTCTTCTGCTTCACTGGCAGTTCCTCTACGCTGTCCGTATGTGCTGCCTCACAAGTATCCCAGAGCGGACATTTGAAACACCGTGGCGACTGCGGCGTACACTGTATGGCGCCAAAGTCCATGATGGCCTGGTTATACGCCGCCACACTCCGCGAGTCCTCTGGCAGCAGGCTCTGCGCCATAGCAGCAAACACCTTCTTGCCCTCAGTCGTATTGATGGGAGTATCGATGCCGAAATGACGGGCGAGGACACGATAGACATTACCATCGACAACGGCAACAGGCAGTCCGAAGGCGATGCTTCCGATGGCAGCAGCGGTATAGTCGCCCACGCCCTTCAACTGTCTGATCTCCTCCAAGGTGTCGGGGAAGTGTCCAAGATCTACGATCTGCCTGGCCGCATAGTGTAGATTCCGTGCCCGGCTGTAATACCCCAGTCCCTGCCACTCGCGCAGCACCTCGTCCTCCGTCGCTGCAGCCAGATCTTCTACCTTTGGCCACCGCTGCATGAAACGCTCCCAATAGTTCCACCCTTGCTTCACCTGGGTCTGCTGCAGGATAATCTCCGAGAGCCAGATGGCATAGGGGTCACGCGTCTGCCGCCAGGGCAACTCACGCCCGTTCTCACGATACCACGCCAGCAGTGCCGCTGCAAACGTCCCCGCTACCGGTTCTTCCCGTTCCTGATAATCAGCCTTCTCCCCTCGCATCCTGCTTTCTCCCGTTGTATATTAATTCCAAGGAGGTATCACACGCTCAACCGCCTCAGCAGTTCCTGCAGCACCTGCCAGATATCATCGACCGTATTCAGTTCCAGACGTTCGCTGGTAGAGTGAGGCTCCACGATCCTGGGGCCGATGCTGGCGATCTGTATGCCAGGATACTTCTTTACAAAGAACCCTGCCTCCAGCACAAAGTGCATCGCTACCATCCGAGGTCTCCAGCCCAGCACATCCTGGAACGTGTCTGATGTAAGCTGCAGGAACACAGAGTGCTGGTCTTCCTGCCAGGCTGGTGCCCACATGACCACCTCTGAAGCGGCTCCTGCCGACTCCATCGAATGGGCTATCTGCCGACTCAGTTCGTCCATCGCGCTGTCGATGAAACTGCGTGTGTGGGTGGATACAAAGATGCAATCATCCTGTGTCTCGATGCGCCCCACATTGTTCGAGGTCTCTACCACGCCGTTCATAACCTCACTCATCCTGACCACCCCTTGAGGGATTTGCTCAAGACAGGCCAGCAGAGACTCGATGGCCTCGGCGCTGATAACGGTAGGCAGAGGGTCAACTTCCACGATATGACAGGTGATACCAGGGTCAGAGGGATACTCTTCGCGCAGCCATTTGTTCATCGAGGCCTGTTGGGCTTTCACGCTTTCGACTTTCTCGCCAGCGGTGACAGCCAGCACGATCTCAGCTTTTGAGGCTATCGAGGCATTGGCCTCGCCGATATCGATGGAAGCGACCATGCAGTCACTCCTCTCATATATCGCTGCCAGCAAGACCCTCGCTGCAACAACGGCCGAGCAACGGCCCTTGTTGATGTCGACACCCGAATGGCCACCAAGCCCTCCCTCAATACTGATGCGGAGCCAGCAGCGGTTATCGGCAGGGGCAGGCATGCGCCGGAGCGGGATGCGATGGAACTGCAGACAAGCCCCTGCTGCTCCCGTCGTGATGGTGTCATAGTCTTCGGAATCGAGGTTGATGACCTTGCGCCCTACCAGGAAATCCGGCCTCAGGTTTGCTGCACCCGACATGCCATCCTCCTCGTTGGTGGTGGTCATCACCTCCAAGGCTGGGTGCTGGATATCCTCGCTCTCGAGCACAGCAAGCGCCATAGAGAGTCCGATGCCATTGTCGGCGCCCAGGGATGTGCCTCTGGCCTTCATCCAGCCCTCTTCCGTATAAGCCTCGACAGGGTCGTGCAGCGGATCGTCCATACCTACACACACCATGTCCATGTGGTTCAGCAGCACGATGGGCTCTGCCTCTTCGCACCCTTTGGTTGCCGGTTTGCGGATTACCACGCAGTTCTGTGCATCGCGCTCATAGGCCAGATGCAACCGTTCTGCAAACTCGCACAGATAGTCGGCCACCCTTTCCTCGTGGTGTGAAGGCCTTGGTATCTGGTTTAGTTCCTTGAATATCTGGAATACACGTTCTGTCGTCTTTCTTTGTTTCATAACTCACGTAACTTATTTCATTGTTTACAGTTTACGGTTTACAGTTTACAGATGATTACTTTGCTGATAGCTATTATGCAGGTATATCAACTATAAACTCTAAACCGTGAACCAACTTCATTCAAAGTTTCCCCTGATCACCGAGATAGGAGTCCTTGAAGCCGAGGAAGTAGAGCACGCCGTCGAGGCCGATGGTGTTGATCGACTGCTTGGCATTGGCCACCACACGGGGCTTGGCGTGGAAGGCGATGCCGAGTCCGGCCTCCGAGATCATGGGCAGGTCGTTGGCACCGTCGCCCACGGCGATGGTCTGGGCGAGGTTCACCTTCTCCACCTGGGCGATGAGTTTCAGCAGTTCGGCCTTGCGGTGACCGTCGACGATCTCTCCCACGTAGCGGCCTGTCAGTTTGCCGTCTTCGCCGATCTCGAGTTCGTTGGCATAGACGTAGTCGATGCCGTAGCGGCGCTGGAGATATTCGCCGAAGTAGGTGAATCCTCCTGAGAGGATGGCAATCTTATAGCCGCAGCGCTTGAGGATGGTCATCAGCCGGTCAGCGCCCTCGGTGATGGGCAGGTGCTCGGCGATGTCCTGCATCACGCTCACGTCGAGCCCCTTGAGCAATGCCACACGACGGGTGAAACTCTCCTTGAAGTCTATCTCGCCGCGCATGGCGCTCTCAGTGATGGCTCTGACCTCGGCCCCTACCCCATTGCGCTCCGCCAGTTCGTCGATACACTCGGTCTGGATGAGCGTGGAGTCCATATCGAAGCAGATGAGTCGGCGCATGCGGCGGAACATATCATCGCGCTGGAAGGAGAAGTCGATCTCCATCTCCTGCGACAGCCTCATCAGTTTCGACTGCATCTCCTGCCGATTGACGGGTTCACCGCGGAGGGAGAACTGGATGCAGGCACGGGTGTGCTTGGATGGATTACGGATGCTCTTACGCCCCGTGAGGCGCAGGATGGAGTCGATGTTAAAGCCCTGGTCTGCGAGGATGCGCGTGGCACCCTCTATCTGCCGGGCCTCCAGCTGGCGACCCATCACCATGAGGATGTAGCGGTTCTTGCCCTGATGGCCCACCCAGTCTTCGTACTCATCGTCGCTGATGGGCGAGAAGCCTATCTGCACACCCAGTTCGGTGGCCTTGAAGAGCAGTTCCTTCATCACCTGTCCAGAGTGGGCCTCATCCATGCGGATGAGAATACCCAGCGAGAGTGTGGAGTGGATGTCGGCCTGGCCGATGTCGAGAATCTGCGCATCATACCTGGCAAGGATGCCCATAACAGAGGCCGTCAGTCCTGGACGGTCCTGACCTGTTATTCTGACGAGGATCTGCTCCTCGCGTTTGTTCTGTTCCATAAATATATAATATGTGTTATATCAAGTCCCGAAATACACCATCAGTCCTCCAAGAAGGATGTAAATGGCTGCATAGGGGATGGCAGAGAGCATGATCTCGCCATCCTTCCCCTGCATGTCGCAGGAGGCGGTGGCGATGGCGATGCTCTGTGGTGAGATCATCTTTCCTCCAGTGGCGCCTGTGGTATTGGCGGCCACCAGCCAGTTGGTCTCCGAGCCTTCCATGCCGAAGAAGGTACTCTGTCCTGTCATACCCAGTTGCCCGGCAACGTTGGCCTGCAGCTTGGCGAAGAGGATGTTCGACGAGGTGTCGGAGCCTGTGACGAACGTGCCGATGGCACCGATCAGCGGGGCAAAGAAGGGATAGAACGAGCCCGTGATGGCTACCAGCCCCGCCGCGATGGCGGCAATCATGCCACAGTAGTTCATGACTGAGGCAAGGGCAATGAGCGAGATGATGGTAACGACCGTCTTCCGGAGGTTGACGATGGTACGCGCCAGAACAGCCATCAGCCGCGAGAGCGACAGTCCCTGGATCAGTCCGCCGATGGTGGCGCCAAGGAACAGCATGAGACCGGCATTGGATATCCAGCCGAACTTAAACGTCGTGCCGATCACCGGGAGCGGCACCTTCGACACGAGGTTCGACTTCAGGAACTCGTTCACTGGCGGGCAGAGGGCTCCGCTGACGAGGATGAAGATCAGGATAAACAGGTAGACGCTCCACGCACGGAAAGTCTCGCCAAGGGTATATCCCTTGCCGCCAGCCGCCGGGCTCCCGCCTTCAGTCTTCTTCGGCGCAAACACCTTCGCATAGATGATGATGGCGACGATGGCGGCGATGGAGCCGATGATGGCAGGCGTCTCGGCACCCAGATAGCGGGCACTCAGAAACTGCACCACCACGGAGATGCCTCCCGTCCAGACTGCCAGGATGATGTTCTTCACGATGGCCTTCCTGTCTGTCAGCATCAGGATGATGAAAGGCAGCAGGATGAACAGTGGCGAGAGTTGTATGACGGCGAAGGCCGACGTCTCGCAGATAGCCTCGGCCGAGGCGGCACCGCCAGGGGCGACCTCGTTGCAGAGCGTAGTTACCGGCACACCTACGGCGCCGAAGCCCGTGGCCACCGTATTGCCTATCAGGGCCACCAGGGCGGAGAACATGGGCTTGAACCCGAGGCCGATAAGGATGGCCGCAGGGATGGCCACCGCCGTACCGAAGCCCGCCATACCTTCGAGCAGCCCGCCAAAGCCCCATACGAGCATCAGCACGAGGATGCCTTTGTCGTCGGTGAACGACGTGAACTGGTTCTTGATCACCTCTATCTCCTTCGACTCCACCAGCACATTATAACTATAGATGGCCATGAGGATAATGATGAGGATGGGGAACACGGCCTTCAGCACGCCCTCCACAAACGACCACCATACAAGGCCGTAGATGCTGGCCTCACGGAACTGCTCCGGCACCATGTCAAGGGCGGGGGCAACAAACAGGGCCAGGAGGACGGTGACGACGAGGGTGATGAACGCACTCTTGTGACCTGCCATCTTCAGTCCCAGCATCAGGACGAACAGCAGGAGGATGGGGATTACGGATACTAACGCTGTCATAAATTAGGTTTTTTATGTTATCTGTTATCAAGTTTGGCTACAAAGTTACGAAAATAATCCCATACAGGCTTCAATATGACTGTGAAAAAAAACAAAACAACGAAAAACAATCAAGAAGAATAAAAACAGTACCTTTGCAGCGACCCAAGAAGAATGTCCTGCTATAGAGCGAGACAGGAACAAAAGGGAAGGACCGTGCTACCCTTTGAAAAATTCTTGTCTATCGTTTGAGTATAGGCGAACGATCGTTTGAGTATAGCCGAACGATTGTTTGAGTATAGGCAAACGATAGTAAGGATAGGGGAACCCCCCTGCGAAGATAGGCCTTTACCTCTATTACCACTACATGGACACCCTGACTATTAGGAGAGGCCGGGCTGATAGATGGTCAGTCCGAACTCTCGGGCGGCGCCGTAGATATACTCCACGATGTCGCTCGTGTCGTGCTCATAGGCCAGGGCATCCTGCGCCTTCAGCCAGAAGATGAACTCCAGGCAGCAGCCTGAGGCCTGCGGCGTCTCGGCCTGCTTCACCAGCGGACTCTTGCTGCCGACGACGCGCGGATTGTTGGCCAGCCACAGCTCCATGTGGTGGCGGAAGCGCGTGATGTTCGTTGTCGGCGCGGCCTCGCCCTCGGGATGCTCCACACGGATGGAGCGGAAGTCGAACCAGACGCGCTTCACCTGCTTGCGCCCCTCGTTCTCCATCATGCCCTGCCAGTTCTGGAAGGAGCCGTCGACGAGCGACTGCGGGCTGAGGGTGATGACGGTGTTGTCGAAATTGCGCACCTTCACCATCGTCAGCGTGATCTCCTCCACCTTGCCGTTGGCGCCCGACTTCGGTTCGGTGATCCAGTCGCCGATGTGCAGCATGTCGTTCGCCGTCAGACGGATGCCGGCCACGAGGCCCTTGATCGTGTCCTGGAAGGCGAGCATCAGGATGGCCGAGGCGGCACCCAGTCCGGCGAAGAGCGTGGTGGGGTTCTTGTTGATGATGATTGCGACGACCACAATCACGCTGATAAAGATCATCACGATCTTCAGCACGCCGCAGATGCTATAGAGATACTGCTGGCGCGACGAGCGCGTGCCGTTCTCAAGTTGCTTGAACGAGTCGATGAACACGATGATGGTGCGCACGGCCATGACGGTGAAGAAGATGGCCGTGAGCCGACCCACGACCTCGGCCACGCGGGGATACTCGTAGAACACCAGGGGCAGCAAGGCCCAGACGACGATGGCGGGCACGATGTGGGCGGCCGACAGCAGCACCCGCCGACTGAACAGCACGTCGTCCCACTTGGCATCTGTCCGCCGCGTAATCTTCAGCACCACGGGGATGAGGAACCTGCGGCATATCCATCCCGCCAGCCATGCCAGCACGAAAGCCAGAACCACCAGTACGCCATACCGCACCGTCGGCACATAGTCGGCAGGCACGCCCATCGCTCCAATCACTCGCTCCAGATATATCTTTATTTCTTCCATATTTCTTTATTGTTGATAGTTGATTACTTCCACAGACAGAACGGCTTGCCAGCCTATCATCTGCAAGCCGCAGACTGTAAACTAAAATCCCTGGCAAAGGGCCTCGCAAACCTTGTCTTGGAACGTCCGGCCATCGGCCATCTTCATCACGCCCTGGTTGATGATGCAGAAGGCCAGCAGATGCTGGTTCGCCGCACGGCAATAGCCCGCCAGCGACGAGATGCCCGACAGGGTGCCCGTCTTGGCATGTACGTTCTGAAAGGCCGCTCCTGTGGTCATGCGCTTCTTCAGTGTGCCATCGACCCCAGCCACGGGGAGCGAGGTATAGAGAGCTGCCATCACGTCGCGCTGCAGATAGGCATGGCGCAGCAGGCGGATCATCAGCGCGGGCGTCACATAGTTGTACAGCGACAGTCCGCTGCCGTCGGCGATGCGATACTGTACGCCACTGACGCCCGCCTTCGAGAGTATCTGCTTGATCTGCTGGCGGGCATGGGCCGCCGTGGCAGGCCGCTTGCCCATCGTGGCCGCAATCTGATAGAACACCGACTCGGCATAGAGGTTATCGCTCTCCTTCATCATGGGCACCAGCACGTCGTAGAGCGAATGGGAGCGCGAACATACGAGCAGTATGTTCTTGTCGTTTGGCAGCCGTCCTGCAGTGATGGGCGCATCGACCGTGATGCCGCATTTCTCCAATTCGTCCTTGAAACGGCTGGCGAACTCATCCTTGCGCGAGACGAGCAGCGGCGACAGCTGCGGATTGTCGTCGTCCCAGCACCAGCCCTCGCCCAGCAACTGCTCCTCCTTGAACGAGGTGTCCTGGATGATGCGGCCGCGGATGGTGTCGACACCTACCCTGCGGAGTGTCTCGGCGAAGATACGCATGTCGGTATCATCGAAGAGCGGGTCCATGCCTCCCACAAGCCACACATCGCCACTGAGCACGCCTTGGGCTATCGTACCTTTATAATAGAGATAGGTGCGAAAGGCATAATCGCTACCCAACAGCTCGAGGGCAGTGACTGCCGTCAGCAGTTTCATCGTCGAGGCAGGGCGCATCGTTTGCTTCGCACCATAGCTATAGAGGGTGGAATCGGCCGACAGGTCGTAGACCATCAGCCCCAGTTGGGTCTGCTCGAACAGCGGGTCGCTCGTCAGGCTGTCCAGCCGCGTCTGTATGTTTACGGGCCAAAGGCTACGGGTAGGCATGGGCATCACCACCTCGGTCGTATCTTGTCGCAACAGCGACACCTCAGGCAGCGTCCGTGCCTGCATAGCAAGGCACTGGCTGCACGCCAGTGCCATTATCAGAATATGTTTTTTCATTCCTATTTGTAATCTTTCTACTTTTCAATCGTTTAATTTCTCTTATACTTCGACACCAGGCGTTTGATGGCCTTGTCGAGCGACTCGGATGGTTCGATGATGTTATAGTTGCTCCAATACTCCGGATCGAGGAAGTACTCCACCTTGTCGTAGTAGGAGTCGCGCGAATCGAACGAACTGCGGTTGGCTATGGGCTTCACGTTCTCCGTCTGCCTGTCCGTCACAGCCATCTCACAGGTGGCGGTAAACGATGTCGAGAAGAGCCTGCGCTTCCAGTCGCAGTTGAAGCGGAAGGTGTTGCGCAGATAACTGATCCGCGACACTCCATCCTCATAACGATAGTCGACCACGCACGACAGTTCGCGGGGCTTGAACCTCACGCCAAAGGGCTTCTTCACGAGCATCGTCTGCGTGGCTTTGTCCTTGTCGCGCATGTCGAGATCGAGCTCTATCCGCGTGAAGGCCAGCCGCTCAGCGTCGATATACAACTTGCCGTGATAGAGGGCGTAGGTCGTCACCACCTGCGGCTCCATCAGCACCACGTATTGCTCACGGTCGTTGATGTATTCCGGCACGCCCAGACTGAAGTCGTAGCAGTCGAGCTCCTTCTTGTTGAGCAGGAAGTCGCGATTCTTCACCAGATCCATCAGCACGGCCTGCACTGGTCCGCCCTGCACTTTGATGCCCAGCGTGTCGCCCTGCTTCTGACTGAGCAGCCGGCGCCCCTTGACGATCGACACACGGTCACGCGCAGTACTGCGGTTGTAAGGTGTCTTGTACATATCCTCCACGCCTTCGGCCACGTAGATATAATGCTTCCGCTTCATCGCCGTCTCACGGTAGAAGGCCTTCAGCAGCTCGGGCGACTTGCTGTAGTTTTCAGGAATCTTGTCGATGGCAATGTCTACCAGTTCACGGGCATTCTGGTTGCGAACCACAATCTCACGCAACTGAATCGACGCCGGCACGAGCCGGATGCGGAGGCCGACGGTCTGACCATCCTTGAGCGACACACGCTGCGACTTGTAACCCACATGTGAGACGTGTACCGTCGAGGGCATCTCACTGAGCTTCAGCGTAAAATCGCCATCCTCGTTGGTCACCACCGCAACCCGTCCAACAGAGACGCTGACCTGGCGCAATGGCTCGCCTGTCTTCTGATCTGTCACCACGCCACTGACCACCACCTGCTGAGCAAAGACAGTCATGGGGGCTAACAACATCCATATGAGTACAAGTCTTTTCATCGTCATCTTCGTCTTGGTCCTGGTGCAAAGATACGAAAAATAACGAGACAGACTACCATTTTTAAGACATAATAACAGACAAACATAACTTTTTCACATCTGTTCGTATGTTAATATGTCTTTTAATTGTTCATATGTCTAAAAAAAAAGTTACCTTTGCAGCAGAATAACAAATACATCTATGGTTTACAAATACGATTTCCTCGTGATTGGTGCCGGCGTGGCTGGCATGAGCTATGCCCTGAAGGTGGCAAGGGCGAACAAAGGTAGAGTGTGCATGATCTGCAAGACCTCGCTCGACGAGGCCAACACATCATTCGCCCAGGGCGGCGTGGCCTCCGTGACAAACCTCGAACTCGACAACTTCGACAAGCACATCGAGGACACGATGATTGCCGGCGACTACATCAGCGACCCGAAGGCCGTGGAGCAGGTGGTACGCATGGCACCGGAACAGATTCAGGAACTCGTCAAGTGGGGAGTGAACTTCGACAAGAAGGACGACGGCTCGTTCGACCTGCACCGTGAGGGCGGACACTCCGAGTTCCGCATCCTCCACCATGCCGACGACACTGGTGCAGAGATCCAGCGCGGACTGATGGAGGCCGTGAAGGCCGATCCCAACATCGACATCAAGGAGAACCACTTTGCCGTGGAGATCATCACCCAGCACCATCTGGGTGCGAAGGTGACACGCCGTTCACCCTACATCCACTGCTACGGCGCCTATGTGCTTAACCCCGACAGCCAGAAGGTGGACACCTACCTGGCGAAGGTCACCGTGATGTGCACAGGTGGCTGCGGGGCCGTCTACCTCACCACCTCCAACCCCGTCATCGCCACCGGCGACGGCATCGCAATGGTCTACCGCGCCAAAGGAACCGTGCAGGACATGGAGTTCGTGCAGTTCCATCCCACGGTGCTCCACAACCCCAACGAGACACACCCCGCCTACCTCATCACCGAGGCCATGCGCGGCTATGGCGGCATCCTGAAACTACCCAATGGCGAGACGTTCATGGAGAAGTACGACGAGCGCCTGTCGCTGGCTCCCCGTGACATCGTTGCCCGTGCCATCGACAAGGAGATGAAGATCCACGGCATCGACCACGTCTGCCTCGACGTGACCCACAAGGATGCTGACGAGACGCGCCACCACTTCCCCAACATCTACCAGAAGTGCCTCTCGATGGGTATCGACATCACCACCGACTATATCCCCGTGCGCCCCGCTGCCCACTACATGTGTGGCGGCATCAAGGTAGACCTCAACGGCCAGACCTCCATCGACCGCCTCTATGCCCTCGGCGAGTGCTCCTGCACGGGGCTTCACGGCGGCAACCGCCTGGCATCGAACTCGCTCATCGAGGCCGTCGTCTATGCAGAGACTGCCGCCCGCGACTCGCTCAAGCACATCGACCTCTACGACTTCAACGAGAAGGTGCCAGAGTGGAACGACGAGGGTACGATGACTAACGAGGAGAAGGTGCTCATCACCCAGAGTGTACGCGAGGTGAACCAGATAATGGCCAACTACGTGGGTATCGTGCGCAGCGACCTGCGCCTGCACCGTGCCTGGGATCGTCTCGACATGCTCTATGAGGAGACGGAGAACCTCTTCAAGCGCGTGAAGGCCTCGAAGGATATCTGCGAACTGCGTAACATGATCAACGTGGGCTACCTCATCACCCGCTTCGCCCTGGAGCGCAAGGAGAGCCGAGGCCTGCACTTCACCACCGACTATCCCGTCCACGCCTACGACAAGAAATAAACATATCCCATATAAAAAGGGCGGCCAATGCCGCCCTTTTTGTATGAGTTATTCTCAGTCTACCTGCTTTATCGTATAGCGCTCATTAGAATTATAATCACGATCTTTGTCTTTGCCAAAATACTCGAGCAGGTATTTCTTGCTCTTCAGCCTGGTCACCTTGATGAGCACCTCACGATACGTCTGCTTACCATTCTCCTGATAACTCTCGAAGGCATTGAAGGTGACACGCTTCTTGCTGCCCTTCTTCTTCACCAGCTTAAAGGCTGAGATATGACGCTGACCCTGGGCCATGTCGATATACAAACTGTCGGCCGTAAACCTAAACATCAGTTCACCGCTTTCCGACTGATACTTCCCGTTCAGATCAAGTGCATACGCCTCGAAGGAGCAGCACAGCAGCACGAATAGAAATAAAACCTTTCTCATTGTTATATATTTTAGATTTCTGCGACAAAGTTACAAAGAAGTAAACGAATAACCAAATTTTAAAGGGTATTTTTTATCTTGTCAGCGAGAACTTGATGGAGAGTCCGAAGTCATGGGTGGTAGTGGGATAACTGCTTGACGAGAGCAGCGGTGTATTCGTCTGCGAGTCGTAGTAGGCTGTGAGTGTAAGCAGGCGCGAGAGGGTGTAGTCGGCCATGAACGAGAGCTTGAAGGCCGAGTTGCCACTCGAGGCGGAAGAGATGCCAGAGGCGATGTCGCGCGTGATGGAGGCCTGACTGCGCAAGGAGATATCAAGGCGCAGGTTCAGGTCGTGGTTCACACCCGACTTGCTGGTCTGCCTCTGGCTGGCAGCATTCTGATCCTGGTTGTTGTTCCTGCCCCGCCTGCCACTTTGGGCCTTGCTGATCTTGCGGTTTGCCTGACTGCCGAAGATGTTGAAGTCCTGAATCTTATAGCTGAGTCCCACTACCCAGTCGCGGCTAAGGGCCTCGTTGAGCTGCACACTGGTCATGGAGAGGTTGAGCACACGAGTGGTGCGGTACTCCACCTTCGCCGTAAGGTTGTTCTGGAAGGTGGCGTCGATACCCAGCAAGGGCGAGAACGACTCGTTGATACTAACAGTAGACACATTATACAACGACGATGGCTGCAGGGCACCCGTAGTCATGTTGGTGATGAATCCCAACCCGTTCATATACTCCTGCCACGAGCTATAAGAGGCATAGCTGCCAACATTGTAGACAGACTTATAGGCATGGTTGATGTTCAGACTCTTCAGATGGTCGCGTACCCAAGGCAACTTAGAGAGTCCAGAGTAGCGGAACGACCAGTTTGGCAACATACGGGTGATAGCGGGGAAGATGTCGAGCGAGTTGCCCGCACCCATAGTGTAGGCCGAAAGGAATGCTGGCACGAGCACGTCAGCACCATAGGGATTGGTCTCTCCAAAAGTGCCCGGGGCATCCTTATACTGTGCCTGCACCCGCTGCTGGAATTCGGGGATGAGCTCACGGAAGTGGTCGAACACATCACTCTGATATCCGTTGCTGGCATCACCCATGCCTGCCAGCGACCCGCGCAGGGAGATGGTGGTCATGTTAAACGACCCGCTGAGGGTGGTTGGCATGCCTGGATACATGAACTGTATGCTACGGGCACGGTTATCAGCACGCGAGGCATTGAGGTCGATCTTCAGGTCGCGCACAGGCTCCAGCACAGCACGGATCTGCAAGTCCTTATTGTTGTTGACGGTGGCAGAGGTGGTGGCAACATTGTCGTTGGTGAGCAACCATCCGTTGTCGAAGGCCTTGTTGATATAGCTATCGTCGATGAGTCCGAAGGCGAAGTCAAGGCCTGGTGAGAGTACACTACCCGTACGCTGTCCGAACATGTCGCCCACGTTTGGCACGAAGCCAGGAAGGTTCATCGTATACTGGTTGCGGAAGCTGATGTTCACGCTGCGCACCATCATCAGAAGTCGGGCTGCGGTCTGTGCGGGCTTATACCACCACTCGTTCTCAAGGGGATCCTTTGGTACCACACTGAGCATCAGCTGCACGGTGTCGCGGTTTTTGATAAGGATTTTATTCTGGTCGATTACCTTATATTTCACCTCGTAAGGCTTGCCTTCCTTGGTACGTGCTGTGACGATGAGCCGCTTGGAGTTCTTGTTGTGAGCCACGGTGGTCGTGGTGTCCATACGGAGGGTGATCTCGCGCTGGTAGCCGTTGCGGTTACGCTGCAGGGTCTTCTCTTCCTTGGTAGCATCACCCTTGTCGCCCTTGGCGTTCTTATCATCTTTGCCGCCTTTGCCGTCCTTGCCGTCCTTGCCATCTTTCGACTGGCGATCTTTCGACTGGCGATCTTGACCATTACGGGCTTTCTTGTTATTGCGGCTATTCCGACTGTTCTTATTATTCCTATCTGCCGAAGCAGACTTCTTGAAACGCTCATTGGCAGCCTTCAGGAAGGGTACATGATTATAGAGCGTCTCGAGGTTGAACGAGCCGTTGATGGTAAGATTGCGATTGCTGTTGATGGTGTTGCCATAACTGGTACCGTCTTCCATCTCCGTACCTCTCACCCACGAGTAGCGGGCAGTGTATGAGGCGTCACTGTTCAGCCAGTCGAAGATGGGCAACTTGTTCAATGGCAGCTGATAGCTGGCGGTGACCTGCTGCTGATAGTCGAGCGGTGTGCCGAGGTTTTTGATGCTCTGCCACACAGAGTCTTTCCAGGCCGTGTACTGATCGGGATAGAGGTCTTTGTTGATAGGTGTATAGGGTTCTTCTATCTGTGCACGGGTACCCGACTGGAAATTGAAATGCAGGTTGGGTGTGAAGTCCCAGCGCAGGGTGAAGTCACGGTTCCAGAGGAACTGCTCGTTAAACCGCAATGGCAGGTTCTGGTTCTCCAGACTCTCGAGGTCGCGCTCCTGCATCTCGTAGTAGTCGCGGCTGATCTGGGTATTGAAGCCAATACTCTGCGGCAGGTAGTTCAGTCCGAGTGCCTTGGGGAAGGCGAGCCACTTCGACTTACCCTTCAGGCGCTTGAAGGGCTGCCAGGTCTTATAGACAGGTGAGTAGCTGTAGTTGAGCGATCCTCGCCACTCGTCGCGCCTCTCGTAGACAGTGGTCTCACCTGAGGTGTCGAAATGTGAGTGACTGTATGAGAACGAGAAGTTAGCAGGGTCGTAGGGCATGGGGTGACGCTTGGTTTTCAGTCCCCAGCGCACGTTCGACAGGGCGAAGTTGGTATTGGTGGTCTTCGTCACAGCCAACGACTCGATACTGTCTCGCTCGTGCTGCGATGCGACCGCCTCAATGGCATCGTCGAGGCGCATGTCGTTGTCGAGAGGATTATAGCGCGGCCGTACCTCATCCTTCGACACCGAGTAATAGAGGGGTGCCGAGACCTTCGCCTTGTCGGGGAAGAATTTCCCCAGTTCGAGCGAGGTGGTCACGGAGTAGTTCTTCTTCGTGTCAGTGGAGCGCTGCATGACGCCCTCCTCCAGGCCACCGAAGCCGTCACTGACATAGCGTCCTGTCACGTTCACATAGCCAAAGTCTGAGAGCTGCACCTGCAGACTTCCTGAGGCCGCCCAGCCACCATCGTTGTTGGTCTCCAGCAGTCGCAGCTCGTTGACCCACACCTCACCCGACTTCACCTCGCCAGAGATGTTACGCACACCAATCATCATCACCTTCACATCGCCAATGGTGGGATTACCCATCACACTGACTTTATTGTTAGGATTGTTAGGGTCGTAGCCACTATACAACTGGATATAGCTGGCGGCACCCTGTGACTTCTGGGCATTACGGTCTTTCTTCACGTTGGTAAAGACGCTCAGGTCAATGTCGAGCATGTTCTCCAACGGCCACACCTGCCTGCGATCGGCATTCGAGTATTTGTTGTAGTCGCTGCGGTCGGGAGTCAGCTGCAGGGGTATCTCGTACTCATAGTAGTTGTTCTTGTAGTCGCTACCCAGACGAATGAACACGGCAAGCTGGTTGTCCTGCAGGTTGGTGACATCGGGCACGAGGTGGTTGGCATGGACGAACATCTGCATGCGCTTGTACTGTCTGAGGTCGAGCGAAGTCTTCTTATAGACGGCCTTCGACTCGCCGTGCTGCATATTCGTCACCACCATATTCAATGCCTGCTCATTGTTTTCCACGAGTTGCGGCTGTGAGGGGTCTGTGGCACGGCTGATGCCTGGCGGCAACACGTAGTTCACGGGGATCTTGTCGTTGTTCTCCTCGATGTTGACGGCACTCACGTTGAAGGTTGCTGTCTCTGTGGCCGAGGTGTTCAGACTCTGCTTGTAGATACGCCATTCGCCGCGCACAAGGTCGAGGCTTCCGAAGCGCAGGACGATGGGTTTCTGGAATCCCGTCATAAACATTCGCATAAAGCGCATGCTGGTGAAGTCGTTGATGGACCCCACGCGATTGACATATCGTGTCAAGGGTATGCGGAACTGATACCAGTTCACGCTTGCGGTGTCGCCATTACGCAGCTTCACGCTGCTGGTGCGCATGTCTGTGATGAAGCAGTCGGCAGGGGGTACCCCGTTGTGGTAGGCGTCGAGGATCTCTGGCGAAATGCGCACACGATACTGGTAATAGCGCTCCTGCTCGTTGAGGGTGAAGTCCTGGTTGATGTCCTCCACGTCGGGATCGGCCTTGTAGCTTGTGTCGTACGACTCCGACTGTTCTTCCGTCTCTGGCGAATTACCCTGGGGGTTGTTATACAGTTTATAGCGGTCCAGTATGCTGCGGCGCTCGTTGTCGTAGTCAGAGCCGCGGAAGCAGTGGTAGTCATCGCCAGCAGGGTCGTTACGCCAGGCTTCGATGATGCTGTCGTTGGTGATGATGCCACTGTTTACCACCTCGTCGAGCCACTCCTTGTAGGCGCCATACTCGCGCTCCTCGTCGTCGTTGAGTCCGTTGAAGCCGACATCCTGCAGCCGTCGCGAGCCCGAGGTGGTGGCGAAGGCATAGGTCTGGGTGGCCTGCACGGGTATCTTTCCCCATTGGGTGGTGGTATAGTTGCTCGTGCCATCGACGGGCATGCCGCTCTCGTAGAATTTCTTACCGTCGCGCAGGATGTCCTCCGAGATCTCACCCAGGTCGAAGTAGAGGTCACCGCTATAGTCTGAGGCATTGCCCTGCTGACGGGTGTAGATAAAGGGGTCGAGCATCCAGAACTCGATATACTCGATGTTGGACTGTTCAAAGTCGTTGGTGTCCAGCTTACGCATCATGCCGCCCCACTTCGTCTCTGGCTGGCGCAGGGTACCGTCTGCATTGAAGTCGTGTGTCAGGTTGTAAGGGCCTCGCTCCTGGGGGTAGTAGGCCAGGTTCAGCACCTCGTGCTTGTTCGTGGCGCCATTGTAGTTGCTTTGGTCGCGGTTGGGGTATATCTCGTTGATAAACACCTCGCGCACATAATGGTTAGACAGCTGGTCGAGGTCGCTCTTCAGGTGGCTCGGCGTGAGTGTCGACGAACGACTATTGAGCACAGGGTCCACATAGTACCAGGCCAGGCGCGCACGATTGAAACCGCTCGTCACACCTGTCTTGTCTGCGGACTCGCTGAAGATTGAAGGCACACTCGACAGTGTCCACGACTTAGGATTCTTCACGCTGATGTAGCCCTTGGTATTCTCAAAGTCATCTATATACGAGGCGTTGTCCTGCGTATCGCTGGCGGTGCCGGCAATGAGTTGGGCAAACTCTCCCGTGAAGGAGATGTGTGAGGGCTGCTTCACGTGGAGGAACGGTATCTTGTTGAGGATCGAGGTGAGCCACTGCGACTCCTGCTTCCAGTTTACGTTCAACCCCCAGATGGTGTTGTTCAGGGGTTCCTCGCCCATGGCCACCTTCGAGATGAGGGCCTGCTCGGAGAGGTGCATCAGCGTACCACCAAGCTGGAAGTTCTTCGAGAAGTCATACTCCCAGTTCAGGCCTACCATCGTCTTTCGCTGCATGCCGTACTCGGTGTTCGACTCCAGCGACACGTTCACATCAGTGCCTGCGTCGATGATACTCTGGTTCAGGATGGTCACCTCACCGGCAGAATAGTCCACGGAGTAGTCTGAGCCTTCCTTGAGTATCACGCCGCCTGCCGTCACCACCACAGAGCCCTGCGGTACGTTGTAGGCACCCAGCGAGATCACGTTGGCCGAGGAGCCCTTATACAGGCCCGTCATCAGGAACTTGTCTTTCTCGGCAATCTGCTTGGCGACGGTCTTCGTCGAGTCGTAGAGCTCGCTGAACACGTAGTTCTCAGCCTCATCGGCACTAAGACCCTTCTTCAGCAACTGTCTGCGCAGGTAGTCGCCGAAGGGCTCTGCCGACGGCAGGAACACGCGGCCGTTATGCACCGTGTAGCCCTCTACATAGTCGAAATATCCGTTCGAGTTGGGCTTATTATTGTTATCCAGGCGGTCGCAGCCTAAGAGCTTGATCAGCGAGGTTCCCTTCACACGCTGGTCGGGGATATAGGTCAGGTAAACGCCAGCCGTGTCGCTCTGGTACTTGATGTCAAGGCGGAACTTCGTCTTCTCCACCGTCGAGGCCAGGTAATACACATTCTTCATCATCAGGCGCCAGTTGTACTGGGTGGGGGTACACGAGGTGTTGCGCAACGACTTCACGAAAAGGGCGCGCGAGGTTTCGGTGAGGTCGCTTGCAAACTCGCCCACCTGGTAGGTCTGTCCGCCCAGTGTGTACTCGTAGGCCACGGCCAGCACCTGGTCTGTCTGCAGTCCCGTCTTCAACGAGATATAGCCCAGGTGTTTGTTCACCGTATACTCCGAGGAATTGAGCAGGCGCGCACTCGACAGTTTCTCGTAGTCGACACCGTTCTCGAAGCCTGGGATGGCTGCCAGCACCGTGCTCGTCTGATCGAGGTCGCGGGCGTCAGCATAGCTGCCGGCCAGGGTGGCATACTCGCTGTTGGCGGCATTGCTGGGCACCGGCTGTCCGCTCACGCTCCAGTAGCTGTTGCCCACCCTCGACTGTTCGCCCAGGTCTGCCAGGGCCACGATGTTTCGTGTGTTGGTCGTCGTGCCCGTCTTGTTCGTAATCCACACCTCCACCCGCTTTATCTCCACCCCGGTAGCCAGGTTAGGCAACTTCGACATCGCCTCGTCGTAGTGGTCACGGAAGTAGTGCGAGAGGAAGAAGTGACGGTTCTCCTCGTAGTCAGAGGCATCGAGTTCGAAGGCGGTGGTCTGGGTGCCACCCTTTGCCGACACACTCTTCGAGGCCGATTTCTTCTGCGACACCACCGTCTGCAGCTTCAGCTTGCCAAACTGCATGTCCGTCCTGATGCCGAACAGACTCGACGCACCCTTCACCAACGAGTTGTTCGTAGGGAACGACACGTTGCCGCCCTCCACCAACTTGATGATCTCGTCTTCCTTGCCTTCGTATTTCAGTTTCAGGTTCTGCGTATCAAAGTCGAAGGTGGCGTCCGTATTGTAGTTAAGGTTCATGTTCACCTTGTCGCCCACCCTGCCGTTCACGCTCAGGTTGATTTTCTCATCGAAGTCGAAGGCCGTCGTCTTACGGTTACGGATAGGCAGCGACGGGTTGTCAATGCTCTTAAGGTTCGCACCGATCTTCAGCTCGGCCGTTCCCTGTGTCTTGATGCGCACGCCGCCAGGACCGAATATCTTCTCTGCCGGCCCCAGGTCAAAGTGCATGTCGGCAAACGAGAACTTATCCTCCCCCTTCGCCTTCACGTTCTCTGCATCCTTCTTTCGGAAGAATTCACGCAGGGCGCGCCGCTCGTTCCATTTCGCATACTCCTGAGGAGTCATCAGCACAGGGGCGTTCAGGTAAGAGTCGCCAATCTTCGAGCCTACGTAATAGACGTTGGCCGAATCGTCGTACTCCACCGTCTGACGGATATTCTCCGGACGTTTCAGGTCGAGGGCGCTCGAGTCGAGGTCGGCCACCTCCACGGGGGCCGTCCGCTGTATCCGCCAGCGACTCTGTACCAGCGAGTCGGGGCTATCATCCTCCACCCGTGGCTGCGGGTCAGGCCTGTTGCTTCTGGTGTTATTGTCCTGCGGTAGTGTCACAGCCAGAGCCGTCACACTCAGCAGTCCAAAGACGACACAGACGACCACAGACGGCAATAGCTTTCCAGACATCTTTCCAAACATCTGTGAAAGCCATCCCTTCTGCGACAATCTGTGTGATCTGTGGCTCATTTAATCTGTTTCAAGGCAAGTTTCACCACCTGTTCCACAGGCGCATCAGGCTGTTCCTGCAATATCTGCATCACCACCTTCTGCGTAGGAGCAGGAGCGAAGCCCAGCATCGTCAGTGCCGACACGGCCTCGTCTTTCACCTGCGTGTTTACAGGGGTCTGCATGCTTCCGCCAGCAGGTATCTCGTCAGCGATGCCCAGGGCCACGATCTTATCCTTCAGGTCTACGATGATGCGCTGTGCCGTCATCTTGCCGATACCTTTCACGCTTTGTATCAGCCGGGCATTACCCGTCGAGATGGCGTTGCAGAGCTCGCTCACGCTCATGCCCGAGAGCATCATCCGCGCCGTATTGGCACCCACGCCGCTCACCGTGATGAGCAGTTCAAACATCTCGCGCTCCTTCTTGTTCACAAAGCCGTAGAGCACATAGGCATCTTCCCTGATGGCCTCATACACATACAGTTTCACCATTTTCTTTCCACTCTCATCTTTCCACTTTCCACTCTGCAATGCACTGAAGGTGTTCAGCGAGATGCTCAGCCCGTAGCCCACGCCGGCTGCCTCTACAGTGGCCTGTGCGGGCGTCAGCTCTGTCAGTTCTCCTTTAATATATTCTATCATAGCGACTGTCGTTTCTTATTGTTTCACTTTTTCACCTTTATATAAACGTTCGCATGCGCGTTTTATTGCTTACAACCCAAATAATCGTCTTTTTCCATACACGTATCGGATGTAATCCTGATATTTATTAAGAAACTAAGTACATTTCATATTTCAAATTTTCGATAACAGATAACAGATAACAACTAACAAATAACTGATTTCGGATTTCTGGGACATTAACAGGGGTAGATTTAATATATTTATATATATTATAATATATATAAATATATTACCACTCTTGCCCCAAAATTTGTGATTAAACGCAAAACTATAAGTGTTATCTGTTATCTGTTATCGAGTTATTCTATGATGTCTCTGACCAAAACGACACTCTAAATGTTAACGGAACTTGAATCGGGTAAAATCCGTGTGAACGCATGTTAATTTAATCGGCATTTCCAGCGATTTGGAAAATAGCGGCTGTTAATTTTTGTATTTTCTGAGGCGATTTTTCGCCGAATTGTTAATTTCGCATCATCGAAAGCAAACCGCCACCGGGCGATGAGTCACCTGCCAGCGGACGGAAAGAAAACCGTAAGCGGACGCCGACTTTCCTAACGGCAAACGCTCACTTTCCAAACGGCAAACTGACGCTTTGCTGACGGCAAACTTTCTACAGAGAGTAGTTTAATTTTTTAATACACTAGTGTCCACTGAAAATTAGCGGAGATGTTTGTAAATTACTTAAATATAGAGTTTTAGAGCAGAAAATTGACGGTGACGATTTGAA
>OCTW013421005.1_pt1 | contig 21698 bp, 13 predicted proteins | sample 1539671 | NCBI WGS metagenome assembly OCTW01 (sample SAMN02144230, study PRJEB22623) | gut metagenome | biome: sheep rumen | host: Ovis aries | place: New Zealand
AATGAAAGGAGGAGTGGTACCACCAGGAATCGAACCGGGGACACACGGATTTTCAGTCCGTTGCTCTACCAACTGAGCTATGGCACCATTTGGTTTTGTTTTGCGGGTGCAAAGGTACTACTTTTTCTCAAACTACAAAAGGTTTTCGCGAAAAATCTTTCTTGTTTAACATTCTGTAACAAAAACACTCGCTCCTTTTCCCTTCTTTCTTCGGTCACATTTCCTTTATTTACTATGTGACAATTTACGATTTACGATTTATTTTCGATTTTAGGATTGAATTATTTTCTGTGGCCTACTTGGTCTTGAGCGGATTCCACCCCTGGGCGGTGAGTTCTATTTCCTGGTCGTCGCGTGTGACGAGCATGGTGCCGAGCTCGGGCTTTGTGATGTGTCCGATGACCTTCACGTCCTCCACTTCCTGAATCTTCTCGTAGTCGCCGATGGGTATGGTGAAGAGCAGCTCGTAGTCTTCGCCTCCGTTGAGTGCGCAGGTGGTGACGTTCATGTTCAGCTCCTCGGCCATGACGGCCGTCTGATAGTCGATGGGAATGTTCTTCTCGTAGATGCGGCATCCGGCGTTGCTCTGCTTGCAGATGTGGAGCATTTCGCTTGAGAGTCCGTCGCTGATGTCAATCATTGCCGTTGGCCTGATGTGTGCGTTTCTGAGTCTTTCCACGATGTCGCCCCTGGCCTCGGGCTTGAGCTGCCTCTGTAGGAGGTATTCCTTGCCCGAGAAGTCGGGCTGGAAGTCCTTCACGATGTTCCATTGCTGGGCAAACATCTGGCGTTTCTGCTCATAGGTGCCGTCGGCCTTTGCCTCCTTAACCTTCTTGTTGATGTCGTCTATTTGCTGGTAGTAGACGGTTTTTTCGCGTTCGAGCAGCTGAAGTCCCATGTAGGCCGCTCCGAGGTCTCCGCTTACGCACACGAGGTCGGTGTCGTGAGCGCCGTTGCGGTAAGCGATGTCTTCGCGCGGTGCCTCACCGATGCATGTGATGCTGATGGCGAGTCCCGTGAGCGACGATGTGGTGTCGCCTCCCACGATGTCTACGTTCCATTTGTCGCATGCCATTCGCAGACCGTTGTAGAACTGCTCCATGTCTTCCACGCTGAACCGCTTGCTCAGGGCTATACTCACGGTGATCTGGCGCGGTGTTGCGTTCATGGCGAAGACGTCGCTGATGTTCACCATAGCCGATTTGTAGCCGAGGTGCTGAAGGTCGATGTAGGTGAGGTCGAAGTGCACGCCCTCCATGAGCATGTCGGTGGTGACGAGCACCTCGGTATTGGGGTAGGACAACACGGCACAGTCGTCGCCTGCGCCGCGTTGTGTGGATGGGTTCTTAATGGTGATGTCCTTGGTGAGCCGTTCAATCAGACCGAACTCACCTATCTTTGCTATTTCCATTTCGGGTTGTTGAATGCGTTGTGTTCAGCTGCGGCGTATCATCTCGCGCATGATTTCGGTCATGAGTGGCTGGGCGGCGTTGGCGGCCTCCTGCACTTCTTCGTGGCTGACCTGCACGGGAACGTCGAATCCTCCGAGGTCGGTGATGACGGATACGCCGAAGGTCTTGATGCCGCAATGATGTGCCACGATGACCTCGGGCACGGTGCTCATGCCCACGGCGTCGGCTCCGAAGATGCGGAACATGCGGTATTCGGCCGGTGTCTCGAAGGTGGGTCCCTGAACGCCGATGTAGGTGCCGTGTTGCACCTTGATGCCTTTCTCCTGAGCTATCTCGTCGGCCATAGCCACCAGCTTCAGGTCGTAGGTCTCGTGCATGTCGGGGAAGCGTGGGCCTGTGGGGAAGTTCTTGCCGCGCAGGGGATGGTCGGGGAAGAAGTTGATGTGGTCGGTGATGATCATCAGGTCGCCGATGCTGAATGCGGGGTTCATGCCGCCGGCGGCATTGCTCACGAAGAGCGTCTTGATGCCGAGCTCGTACATCACTCTCACGGGGAAGGTGACTTCCTTCATGGAGTAGCCCTCATAGTAGTGGAAGCGCCCCTGCATGGCCATGATGTCCTTGCCGCCGAGCTTTCCGAAGATGAGCTTGCCGGAGTGACCCTCGACCGTTGACACGGGGAAGTTGGGGATGGTGGAGTAGGGGAACTCGAGGGTGTCAGTTATTTCTGAAGCTAATTGTCCGAGACCCGTTCCCAGAATGATTGCGGTTGTCGGACTTGTGTTCATCCTTTGCTTTAGCCAGGATGCTGTTTCTTGAATTTTTTCGTACATAACCTATGATTTTTTCGTTAAACTCCTGCTGCTGGTCGAGCATGAACTCCACCTCAACGGGCAGCATATAGATATTGTGGCGCACGGCGTCGTCGAGTCCCTGGTTGCCAAAGAGCCTTGCGTTGTCCTTCTCGGTGGTGATGATGAGCTTCGGCGAGGGCATGGCGGCAAAGGTCTCGTTGATGCGGCGTATGTCTTTCTTTCTGAACTGATGATGGTCGGGGAAGACGAGCGGGTGAATGTTCTTGGTGTAGGGTTCCAGGTCAATCATCATCTGTCGTGGCGAGGCTATGCCTGTGAGGAGCAGCACATGGTGGTCGGGTGTGAGGCTCTCCAGCGGTCTCTCCTCTCCCTGGTAGATGGGTTTCAGGGGTTTGTACCTGAGCGTAGTGAAGAAGAGCTTCTGGTAGGCATAGAGGTTGAGGGCCTTGGTGAGCACCCGGTATTCCATGGGCTTGAGGTCGCGCGGGCACTTGGTGACGATGACGATGTCGGCGCGGTTCTTCTCCTGCTTGGGCTCGCGCAATCGTCCGGCGGGCAGGAGCTTGTCGTAGATGATGAGGCGGTGATAGTCCACGAGCAGGATGTTGATGCCTGGCTTCACGTAGCGGTGCTGATAGGCGTCGTCGAGGAGCACCACGTCGGTGTCGTTGGTCGTCTCGTCGGTGGTGAGGCGCTCTATGCCCCGGCATCGGTTGGCGTCGACGGCCATGTAGATGTCGGGAAACTTCGTGGCCATCTGGTAGGGCTCGTCTCCTATGTCGCGCATGGTGGTGTCCTTGTCGGCCAGCACGTAGCCGCGCGTCTTGCGCTTGTAGCCCCTGCTCAGCACGGCCACCTTCACCTTGTCTGATAGGAGTCTGACGAGGTATTCCACATGGGGTGTCTTGCCCGAGCCGCCCACGGTGATGTTGCCTACGGAGATGACGGGCACCTTGAAGCTACGGCTTTTCAGAATGCCCATCTCGAACATTTGATTGCGAATGGCCACGCCGGCTCCGTAGAGCCAGCTCAGGGGCAAAAGCCATTCGCGTATCTTTATGAAGTCGCCTTCCATAGTCGGGGTGATGGTGCTTGGATGATGGTGTTTACTTCACGTTGAAGGTGAAGGGTATGCGTGCCTGGATGGCGTTCTGGCGATTCAGGTTCTTCATGAACATGAACGGCTCGTAGAGGTCGCCCAGTGCGGCTTTGAGCTGCGCGTCCAGGTAGTTGTTGTTGGCCTGTGTGCCGGCCTTCATCAGTTGCTCCATGAAGTCGTCAGGAGCAGGATAGCTCTTGGTGTGGTATTCCGAGAGCTTGGCCAGCTGGGCGGCTTTCTTCACGGCTTGGTCGAGGCCTCCGAGCTCGTCCACGAGCTTTATCTTCAGGGCGTCCTGACCGAGCCACACGTGTCCCTGGGCAATGGCTTCCACCGATTCGGTGCTCATGCGTCGCCCATCGGCCACGCGCTGGCGGAACAGCTTGTAGCCGCGGTCGATATACATGTTGAGATACCTCATCTCCTCTTCGTTGAAGGGTCGTGCCATAGTGCCGAAGGTTGCGTTCTTGTTGGTCTTCACCTCGTCGAACTTCACCCCGAGTTTCTGCGTGAGCAGCTCGCTCATGTCGGGGAACATGCCGAAGATGCCAATGGAGCCGGTGAGCGTGGTGGGCTCTGCCACAATCCAGTTGGCGGCGCAGCTGATGTAGTAGCCTCCCGAAGCGGCCATACCTCCCATCGACACCACGACGGGCTTCTTGTCCTTGAGCTTCTTCACGGCGTTCCAAATCTGTTCCGAAGCGTAGGCCGAGCCTCCACCGCTGTTCACGCGAAGCACCACGGCCTTCACCTCGTCGTCGTTCATCAGCTCTTCGAGGTCCTTGCTCACCTCGCTCCCCACGATGAGATGTCCCTGCGTGCCCATGACGTCGCTCTCGGCCTCGTCCACGATGTCTCCAAAGGCATAGTACACGGCAATGCGCTCGCCGTCGCGGCTCTTCTCCTTCACGTTCTGCATCTGGGCCACGTTCACCTGGTTGATGTCGTCGTCGTTGTCAATCTTGAGGAGCTTCTTCACCTCGCCCTTTACCTCGTCGGTGTACATGAGCTTGTCCACCAGCTTGTATTTGATGAGGTTCTGAGCGTCTTCAAACATGATGAGCCTGTCGGCGTAGGCGTTGAGCGAGTCCTTGCTGACCTTTCTGCTCTCGGCCACGGCGGCCACCACGTTGTCCCAGATGCCGTTCACGTAGGCCGTCACCTGCTCGCGGTTGGGGTCGCTCATTTTGTCGGCGGTGAACATCTCGGGTGCGCTCTTGTAGGCACCGACCTTCGACAGCTGCATCTTCACGCCGAACTTGGCCATGAGGTCTTTCAGGAAGTAGGGCTGCGATGCCATGCCGTGCCAGTCGAGCATGCCCTGCGGGTTCATCCACACCTTGTCGGCCACGCTGGCAATGTAGTAGGTCGACTGGGTATACTGGTCGCCGTATGCCACTATCCATTTGCCTGCTTTCTTGAAGTCGGCGAGCGCCTTTCTCAAGGCCTGCATCGAGGCGGGCGTGTCGGGGCTGAACATGCCGGCTTCTATGTAGATGCCCTTGATGTTGTCGTTGTCCTTCGCCTTGTTGATGGCGTTGAGCATGTCATCGAGACCTGCAGGTCCGGAGACGTCTCCGCTTAACATGGTCATCAGGTCGCTTGCGGCGCGCTCTTCCATAGCGCCTTTCAGGTTGAGCACCAGCACGGTGTTGTCCTTAACGTTTGTCGTGGTGTCCGACGAGGCCAGCATGCCTGCGATGCTCATTACGGCCAGAAAGCCCATCACCAGCATGAAGATGAAAATGCCAAGCACGGTGGCCAATGTGTACTTCAGAAAGTCTTTCATAAATGTCAATTTGTTGAAATGTTACTAAATGCAGATGCAAAAATAGTAATTTTTCATGAAAAACCTCATGCGCAAGGCAAAAAAATGACTCAACAGGCCTATTTTGTTTTTTTGCGTCATCAATTTCGCCTTTTTACGCTGTCGTTTCTTGCGTTTTGCGCCGTCACGGCGTCGGTTGGGTGTTGTCGGGAATATAATGTTCGGGCACGTCGCGTTCTTGTGAGCGAGTAACAGGAACATTCCTCGTTCCGCTTTCATCGCATTTTTGTGCTGCTACCTGTCTCCGCGGCAATTTCCAGCGAAGTCATCTGCAGCTTGTTACTGTTGGGGGTTGGGAGTTCTATGTGCAAAGTTACAGTTATTTTCCCTGAACGCCAAAAAACGAGCATTCATAACCCGTAAAAATCTGTTAACAAACCCTTGGCTACACGTTAAAAACTTTATACTTGCAGACTTCCGCTGACTGCCCTCATAGAACGTAAATCTACATAAATATCACATAAATGCTGCGCAAAAGATTAATGATAGATTTACGACGGTTTATGTTTAAAACACATACAACGTAAATCTGCATGAATCTGGCATAAATGCTGCGCAAAAGATTTATGATTAGATTTACGACGATTTACGTTTTAAACACACATAGACATCTCTCGATATGTCCCACGTCCCGTTGTCCCATCGTCCCATTAAGGAGGTTGCAAAAAGCGAAATATAAAGGATTATATGGTTACTATATATTATATATATAGTAAAATTCAATTCTCCCTTTTTTCCTTGTTGTTAGAGTACCTTAATGGGACGATGGGACGTTGGGACGTGTGACGTTTTCCTGTGATGAAAATGTGTTTTCGAAAATGTGCTCTTATAGTCCATGAAAATTTGGTGGTTCGGATTTTATTTCGTAACTTTGCAGGTGAGATGAAAAGAGCTATAGTTGTTGGGGCTTCATCGGGAATTGGCCGCGAGGTGGCATTGCTGATGCTTGAAGAAGGGTGGACGCTGGGCATTGCCGCCCGCAGGGAGGAGCGTCTTGAAGAGATAAGGAGGAGTTTTCCCGATCGGGTGCATACGGCAGTGATTGACGTGTGTAGTGCCAAGGCCGGCGATGCATTGCTGGAGCTGCTGGAGCGCATGGGCGGAATGGATGTGTATGTGCATGTGGCGGGTGTTGGCAAGCAGAACGCGCTGCTGGAGGAAGGGGTTGAAGATCACACCGTCGCGACCAATGCCCTGGGGTTCACCCGGCTTGTTGACACGGCCTTTGGCTACATGGCGGAACATGGCGGCGGCCACATTGCCGTGGTTTCCTCTATCGCGGGCACCAAGGGTCTGGGTGTAGCTCCGTCGTATAGCGCCACGAAGGCTTTCCAGAACAATTATGTGGAGGCGCTCAGCCAGCTGGCGCGGTTGCGAGGGCTGCCTATCAGCTTCACCGACATTCGGCCAGGCTTCGTCGACACCGACCTGCTGGGCACATCGCACCGCTATCCCATGCTGATGAAGAAAGAGAAGGTGGCACGTGCGGCGTTTCGCGCAATAAAGAAAAAACGCCGAGTCTGCATTATCGACTGGCGTTATAGGGTGCTGGTAGCCTTCTGGCGGCTGATACCAGGCTGGCTCTGGGTGCGTATGCCTGTGAAGACAAAAGAAAAGGCGGGCTATTCCGAGGTGTCGAAATAGTGCTCCAGCTCCTGTTTGGCGCTTCCGTTCTCGTTCGCCAGGTCGCGTATCACCACTCCGTGTTCGAGCAGGGCTATGCGCGGGCAGATGTCGATGGTGTGCGACAGGTTGTGGCTGCTGATGATGACGGTGGCGCCAGTGCGCTTGTTGTAGTCTTCAAGCTTGTGCTTCAGAATGTTCTGGCTCGTGGGGTCGAGGAAGTTGAACGGCTCGTCGAGAATCACGAGTTGCGGATTGCTCAGAAACGATGAGATGATGCCCACCTTCTGCTTGTTGCCCGCCGACAGGTTGCGAATGAGCTTCTTCTGCCCCATGATTTCACCCCCCATGAAATGTTCGAACTCGGCCACCCTTGCCATCACCTCCTCGTCAGAGAGGTTGCTCACCTTGCCAATGAAGCTGAAATACTCCTCCGGCGTGAGGAAATCGATGAGGAAGCCTTCGTCTATGTAGGCTCCCGTGACGTTCTTCCATTGTTCGCTCTTGGCGGGGTTGATGGGCTCGGGGAACAGCTCGCCGGTGAGTGTCACCTCGCCCTCGTCGGCCTTTATCAGGTCGAGGATGAGTCGGAACAACGTGGTCTTGCCGGCTCCATTGTTGCCTACAAGCCCGAGCATGTCTCCCTGATGGATGGTGAAGCTGGCAATGTCTACCGCCGTTTTCTCACCAAACGTTTTCTTGAGGTTGGATATCTGAATGTTCATAAGATAAAAAACATAAACCCACCCCCGGCCCCTCCCCAAGGGAGGGGAGGGCAAAGAGGCGGAATTCTTTATGTGAAGAGTGAAGAGTGAAGAATGGGGCGGCCCCACTTATCACTTTTCACTTTTCGTTTTACCCCATTCCTCGTCCGTGGCACTTCTTGAACTTCTTGCCGCTTCCGCACGGGCACGGGTCATTTGGTCCAGGAAGCTTTTCCTTCTTGATGGGAACGCGGTTCACCTCCGTTGCCTGAGCACGCGTGTCTTGTTGTGCGGCGGCCTGCTGGTTGCGGTCCACGAGCTGCTCTTGCTGAGGCTGGTTGGCGTCGGCCTTGGTCTCTTGATAGCGCTGGCTGTGCTTCTCGGGAGCGGCCTCGCGCACCTCCTCCTGTTGCATCTCGGGTATCTGGCCACGCATCAGGATGCTGGCGATGCGGCTGTTCATCTCGTCCACCATATCGTCGAAGAGCTTGGCGCTCTCCAGCTTGAAGATGACCAGCGGGTCTTTCTGTTCGTAGCTGGCGTTCTGAACGCTATGCTTCAGCTCGTCGAGCGCACGCAGGTTCTCCTTCCAGCAGTCGTCGATGATGTGGAGCATGATGGCTTTCTCAAACTCCTTCACCACGCTCTTGCTCTCCGTCTCGTAGGCCTCTTTCAGGTTGCAGGCAATGTTATATATGTGCTTGCCGTCGGTGATGGGCACCATGATGCGCTCGTAGACGGAGCCCTGGTTTTCGAACACCTGCTTGATAACGGGGTTGCCCACGGTGCGTATGCGCTCGGTCTTGCGTGTGAAGGCCTCCATCACCTTGTCGTAGGATTCGTCCTCGAGCTGAGCCTTGGGCGTTTCAATGAACTGCTCGCTGGTGAAGGGGCACTCCATAGCAAACACCTTGATGAATGCCTCCTGGCAGCCCTCGTAGTCGTTGGTCTCGATGATGCTGCACACGCGGTCCCAGAGCACGTTGGCAATGTCCATTCCGATGCGCTCACCCATGAGGGCGTGGCGGCGCTTCTCGTAGATCACGGTGCGCTGCTTGTTCATCACGTCGTCGTATTCGAGCAGGCGCTTACGCACGCCGAAGTGGTTCTCCTCAACCTTCTTCTGGGCGCGCTCGATGCTCTTGCTGATCATCGGGCTCTCGATGCGCTCGCCTTCGGCAAATCCCAGACGGTCCATGACGCTGGCAATGCGCTCGGATGCGAACAGGCGCATCAGCTTGTCTTCGAGTGATACGTAGAACACCGAAGAACCGGGGTCGCCCTGACGACCGGCACGACCACGCAACTGGCGGTCTACTCGACGGCTTTCATGGCGCTCCGTGCCGATGATGGCCAGACCTCCTGCCTCTCTCACCTCGGGCGAGAGCTTGATGTCGGTACCACGACCTGCCATGTTGGTGGCAATGGTCACGGCGCCCAGGCCATTGGTGCTCTGTCCGGCCAGTGCTACGATGTCGGCTTCCTTCTGGTGGAGCTTGGCGTTGAGCACCTGGTGGGGGATGTGGCGCATGTTGAGCATGCGGCTGAGCAATTCGGATATTTCCACCGACGTGGTGCCCACCAGTGTGGGACGGCCAGAGTTGCGCATCTTCTCAATCTCCTCGATTACGGCATTGTATTTCTCGCGTGCCGTTTTGTACACACGGTCGTCCTGGTCGTTTCGGATAACGGGGCGGTTGGTGGGAATCTCCACCACGTCGAGCTTGTAGATGTCCCAGAACTCGCCAGCCTCGGTCGATGCCGTACCCGTCATACCAGCCAGCTTGTGATACATGCGGAAGTAGTTCTGAAGGGTGATGGTGGCAAACGTCTGGGTGGCGTCTTTCACCTTCACGTGCTCCTTGGCTTCCACGGCCTGATGAAGACCGTCGCTCCATTGGCGTCCCTCCATGATACGTCCCGTCTGCTCGTCAACAATCTTCACCTCACCGTCCATCACCACGTATTCGTCATCCTTGTTGAACATGGTGTAGGCCTTGAGCAGCTGCTGGATGGTGTGCACGCGCTCGCTCTGCACGCCATAGTGCGAGAGCAGCTCGTCTTTCTTCTGCACGCGCTCCTCGTCGCTGAGGTTCTCTGCCTCAAGGGCCGACAGTTCGGTGGTGATGTCGGGAAGCACAAACAGCTGCTTGTCGTTCACCTGCTTGGAGAGCCATTCCGTACCCTTGTCGGTGAGGTCGCATGAGTTCAGCTTTTCGTCAACGACGAAGTAGAGCGGCTCAACGGCCTCGGGCATGCGGCGGTTGTTGTTCTCCATGTAGGTTTCTTCCGTTCTCAGCATTCCGGCCTTGATGCCTTCTTCCGAGAGGAACTTGATGAGCGGCTTGTTCTTGGGCAGCGACTTGTGTGAGCGGAAGAGCGAGAGGAAGCCGGCGTCGAGCAGTTCCTGGCCTTCTTTCTTCTTGCCTTCCTCCATGAGCTTGTTGCCCTCGGCAATCTTCTGCTTGGCTTCCGAAAGGAACTGGGTGGCCAGCTGGCGTTGCACGCCCACGAGCTTCTCAACCAGCGGCTGGTATTCCTCAAACATCTGGTCGTCGCCATTGGGCACCGGACCTGATATAATAAGAGGTGTACGGGCGTCGTCAATCAGCACCGAGTCAACCTCGTCGACGATGGCGTAGTTGTGGCGGCGTTGCACAAGGTCGGCCGGCGATATGGCCATGTTGTCACGAAGGTAGTCGAAGCCGAACTCGTTGTTGGTACCGAACGTGATGTCTGCCTGATAGGCCTTGCGGCGCTCTGGCGAGTTGGGGCGGTGCTTGTCTATGCAATCGACCGAGAGGCCGTTGAACATGTAGAGCGGTCCCATCCACTCGGAGTCACGCTTGGCCAGGTAGTCGTTCACCGTGACCACGTGCACGCCGTTGCCCGTCAGTGCATTGAGAAAGACGGGGAGGGTGGCAACAAGGGTCTTACCTTCACCCGTGGCCATCTCGGCAATCTTGCCCTGATGGAGCACCTCGCCACCAAAGAGCTGCACGTCGTAGTGCACCATCTCCCACTTCAGGTCGTTGCCGCCTGCCGTCCAGTGGTTGTGGTAGATGGCCTTGTCGCCGTCGATGGTGATGAAGTCCTTGCGAGGGTCGCCGGCCAGTTCACGGTCGAAGTCGGTGGCCGTGACGATGGTCTCCTCGTTCTCGGCAAAGCGGCGAGCCGTTTCCTTCACAATGCTGAAGGCCACTGGCATCACCTCGTCGAGGGCCTTCTCATAGATGTCGAGCACCTCCTTGTCGAGTTTGTCAATCTGGTTGAAGATGGCCTCGCGCTCATCGAGCGGAGTGTCCTCAATCGTTGCCTTCAGTTCTTCAATCTTCTTCTTCTGTTCATCCGCCGACGACTGGACGTATTGCTGAATCTCCTTCGTCTTCTGGCGGAGCTCGTCATTGCTGAGTGCCTGTATTTCGGGATAGGCTTTCTTCACCTTGTCTACCAGAGGCTGGATGAGCTTCAGGTCGCGTGAAGACTTGTCACCAAACAATGACTTTAATAACTTGTTTAATCCCATGGGTATGTTGTTTTATGATTTTTTGATGCGTTGTGAATGAGCGTGCAAAGTTACGAAGAATATTTCGTAAAAGTTGCACATTTTTCAATTATTTATGGATTTCCGGGCGAATGGCGGCCTTGAGCTTGCATTCGCGCATGACTCTTCAATTAGAAAAGCGGTGATGAAGAGCAGGCGTTGGGCGCCCTGATGTGGATGGTGCTTGCAATGGTTGGTGCAATGCGGTCGACGGTGACGGGCGTGGTGATGCGCTGGGCTTTCATGCCGGCACCGAAGATGATGAGCGGAAAGTGGACGATGCGCGCATCGACCTGATAGTGTTCGTTGGTGGTTTCGTTGTGCAACTGCCATCCGGGAGCCACCTCAATGAGCAGCTGACCGCCGACATTGGCGTTGAAGCCGTTGCGAATCATCTCCGTGCGTGGGTCGCTGGCCGTCAGAAGACGCTCGCTGGTGTGCACGTTGATGATGCCCTCGCATTGTAGGAGAAACGATTGTGACGTCTGAAGTATCTCGCTGAGCTTCAGGCGTTTTTTCTCTATCAGTTCAACATTCAGATAAATATGGTTTCCGTGGCAGCCCTTCACGTATGTGTCGCTTCCATAGAGCGCTCCCAGATACATGTTGAGAAGGTTGGCCGTGCGGTTGATATAGAATGTGCCGGTGGGCACGCGGTGTTGTGCATAGTCGTCGGCGGGAATGTCCTGATGGCCTGTCGCGGTGATGAAGAACACCACGTTGGAGCGTCCCACCTTGCTTTGTATGGTGGCAACGAGGTCGGCCAGCTGACGGTCAAGGTTGATGTATGTCTGTATGGCGTTGGCCGTCCAGTCGTTGTTTTTCTTGTCCTTTTGCTTTCTGACGGACGCGTCGAGGGTGATGTTGAGCATGTCGGTCACGTCGTCGTGTCCCATGCCTGTCTGCTCGATGCAGAGAATGGCCAGGTTGGTGAGCTCAGTAATCTGCTCAAACTCCGTCTTCTTGCCTTTTCCTGACGTCTGGTTGAAGGTGTCGAGCCATTGTGGCGCACTCTTCATGTAGTAGGTCGAGGAGCACCATCCGCCGCTATACGTGTCTTTCCATAAGGCGCCGTCGGCATCATGTCCTGCTGACAAAATGGCAGCGTCCTGTTGGTTGGCAATGGCATAGACGATGGCTTTGCCTTGTGTGGCCACCTTCAGCTCGTCGGTGATGGTCGAAGTGCGTATTCCCTTTGGCGAGGACGATTCCGTGGTGTATAGGCCCGGATAGGCAGGGTCGTCGACACAACTCACGGGCCGCAACGTCTTCTTGTCGAGCCATCCCGTGCCGATGACTCCGTTATAGTAGGGCGACGTGCCCGTCATGATGGAGGCGATGGCCGAGGCGCGGTCAACGGGAGTGAAACTGTAGCTGACATTCGTGAATACCGTACCGTTCTGCATCAGCTCCTTGAAGCCATTGGTGCCGAAATAGGGAGCAAACTGTTCGATATACTCGGAAGAAAGCTGGTCAATGGCGATGTTCACAACAAGGCGTGGGGCTTGTTGCGCCATCTGTGCCTGCACCGATGTGGCTATCAGGGCAATGAGGGCCGAGGTGAATTGTCGTCTGTTCAAGGCTTATTCTTTTCTCTTTTTATTTGCGTAACTACGTTGTTGGATGTGGCACCATATATTCCTTATCAGCAAAGATGATGCCACAAGGTACATTCCCTCTGCATAGCTCTGCCAGAGGCCGCCGATGAGGAACAGGCCGATGAGCACTATCCACATGGCGTATTGCCCGTCTTTCTGCCTTCTGATGGCGCGTCTGGCCATTCTCACGATGAAGAACAAGGGTAGGGGATTGAGCAGCAGAAGCTGAAGGTTCACTCTCACGGTGGGGTGTTGCGAGAAGAGCATCATGGTGAGAAAGATGCCGGCAAGACCGCAGACGAGCATCAGAAGCGCATCGTACCACCATAGCCGTTTGCGGGAGTATGTCTCTATCAACGTCACGGCCACGGTGACGGCCAGGAGTATCAGGAACACGGAATGGGGCGTGAGCGGGAAGTCTTCCTCCACCACTTGCGTGCCTCCTTCCACCAGCACCACGGGTGCGGCGGTGAGCTTCTGCCTTTCCTTGCCGCCATTGAAGTCGCGCGTGGTGCCCTCAAGGTCGATCAGGAGGTTCTCCGGCAGGAATTGCTGCTCCAGTCTTGTCGTGGGCAGGTCGGCCTGAATGCCCAGCAGCATGTCGTTGCCAAACATCGCCCACGGGTGATGATGGCATTTCTGCCTGATCATGTCGCGATAGGTCACCAGGGTGTCTCGCGCGTTCTCTCCCTTGTAGCCGTCGAAGTGAAGTCCGCCCTTGATGTGGCTGAGCACCATGTCGCGAGCCCTCGTCGTGCAGTTGTCGTAGAAGTAGTTGTAGCGATAGGTGCGGTTCTCGGGCCTGTAGTTCTCATCGATGGCGGCGAGTATGGCTTTCTTCTCTTCACGGGTGAGGTTGAAGGTCTGCTGGGTGATGCTGCTCTGAAACGAATGATAGAAGTTGCAGAACGCGTCGAAGGGCTCCACGCCCATCTCGTAGTCGGTGAGGCCGAATATGAACCTCAGCACAAAATAGGGCTTGCCAAACGAGAACATGCCATAGTTCACGGTGATGTCGCTGCCTCCGGCCCGGTTGTCCTTGATGCGCAGGGCCGTATGGCCGTAGAGGCTATAGATTTCCTCGTGGGGTGAGCACGTCAGGAGGCTGATATCTATCGAGTCGAGCTGCTCGTCCTGTGCGCTCATGTTGAGAGGCACAATAAGCATGATGACCCATAGGAGAAGTTGCTTTGAATATCTCATGATGCAGTTTTTCTTTCTTTTAAACGCTTCTTCCCGTCAGATGGCGGAGGCTTCCAGCTCTTCTTTCAGGAATGGCGGCGTGTATCCTTTCTGGCTTTTGGCCACTTCTTCTGGAGTGCCACACGAAAGCACCGTCCCGCCATTGCGTCCGCCTTCTGGTCCCATGTCGATGATGTAGTCGGCCAGCTTGATGACGTCCAGGTTGTGCTCGATGATGATGACCGTGTTGCCTCGGTCAACGAGTCGCTTGATGACGTCCATCAGAATGCGGATGTCCTCGAAATGGAGCCCTGTGGTGGGTTCGTCAAGGATGTAGAGCGTCTTTCCCGTGTCCTTCTTTGAGAGTTCCGTGGCCAGCTTCACTCGTTGGCTCTCACCTCCCGACAACGTGGTGGAAGGCTGGCCGAGCTTGATGTAGCCGAGACCGACGTCCTGAATGGTCTTTATCTTGCGAAGTATCTCAGGCACGTTCTCGAAGAACTCCACGGCCTGGTTGATGGTCATGTCGAGCACGTCGGCAATGCTTTTTCCGCGGAATCTCACCTCAAGCGTCTCGCGGTTGTATCGCTTTCCGTGACACACCTCGCATGGCACCATCACGTCGGGCAGGAAGTTCATCTCGATGGTCTTGTAGCCGTTGCCGCCACATGTCTCACATCGTCCGCCCTTCACGTTGAACGAGAACCGCCCGGGCTTGTAGCCTCTTATCTTCGCCTCGGGAAGGTTCACAAAGAGGCTTCTGATGTCGGAGAACACGCCGGTGTAGGTGGCGGGATTGCTTCGCGGTGTGCGACCGATGGGCGTCTGGTCCACGTTCACCACCTTATCTATATATTCGAAGCCTTCGAACGAGTCGTAGGGCATGGGCTTCTTGAGCGAGCGGTAGAAGTGTTGCGAGAGGATGGGCTGCAACGTCTCGTTGATGAGGGTCGACTTTCCCGAACCGCTCACGCCTGTCACCACGATCAGCTTTCCAAGCGGAAACTCCACGTCGATGTTCTTCAGGTTGTTGCCGCGTGCGCCTCTTATCCATAGGCTCTTTCCGTTGCCTGGACGTCGGTAGGCGACGCCCGACTTCCCTTTTCCCTCGGGTGGCGTGGGGAGCGCTATCTGTTGCTTTCCGTTCAGATACTGGGCCGTGAGTGTCTCGGTGGCGAGCATTTCGCTGGGCGTTCCCTGAAACACCACCTCGCCGCCTTTCCTGCCAGCCCTTGGCCCTATGTCTACTATGTAGTCGGCGCTCAGCATCATTTCCTTGTCGTGCTCCACCACCACCACGGTGTTACCAATGTCGCGCAGCTCCTTGAGCGAGCCTATCAGCCGCTGGTTGTCGCGCTGGTGCAGGCCAATGCTGGGCTCGTCGAGAATGTAGAGCACGTTCACCAGTTGCGAGCCGATCTGCGTGGCGAGTCTGATGCGCTGGCTCTCACCGCCCGACAGGGTTGCCGACTGACGGTCGAGTGCCAGGTATTCAAGGCCCACGTCAATCATGAAGTCAAGCCGCGTCCTTATCTCTTTCACTATCTCCTGGGCAATCTTCCGTTGCTGAGGCTCCATGTGGTCTTCCACCTGTCCGAGCCATTCTTTCAGCTCCGATAGGTCCATCTGCGCCAGCTCCGATATGTTCTTGTCCCATATCCGGTAAGAGAGCGACTCGCGGTTGAGTCTCTGGCCCTTGCATTCCGGGCACTTCACGACTGCCAGGAACTGGTCGGCCCATTTCTGGCCGCTGGCGCTGTCGTCGTTCTCCATCACGTTGTGCAGGTACTTGATGATGCCGTTGAACTCCACGAAGTAGTCGCTCGAGGTGTGCACCAGTTCCTTGCTGATGCGTATGTTTCCCAGCGAGCCGTAGAGTATTTCGTTGATGGCCTCTTCGGGCAGTTCGGCCACGGGTGTCTTCAGCTGGCATTCGTATTTCTGGAGGATGGCGTCAATCTGCCAGAATATCATCTGGTTCTTGTATTTTCCCAGCGGGACGATGGCTCCCTCGAAGATGCTCAGCTTGCGGTCGGGCATCACCTTGTCGAGGTCTATCTCATTGATGTATCCCAGTCCTTTGCAATGGGGACAGGCGCCTTCTGGCGAGTTGAACGAGAACTTGTTGGGCGCGGGGTCGCCGTATGAGATGCCCGAGGTAGGGCACATGAGTCGCTTGGAGTAGTATTTGGCCGCACCTGTTTCCTTGTCCATGATCATCAGCAGCCCTTCGCCCTGCTTCATGGCCGTGGCGACGCTTTTCTTCAGCCGCTCGTCGTCCTTGGGTTGCACCAGAAGCTTGTCCACCACCACTTCGATGTTGTGGTTCTTGTACCGGTCCACTTTCATGCCACGCACAATCTCGGTTATTTCCCCGTCGATGCGGATGTGGAGGTAGCCCTTTCGCCTCATGCTCTCAAACAGCTCGCGGTAGTGGCCTTTCCTGTTGCGCACCAGGGGCGCCAGTATGAATATCTTCTTGCCGCCATAGTCGGAGAGTATCATCTGGAGCACTCTCTCCTCGGTGTATTTCACCATCTTCTCGCCCGTCATGTAGCTGTAGGCCGTTCCAGCTCTTGCGAAGAGGAGGCGCAGATAGTCGTACACCTCGGTGGTGGTGCCCACGGTCGAGCGTGGGTTCTTGTTGGTTGTCTTCTGCTCGATGCTGATGACGGGACTCAGTCCGGTAATCTTGTCCACATCGGGGCGCTCCATGCTGCCAAGGAAGTTGCGCGCATAGGCCGAGAAGGTCTCTATATAGCGCCGCTGCCCTTCGGCAAATATCGTGTCGAAGGCGAGCGAGGACTTGCCGCTTCCGCTCAGTCCCGTTATCACCGTCAGCGAGTTGCGCGGTATCTCCACGTCCACATTCTTCAGGTTGTGCACGCGCGCTCCCCAGACATTTATCTTCTCGTCTTCTCTGTTCATGGGATTCATCGTCATTCTTCTCAACAGCCGTTTCTTCTGTGTGTCTTATGGGGTGGTGCTGTTTCCCTCCTCGTTGTAGCCTCTCATTAGCGTGACGGACTTCCTGATGTGGTATTTCCGCCCGTCGGCACCCTTTGCCTCAACGTTCACGAAGTACACGCCCTGCTTCACGTCGTGGCCATTGAAGGTGCCGTCCCATCCTTCGTTGGGGTTGGTCCATTCGTAGAGTTTCTGTCCCCAGCGGTTGAAGATGGTTGCCTTGAACTCCACCAGGCTCTGCCAGCCCGACTTAGGCTTGTAGACATCGTTGATGTCGTCGTCGTTGGGTGAGAAGGCATTGGGCATCTCCAGCTTGCTCTCGCTCACCGTTACGCGGATGGGCTGCGTGTAGCTCCAGTATTCCTCGGTGTAGCTCACGGTATCGTTGCCCTGCACAAAGGTGGCGTATAGCACGATGGCATGGCTTCCAGCCTTTGTGAAGGTATACTCCGTATCTTCTTCATAACGTGTGAGATATGGCTTGTCTTCTCCTTCAAGAGTGAAACGCCATTCGTAGGTGGCGTCCCATCCGTCGGCGTCGGTCACGTTGGCCTGGAACCTGCCCACAACGGGAGCCTGGCCCGAATACTGTGTGCTCTCCTCCTCCTGTCCCTCATAGTTGATGAACACCGCCGTGGGATTGATGTTTGGCTGGCCAGTCTGGCACCATGCCGACAACGCCGATGACAGCAGCGCGATGGCAAAATATACTCTTGCTCTTTTCATGTCTCTTTTTTCCGATTTCTTGAAACCAACGTGCAAAATTAAGAAAAAAAAGACATATTCCGCCAAATGCCCGCCCGAAATTATACATTATTCACAGACTGACCATTCATTTACCACTGCCATCACCCGAAACTTGTTCCGTCAAAGCCTCGGTGAAACCCGTGTCGCAAAGTGACGAAGGCGGAACAAGCCGCAAGCCGCTTCGCCAGGGGGCGTGGAAAGACTTTTGTGCTGCCCGACAGGCAAATATGGCAGGCATAACCGACACTTTCGCACGTCAGTCCTGATGATGGCGGTGGTCAAAACCATTGCATTTGCTGAACAAAGTCAATGGAATCGTTGAACGAAATCAATGGAATAGTAAGACAAAACCAATGGACTCAAACCGCGAAAATGGAGTTTTGACGTTACTCTTTCGATGTCTTTCCAATGCCGTTGTTGTGTTTTTGTAGCTGACAGATGAAAAAAACTCAGTCAGATTTTTGTCGTTTCATGGATTTTTCATATCTTTGTGGCGTAATTACAACCAAAACCATATCAATATGAAAACGAGATTTTATACTTTCTTAGTGGCGCTCCTCACCATCGTGACGAGCGCACACGGCTGGGTGAACACACAGGTCACGGACGCCGGATGGTGCGTCAGGGTAACGGCCTGCACCAACCGAATCAATGCCGTCAAGGCCATCAAACAGTTCGATGAACTCGACCACACTGGCACCACGATCAACAAACTGCTGAGCAATGTGCCGTGCGTGGTGCTGAAGGGGGCTGAGCTGGTGGATGCCCAGCAGCTGCTGTTCCTGCTGACGCAGGCAGAAGCCGAGGCTGAGGTGATTGTGCCCATCAACGAGAAAAACTTCGGCGGCGGTCGATGGGACACCGTGTTTGTTCGTTTCCTCAGCGAAAACTATGACAATGACGACAACGACGGCTTCATCAGTTACGACGAGCTGGCCACCATCACCAAGCTCGACATCAGCGAAGTGGGCATGACGAGGGTCAACGGGCTAAAGTATTTCTTCAACCTCGCCGAGCTGGACTGCACCCACTGCCACAACATCTACACGCTCGACACCTCGGCCAACTATCTGCTGCGAACCATCCGCTGCTCGCGCAACTACATGACCAATGACTCAGGGTCGAGCTTCGGTGCACAGAAACTGGTGGACAACCTGCCCGAGATAGACGGAGCCACCGGAAACATCTACTACTACGACAACAGCCAGGGCGACGAAAAGAACGAGATGACCCCAGAGCAGGTGACCGCAGCACAGGCGAAGAACTGGCGCGTCTTGCGCTACAACGCTACGACCGGGCAATGGGAGGACTTCATCCAGCAGGGCATAGAGGTGAGCAAAGCCAATTTCCCCGACGACGTCTTCCGCAGCTACGTGCAGAATGACTTCGACATCGACAAGAACGGCTTCCTGAGCCAGGCAGAGATAGATGCCGTGAAGATAATATCGGTCAGCTACAAGAAAATTGCCAACCTGACAGGAGTGGGCTATTTCACCAAGCTTGAAAAACTAAATGCCGCCGGTTGTATGTTCAGCTCGCTTGACTTGTCGGCCAACACTGCCCTTGTTGATTTGGACTGCAGCGGAAACAACCTGACACAACTGAGTGTAGTCAAGAACACCAAGTTGACGAGCTTGCTTTGCTATGAAAACAAGCTCACCAGCCTCGACCTGAGCAAGAACGCGGCCCTTGAAGAACTCAACTGCGGGTTCAACAATCTTACCAAGCTCGACGTGAGCAAGAACACCAAGCTCAAGAGACTGACGTGCCATGACAACCTGCTGACCAGCCTCGACATCAGCCATAACACCCAGCTGAACGCCCTGGCCGTCTGCTTCAACCATATCAGGGCGCGAGCCATGTACGAAATCGTGAAGAACCTGCCGTCCGCCGGAGGCGAGATGTTCGTGCCTATGGCCAAGAGCTTCACCAACGACGGAATCAGCATGACGGAGGAAAACGTGCTCACCAAGCAACTGGCTACCATTGCCTTCCTGAGCGGATGGGCACCCTGCATTCTCGATTTTATGGCAGAAGACGAGACGAATTCCATTATGCCATACACGGGCAGCAACCCCGACCGCGTGATGAGCTATACGATGAGCGACGGTGAGGTGTCGCTCATGACGGCATCCCCTGAAGAGCGCGACCTGTACTACGGCATTCTCAACGGCCTGTTCCTGCTCGGAGAACTGCAGGCGGCCGACGAAATCGCACCCTACTACAACAAGAACGGTAAGCTGCTCTTCACCCTCTCCATGGTGAACGCCTACACCGTGAAAGTGACCGTGGCTCCAGGCGTGAGCGCCGCCGACAACATACACCATGTGCTCACCGATGACGAGAGAATCATGCTCTACACGCGAGGCTACGACAACCTGGACTACTTCGACGTGAAGCAGATAGACCTGAAATTCGGCTCTGGCGTGGCCACTGCCATCAGCAACGTCCAGGACGCCGCCACTGCCGGCCCCACTCGCTATAACCTCTCGGGTCAGCGCGTGGACAGCCACTATCGCGGCATCGTCATCGAGAATGGGCGTAAAAGGGTGGCCAGGTAGATTGGGAGTTTAGGAGTCTGGGAGTTTAGGAGTTTGGACAATAGTGTATTTGCGGTGATTACGCCTCCACTATTGTCTAAACTCCTAAACTCTTCAAATATGCGAAACTACTATTGTTTGAGTTCCTGTTTGTCACGAGTTCTTCGTGTCAGGGATTCTGTTTCCTGCGGCAACCTTTCTGTCAGCGCCTCACCTGCACGTAGGCCGCGCGATGGCTGGCACCGCGGCTGTTCTCCACAAACATGACGTAGCTGCCGTTGGGCAGACCACTGACGTCTACCTCGTTGTCAACGACGCTCTGCCTGAGCACCACGATTCCCGTGTGGCTCTCGAACGAGACACCGACAGCCTGGAAATCATCGGCCAGAGGCGGCAGGATGAGTTTTGGTTCGTGGCAGTTGATGAGCGGGCAGTAGGCCGTTTGGTTGTTGGAGTCTTTCTGTGCGCTTTCTGTCTTTTCTTCTTGATTGTCAGTCGGTTGATGGCGGATGGATGGCGACATGGCCAGAGGCATCTTCGTGTCGAAGGCGAGCGAGGACTTGCCGCTTCCGCTCAGTCCCGTTATCACCGTCAGCGAGTTGCGCGGTATCTCCACGTCCACGTTCTTCAGGTTGTGCACGCGCGCTCCCCAGACATTTATCTTCTCGTCTTCTCTGTTCTTGGGATTCATTTCCTTCGCTCATGAAAGCTAAGCTCGTGCAAAAAAAAACGGCAGAAGAATTCACTTTACTTGCCGTCAAAATGCAGTTTATTTGGCGTTTTTTCCCGTGCTCCCCCCGGTCTTTCTTTTTCCACGGACTCCCTCAGCCAGTCTCGGGCTTCCCCATCTTTCGCAAAGCCCCCTTCTTCTTTTCATTTTATTAGTGTCCGGGGAAAAGCACCGAAGGTGCGATAGATGACAGACAGGGGTGCCAGCCCCTGGACTATCACCAGCCAAAGTCCTCCAGCCCCGATGGGGCGACAGAACGTGTTACTTATTCAGTATCAGTTATTATAGACCTCTATCGCCCCCTCGGGGCATAGAACGTAAATCTTCATGAATCTAGCATGAATGATACGCAACGGATAAATGACAGTTTTGCGACGATTTACATTAAAACACACATAGAACGTAAATCTACATGAATCCGCTCTGCCGGATTTGTAATCCGGCAGCATTTGGTATAAGGATTTGTAATCCGCTTTCGTTTTTCGCATTACAAATGCTCATACTTATAGCGGTCGGATTTCGAAATCCGACCGAGCGGAATCAGTTATATTTTGGTCTCTGTCGCCCCCTCGGGGCTTCCTTTGTTGTCACATCATTACCCGGGGGCTTACACCCCCGTCTGTGTTCTTTCGTCTCTTCGAGACTTTGACAAGCTCCATATTCTGCTTTACGTCCGAAACTCTGATGGATAAGAGCGTAGGAGATAAAAGGCGATGTTTTTAGCGGACAGCAATATTTTCATTTAGGTCTGATGCTATCAAAAACAGATGAACAGTAAACAATATCCGTCTGAAGTCTACGTTCTTAGGAAAAGACAATTTCACGCAAAGTTCCCAAAGTTCCCGTTCCCGAAGTTCCCGAAAATCAATTTTTGAAAAAGTTTGAGAATGAAACTATATTATAATATAT
>OCTW013405912.1_pt1 | contig 21694 bp, 22 predicted proteins | sample 1539671 | NCBI WGS metagenome assembly OCTW01 (sample SAMN02144230, study PRJEB22623) | gut metagenome | biome: sheep rumen | host: Ovis aries | place: New Zealand
ACATACACATCAGCATTCTTAATATGCAGCAGGCTGTTGAGTACATCAACAAACTCATCAACTTTCTGAACTTCATCAAGAATGACATAAAAATCTTTTAGCTAAAAAAATGGCACAAGTGACGATTTTTCAGTCTAATCTTACAATATAAGACTTCCCACTCATCGTGAACCTGTGCATTTTTTACACAACTTTCTAAACCATAAAACACCAGCGAGACAAACAAATCATTATTGTTTATCTCGCTGGCATTCAATTGTTTAAGCCTAACAGCAGGCTTTAATACTCATCCTCGTTGAACAAGAAATCTTTCCAACCATCCGTTGCCTCATAAACACCCCAAGTTAGGCAATTCATCAACTCATTTAGGTTAGCTTATGATACAAAAAAGGCGTAGGTGCTGTTTCTCTGCCCATCCAGGAACCAAAGGCCTTCGCATAGCCCACATCACACAGGATAGACAACGCAGTTAGCCCACGCCAGCACGGACTATATAATTAGAAAGTATATAGAAACGCACTACGCAGACGCCTCGTTGTCATCTGCCTGTTGTGAGTTTACGGATTTGCGAGATTCGTGATTCACAACGACAGACGTTCGAAAACGTCTTTCTCATATATAAGACCGCCCGCTTTACCCACTATGGGCTAACAAGCGACGCTGCAAATTTAAGCATTATTTCCCAAACGACCAAGAAAAAGGCGGAAATCTTGCGATTTCAAGATTCCCACCTTATTATATATATAATGATGTGGCTACTTGCGCTTGATGACGTAGCCGTCCTTTTTCTTGCTGAAGGCTTCGAGGCGGAGGGTGTGGTTCGTGTGGTCAAAGTAGGTGGTGGAGTTGACGGCCTGGCCGTTGATGCGCGTCTCGAAGTGTAGGTGCGGGGTGGTGGCACGGCCTGTCTGGCCGGTGAGGGCAATGACTTGTCCGGCACGGACCCAGTCGCCTGTCTTTACCAGATTCTTTGAGTTATGGCTATAGTAGGTCTCCAGGCCGTTGTTGTGTCGGATGCGTACCAGATTGCCATAGGCGGCAAATGGCCCTGAGAAGACAACCTCGCCGTCGAAGGCTGCTAATATCTCGTCCTTGTTGGTGGTTTTCAGGTCGGTACCGGTGTGGCGACGACCGCCACGTCTGCCATAGGGGCTGATGACTTTCGCGCCGGGCAGCGGATAGCACCACCAGTGCAGCGAACCATACTGCTCTTGTGTGGGCTCCTTCAGCACGCTAAGGTCCACCTTCCAGTCAGAACTTTTTTGGAACAGGAGGGTCTGTGGGCGCAGGCGGTGGCTCTCCAGACTGATAATAATTTCGGGGTTGATGCGGCTGCCATTGACCATGATGGCAAAGAGTCCGTAGCTGCGCCGGTTCTTGGTGCCTACGATGGCAATAGTCTGGCCGGCCTTCACGCGGTCGCCCGACTTTACCAGAAGTTGTGCGTTGTGGCCGTATACGGTCTCCAGTCCGTTGTCGTGACGGATGACGATGACGTTACCCAGGCTCTCATGGCCGTTTTTGGCCAGACGTACACGGCCGGGGAACATAGCCTTGACGGCATCGCCTGAACGCGTGTCAATCTCTACGAGATAGTCGCGAACCTGACGGGCCCGGCCAACGGGCAAGGGGAAGGAGTAGTCGCGCTCCATGGCTGCGAAGTCGACGGTAAATGCGTCGAACTGTTCGAACAGCGTCGTGTCCTGAATGCTGACCTGTTGCTGCTCCAGCGCCGTAAAGGGATTCTGGGCACAGGCTGAGAGGGTCATCAGCACGATGGTTGTCAACAGATAGCGCAGCTTATTCTTCATACTCGTAGTCTTCCAGTTCCTCGTAATCTTCCAGTTCGTCCACGTCCTCTATGTCATCGACCACCTCGATGTCTTCATCGGCACCCTCGTCGGCCAGCTCCTGGGCAAAGCGCGACATGTCCTTGTCGCGGTGTACCAGGGTGTCCTCAGCCATGACGGATGCCAGTTTGTTGCTCTCGGCGTTGAGTTCCCGCCACAGCACATCCTTCAGCTCGTCCAAACCTTGTCCGGTAACGGCAGAGATAAAGACGCAGGGGAGGTCGGCAGGTAGCGTTTCGCGGAGCATGTCCACCAGCTCGTCGTCCAGCAGGTCGCACTTGGTGATGGCCAGCACACGGTGCTTGGTGAGCATGTCGGGGTTGAACTGCTGCAGCTCGTTGAGCAGTACCTCGTATTCGTGCTTGATGTCGTCGGTGTCGCCAGGGACCATGAAGAGCAGCAGCGAGTTGCGCTCGATATGTCGCAGGAAGCGCAGACCGAGACCTTTACCCTCGGCGGCACCCTCGATGATACCGGGAATGTCGGCCATGACGAACGACTGCTGGTCGCGATAGCCTACGATGCCCAGCGAGGGCTCCATGGTGGTAAAGGGGTAGTTGGCAATCTTGGGACGGGCATTGCTCAGTGCTGACAACAGCGTTGACTTGCCGGCATTAGGAAAACCCACCAGGCCCACGTCGGCCAGCAGCTTCAATTCCAGAATAACGGTCATCTCCTGCATCGGCTCGCCGGGCTGTGCATAGCGCGGAGCCTGGTTGGTGGCAGAGCGGAACTGGTAGTTGCCCAGTCCGCCGCGACCGCCCTTCAGCAAGACAATCTCCTGTCCGTCATAGGTGACGTCGCAGACGTACTTGCCCGTCTCGGCATCGTAGACCACCGTTCCGCAGGGTACGTCGATATAGACGTCCTTGCCGTCTGTGCCGTGGCACTTGTCGCGCCCGCCGTTGCCTCCGTGTTCGGCAAAGATGTGGCGTTCGTAGCGCAGGTGTAGCAGCGTCCAGTAGTTGTGGTTGCCGCGCAGAATGATGCTGCCGCCCTTGCCTCCGTCGCCTCCGTCAGGACCACCGTTGGGGTTGTACTTGACGTGGCGCAGATGCATGGAGCCGCGACCGCCCTTGCCCGAGCGGCACAGAATCTTGACGTAGTCTACGAAATTGCTTTCCATTAATTATAGGTTGTCTATTACTTTCTGAATGTCGCTAAAGATGCGTTCCAGCGTGCCGTGGCCGTTGATGTGATAGTGGAGGCCTTCCTTCTTGTACCACTCGATGAGCGGCTGCGTCTGCTGGTGATAGATGACCAGGCGCTTCTTGATGGTCTCCTCGTTGTCGTCGGCACGACCGCTTTCTTGTCCGCGCTTGATGAGGCGTTGCATGAGTTCTTCCTCCGGCACGTCGAGCTCAATCATGGCAGCCACCTTATCGCCTCGCTCGTCGAGCATCTTCTCCAGGGCTTCAGCCTGCGGAATGGTGCGGGGGAATCCGTCGAAGATGACGCCCTTGTGTCCGCGTCCGTATCCGTCGTACACCTTGGCAAGAATGCTCACCATGAGATCGTCTGGAATCAGGTTGCCACCGTCGATGTAGCTGGCAGCCAACTTACCCAGTTCCGTACCTTTCTTGATTTCGTTGCGGAGCACATCGCCCGTAGAGATGTGTCCCAATCCGTAGTGCTCAATCATCAGATCGCTCTGTGTGCCCTTTCCTGAGCCTGGAGCACCGAAAATTACAATATTCTTCATCCTGATTTTTACCTTTACGATATCTTGTTTAATTTGTGTCTCCTTGTTTTTATACCACAGGTCGATGAGGTCCTCCTTGCGGGCCTCAACATCACTGGGCAAATGGGGTAGTTTGATCTCTCTCATTCTTCCACCAAAGTATAAATGTCCTTCAGATTACGGCCTTGCTGGTCGTAGTCCAGTCCGTAGCCCACGATGAATTCGTTGGGAATCGAGAAGCAGGAGTATTTGATGTCGAGGGGCTCCTCCAGTTTGTCGGGCTTGACGAAGAGCGTGCAGATGTCGACGGAACCGAGATTGCGCGTGCCCAACGACTCAATCATTTGCTTCATGGTGCGGCCCGTGTCCACGATGTCCTCCACGATGACGACGCTTCTGCCCGTCAGGTCTTCGTTGATGCCTAGCACTTCGTGCACCTTGCCGGTTGACGTGATGCCCTGATAGGATGCCAGCTTGACGAACGACACTTCGCAGGGGACGGTAATTTCGCGCAGCAGGTCGGCGGTGAAAATGAATGCACCATTCAGTACGCTGAGGAACAACGGATTCTTGCCTGCCATGTCCTTGTTAATGCGTGCTGCCACTTCCCGAATACGCTGTTTGATCTCGGTTTCCGAGATGGACGTTTCGAACGTTTTGTCCTTGATTTTAACTCTGCTCATAACCTTAAAGAATGAATTTTGGCACAAAATTACTAAATTTTCGGCAAAGTATAGGTAAAGATTAGCATATTTTTCGTATTTTTGCATCGCAATGAAGATATTTACGAGTTCTCAGATACATGAGTTAGACAAATATACCATCGAAAACGAGCCCATTGAGAGCATCGCTTTGATGGAACGTGCGGCGAAGGCATTGACCCAAGCCATCGCTGGTGTGTGGAATAATACAACGCCCGTTATTGTCTTTGCCGGACCTGGCAACAACGGCGGCGACGCCCTGGCCGTGGCGCGTCTGCTTTCCGAGCGCGACTACAAGGTGATGGTGTACCTCTTTAATATTTCGGGAAGCCTGTCGCCCGACTGCGCCCAGAATAAACGACGCCTGCAGGAGATCAAGCGTGTGCAATTTATTGAGGTGACGGAAGAGTTCGATCCGCCCCAGTTGGAAAGCGGCATGTTAGTGGTCGACGGTCTGTTCGGATCGGGTCTGAACAAGCCGCTGGCCGGTGGCTTTGCTTCTTTAGTGAAGTATATCAACGCCTCACAGGCTCAGGTGGTTAGCCTTGACATCCCGTCGGGACTGATGACGGAGGACAATATCTATAATGTCAGGGCCAACATCATCCGCGCTACGATGACGCTCACGTTGCAACAGCCCAAACTGTCGTTCCTGTTCCCCGAGAACCAGCCGTTCGTAGGTCAGTTGCGTGTACTTGACATCCGACTGAGTCAGGAAGGTATCGACAAGATGGAGACGGCCTACACCATCACCGAAGAAAGTTTAGTGCGCTCCCTGCTGATGGATCGTAACGCCTTTGCCCACAAAGGACAGATGGGACATGCACTTATTGTGGCCGGAAGCTATTGCATGGCCGGTGCCGCTGTACTTGCCGCCAAGGCTTGCCTGCGCTCTGGAACAGGAAAGGTGACGGTGAACACGCCACGACGCAACATTCCCATTTTGCAGATTTCCGTGCCCGAAGCCATTGTGCAGAGCGGTAACGATGAAACTATCTTTACCGACATGGTGGAAACCGACGACTTCGACGCCGTGGGTATTGGTCCCGGACTGGGACAGAGCGAGCAGACGGCTGTTGCTCTGATATCGCAGTTGCGTAGGGCTCAGTGTCCTATTGTGGCCGATGCCGACGCTCTCAACATTTTGGCCCACCACCGTGCGTGGATGCAGCAGTTGCCCAAGGGTATTATCCTGACACCGCATCCCAAAGAGTTCGACCGTTTGGAAGGCCACTCTGCCGACAGTTACGAGCGTCTGACCAAGGCGCGCAATCTGGCTAAGCGGATTCAGGGCTATGTTATTGTGAAGGGACACTATACGGCTATCTGCCTGCCCGACGGACATATCGTGTTCAATCCTACCGGCAATGGAGGTATGGCAACTGCAGGCAGCGGTGACGTGCTAACGGGTATTATTACCGGTCTGTTGGCCCGGGGCTACAAGCAGGCCGAAGCCTGTGTGGTTGGCGTCTATCTGCACGGACTGGCCGGTGATTTGGCAGCCCAGGAGTTGGGCGAGGAGAGTCTGCTGGCAAGCGACATTGTGAACTATCTGCCGAAGGCCTTTAAGCGCCTCAAGGAATAGAATGAATGTTGGTAAGACATTGATAATAAAAAAAAGAGAGGCGCAAACCTCTCTTTTTCTTTGGTGACTCGTTTGGGGCTCGAACCCAAGACCCCAACATTAAAAGTGTTGTGCTCTACCAACTGAGCTAACGAGTCTCCCTATCGTTGAAATCCGGCTTTTGACCGGAAATCGGCTGCAAAGGTACTACGTTTTTTTGGATTGGCCAAATTTATTGCCATGTTTTTTGCTTTTTGCGGCAAAGGTGGCGCTTTTGGTTATCCATTTTCAGGCTTTCTGTTACTTTCCTGTGCGATGGCTCGTTGGTAGCAGTCTCGGCACAGGGGTTCGTATTCCTGTGTCTCGCCAAGCAGTACGCGCTTGTCGTTCTGTACGGTACGGTGACTGACGTAGGCCAGTGAACCGCACTTGACGCAGATGGCGTGAACCTTGGTGACGTCGTCAGCAATGGCACAGAGTGCAGGCATCGGACCGAAGGGGATGCCTTTGAAGTCCATGTCGAGACCGGCAATGATGACTCGTACGCCACGGTAAGCCAGTTCGTTGCAGACATTCACCAGTCCCATGTCGAAGAATTGTGCCTCGTCAATGCCAACAACGTCGATGTCGTTTGCCAGCAACAGAATACTGGCTGAGGAGTCGAGTGGGGTAGAGGGAATGGCGTTATGGTCGTGGCTGACCACCTCCTCGTCGCTATAGCGGGTATCGATGGCGGGCTTGAAGATTTCAACCTTTTGCTTAGCAAACTGGGCACGGCGCAGACGGCGTATCAGTTCTTCCGTCTTACCGGAGAACATCGAACCGCAAACGACTTCTATTCTGCCTGGGCGACGTGTCTCGCCCGACGATGGATATGTTATCATGTGATGTGTATTTTAAGTTTTAAGTTCTTAGCGTGATGGCTTTCTGAGTTGGAAGCCTACGTCGGTAATGCCCGGCAGCACCTCGCGTTTCATGCCGTGGTACATCACGACGTACAGAGAGTCTCCCTCAGACAGTTGCAGCGAGCCCAGCGGAAAGCTGTATTGGTACTGCGTGATGCCGTGACCTAAGATGCGCCCGTTCTTGTCGGCAAGCTGGCATTTCACGGTGTCGCACCGCATCTGTCCTGACGGCAGGATGGTCTGTATGGCGACGACGTCCAGACTGACAAACGGATAGCTCTCGTTGGTGCGCAGCTCCAGTTGAGCCTCGTAGTTGCCGGAAGCAGCAACGGGTGGTATCGAGAAACTCAGTGTGTCGGTACGAGACCATCCGTCCACGGTCGTATGCTCATAGTGGTGGTAGACGGCTTCGTGGTTGCAGGCCGCCAGCACGAGCATCACGATGCATCCACCTATTATATATAATAAGGTGTACCTATTGCGCATCTTGAGGAGCTTGTGTCTGTCTTTTGGCCTGTTGGTCGCCATTGCCGGGGCGGTTGGCGGGCTTCTTTTTCTTCTTTTTCTTCTTGGCGCGGTCGAAGCGGTTAATGTTCTCCTGCGTTGCCAGGTCGATAGGACCGCTGGGAGCTGCTGTGCCGCCTCCCTCCTGCAGCGACAGGGGCTTTTCACCGCGACGGTTCATGTCGATAATCTGGCGAGCGCGCTCGGCCGTGATGGTCTCGAGGTTGGCAGCCACGTTCTTGTCCGTGCTGTAGGTGATGAGACCTGCCAGAATGTCGGCCTTGAAGTAGAAGTAGTCGGCATCCTGCGTTTGCAACTGGATGTCCTTGGAAGGCAACTTACGGCCAGCCTCCACGTAGTCGTCGACCTCGTAGTTGAGACAGCACTTCAGTTTAGCGCACATGCCAGCCAACTTCTGAGGATTGAGCGAGATGTCCTGAAAACGGGCTGCTGACGTTCCTACGCTGACGAAGTTCTTCATCCACGTAGCGCAGCACAGCTCGCGACCGCAGGGTCCCGTTCCACCGATGAGGCCGGCCTCCTGACGAGCGCCAATCTGTTTCATCTCGATACGCACGTGGAAAGTTGCTGCCAGGTCTTTGATGAGCTGACGGAAGTCCACGCGCTCGTCGGCAATATAGTAGAAGATGGCCTTGTTGCAGTCGCCTTGGTACTCCACATCTCCAATCTTCATCTTCAGACCCAGTCCCTTGGCAATCTGACGACTCTCGATCATGGTGGCGTGCTCGCGGCGCTTGGCCTCTTCAAACTTCTCCATATCTGCAGGACGAGCCAGACGGTAGACGCGCTTGATGTCATCGGCAGACTTGAGGTTTGCCTTCTTCATTTGTATCAGAGCCAAACGCCCCGTCAGCGTCACCACGCCGATGTCGTGCCCTGGGTTGGCTTCTACGGCTACGGTGTCGCCCTTCTTCAGATTCAGCTTGTTGACGTTGTGGTAGTAGCCCTTGCGCGTATGCTTGAACTGAACCTCAACCAGGTCCGTCGTGTCTACGTTGCCGGGAACGTCGGCCAGCCAGTCATATGTGTTCAGCTGGCGGTCTTGCCGTCCTACGCCGTGCTTGCAGAGTCCGCGGTCACAGCCAGTTATCAGTAGTTGTTCTTTTTCCATATCTTGTTGGTTTTGTTATTTCTGTATAAGCAGCACAATCATCTGCAGTGCCATGTCGAAGAAGACGATTTTCGCATTGGCATTCTGTCCGATGTCGCGAATGGCGCGTGTTGCCAAGTCGCTGACGGGTAGGATGTTGGCCTCGTTGATGAAACGGGCGAAGTTTTGTGCGAAGTCCTCTTCGCGTTGGGTCATGTAGCACAGCTCTTGCTGGTGGAAGTTGTACATGAAGTTCTCGCGTACCAGCCGCAGGAAATATTCCAGGAAGCGTTTCTGCCGCTCTCGCCCCATGCCGGCCATGCGTTCACTCCAGGCCTTCAGGTCTTTTATCTTGCGCATGTAAGCCAGTCGCATCAGGGTTTGGAACATATCCAAGAAGAGCTCGTTCTCCGAGTTGGCGCTGAGCATCTCCAATGCCGTCAGCCAACTGCCGCCGGCCATACGGCTGATGCGTTGTGCCTGATCGTCCGACAGTCCCCGCTGGCTGACGAGTGCCTGACGAATATCCTCATCGGCAATGCGCCGTACATCGATGCGCTGTACACGACTGCGGATGGTCTCCAGCAATCGGTCCGGCTCCTGACAGACCATGATGAATACCGTCTGCTGCGGAGGCTCCTCCAGAAGTTTGAGGATTTTGTTGGCGCACTCGATATTCATGCGCTCGGGCAGCCAGATGATACTGACCTTGTAGCCTCCCTGGCTGGACTTCAGTGACAGTTTTCTGATGAGGGCGTCGCTCTCGCCGGCCGTGATGATGGCCTGTTGGTTCTCGCCACCCATCTGCTCCAGCCATTGTGCCAAAGTGAAATAAGGGCCTGCCGTCACCATCTCGTGCCACTCGCTGGCAAAGTCGTCGCTGACGGGCTTGTGGTCGCTGCCCATCGACGGCAACTTAATGGTGGGGTAGGTGAAGTGGAGGTCGGGGTGCTCCAGCTTGCGCAGCATGGGACTCTCCACGGCAACCGCTTCTTCCTCGCCAAACATGGAGGCGGGTTCTTCGCCGAACATCGAGTTGGATTCGTTCTTCGGGCGTTGCGACAGCAGTAGTTTGGCAAAACCGATAGCCAGTGCCATCTTGCCACATCCCGCCGGACCGCATAGCATCAGCGCATGGGGCAGACGCTCCTCACGCACCAATTGTTGCAACCGCTCCTGGGTTTCCTGTTGTCCTATGACTTGCTCGAAAAACATAATTCGTTGCAAAATTACAAAAACTCTGGCGAAATACAAAGGGAAAGTTTATTTTTCTTTGAATGAAGCGTGCGAATATCAGAATTATTGTGTAACTTTGCCGGCAAATTAAAAAACTATAAAATTATGCAACAATGAAAACAATGAAACGTTGGATGTTTGTCGCCATCCTTACCCTTTGCGGCACAGCTACCCTCATGACAAGTTGCAAAAAGTCTTGTCATTGTACTTGTACCCAGACCGAGAAGGCTCATACTGAGACTGTTCAGGCTGATGAGGCCGTGACGGAAGTACAGGCCACCGAGCTCATTCGCACCAGCCAGAGCTGGGACGGCGTCGAGCTGCCTGACTATTTCAAGGGTCGCCCCGAGTTGGTAGCCGTGAAATACGTCTTCCCCGCTGGCAAGAAACTGGGTTGGCACCACCATCCCGTCATGAACTACGGTATTTTGGCACAGGGCGAGCTGACCATTATTGGTAAGGATGGTCAGGAGAAGGTCGTCCATGAGGGCGAGCCCGTTGTCGAGATGGTGAACACCATCCACCATGGCGAGAACCGCGGTGACAAGCCCGTCATTCTCTATATGTTCTATCTCTCTCAGAAGGATCTGCCTCTGGCTGTCCAGCATCCTGAAATCCCGTTAGAATAACGAACTATTTCGTTTCGGCAAAAAATAGTTAAAAAGTATGATAATAGCACCAAGTTAAGAAGAAAAGCATTACTTTTGTAGTCAAATAACCCATCATCCATCCTTTTATACGAACCTTATGAAGCGAATACTGGTAGCAGAAGACAACGACAGCAACTACATGCTGATGACGTACATTCTGAAGAAGCACTATGAATTTTTTAGGGCCAAGAATGGCCAGGAAGCCGTGGAGTTGGCAGAGAGCGAGCATCCCGACATGGTACTGATGGACATGAAAATGCCTGTGATGGATGGTTTGGAGGCGACACGTCAGATTAGGGCCAGTCAGCCCGATCTGCCTATCATTGCCTTGACTGCCAATGCCTTCGACAACGACCGTCAGCGTGCGATGGATGCCGGCTGCAACGACTTCGTGTCCAAGCCCGTCAGTGCTGCTGTCTGTCTGGAGGTCATTGCCAAGCATTTCGGTGAGTAGACACCCTTGTGCTCATCCGTTTTAATGGAATCACTCAAGGAGAAAACAGCAAAGGGACTTTTCTGGGGCGGTCTGAGTAATGGAGCGCAACAGTTGCTGAATCTGGTCTTCGGTGTCTTTTTGGCGCGACTGCTCAGCACGGAAGACTATGGTATGGTGGGTATGCTGACCATCTTCTCACTGGTGGCCAGTTCGCTACAGGAGGGTGGCTTCATATCTGCGCTAAACAGAAAACCGGAAGTAAGTCACAAGGACTATAATGCCGTATTCTGGGCATGTTCGCTGTTCAGCCTGTCCATCTATCTGTTGTTGTTCCTGTGTGCTCCGCTGATAGCCGGATTCTATGGTGAACCGCGCTTGGTGCCGTTGTCCAGATATATCTTCTTAGGCTTTTTCATCACCAGCCTCGGCATTGCACCGCGAGCCCTACTGTTCCGTAACATGAAAGTGCGCGAACAGAGCATCGTCTCCTTTGTCAGTCTGCTGTTGTCTGGACTGGTGGGTGTCACGATGGCGGCCTGTGGTTTTGCCTATTGGGGTATCGCCACGCAGACGCTGGTCTATGTCAGCTTATTTACAGGCTTGACCTACTACTATGCCAAGTGGCATCCGACGTTCCATTTCGACTTTACGCCGGTGCGTGAGATGTTCGGTTTCAGCAGCAAACTCATCGTAACGAACATTTTTATCATCATCAATACCAATGTGTTTTCCGTCATTTTGGGACGCTTGTACTCACCACAAGTAGTGGGTAACTATACGCAGGCCAACAAGTGGAACTATATGGGTTGGTCGCTTATCAACAACATGTTACAAGGTATTGCCCAGCCGGTGTTTGCCAAGACCGATCATGAAAAGGAACGCCAGAAAAATATCTTCCGCAAGTTGCTGCGCTTTACGGCCTTTGTCAGTTTTCCGCTGATGCTTGGTCTGGCGTTGGTAGCCAAGGAGTTTATTGTCATTCTGTTGGGTGAGAAGTGGTTGGAGAGTGCCAGTCTGCTACAGCTGTTGTGCGTTATGGGAGCCTTCTATCCCGTTAGCTATCTCTTCTCCAACTTGCTCATCAGCCGTGGCCATTCTGCCATCTACATGTGGTGCAACATCGTGTTGTGTCTGGTGCAATTGCTAGCGGTGGTGTTCTCGGCCCCTTACGGCATGGAGACGATGATTATGGTTTACGTCGCCATCACCATTGCTTGGATACTGGTATGGCATTACTTTGTCTATCAGGAAATCCGCATCCGACTGTGGGAGGTTGTCAAGGATGTATCGCCCTATCTGGCCATTACCATAGTCTTGATCTTGGTTGCCCATTGGCTGGCAATGGGTATTGACAATATATACCTTCAGTTCGGTGCCAAGGTGGTATTTGTAGCCGTCAGCTATTGTCTGACGCTATGGCTCCTGCACTCCACGATTTTCCGCGAAGCTATTGGTTTCCTGCGCCACAAACCGCTATCATAGACTGTTGCGCTTCAAAAGTTGTAAGTTGTTATCCCCTTCCGAACAGGTATTTCTTGAAGAACGGGCTAACACGCAGGATGTTGCTCGTGATGATGCAGAACCCGATGATAATGAGACCAAAGACCACCGATAGCGTTGTGTCGATGACGAAGTTGTGGCGGTTTGCCGCAAAGAAGTTGCCCACGGCAGGCAGGTTCGGCATAAAGAGGAAGTGGATGAGGTAGATGTCCAGTGTGCGCCGACCGATATACTGCAGCGAACGCCCTATCCATGTCATCTTGGTGAAGTATTGGTGGTAGTGGCGGAAATACATGAAGACGATAGTTAGCAGGATGAACTTTGCCAACGTCAGCGGCAGATTGGCCCATTGCATGCGCAGGGTGTGCCACTTGAGGGCATCTAATGTGCAGAAGACCACTACTGTTACGATGAACGGATAGAACCACTTGCTATCCATGATGCGTTGCGACTGTTGCCAGTAGCGATGCACGATGTTGCCGTACAGGAAGAATGGCATGTACTGCATGACCTGCAGCAGGCTGGTGGTGTGGAGCCATGATACGTAGATGGCAGGCTTGTGACCGAAGGCCCACCAGAAGTAACGTGGCAGGTAGCAGGTCTCATAGACCGCCAGAGAACCGATAAACAACAAGAGGATGGGGATGCACGACTTCCAGCGGAGTTTGCTTTCGATGTATGCAAAGAGGTAATAGATGATGAACATGTAGAGCAGAGCCAGTGTAAACCAGTAGCCTCCCTTAGTGGTGGAGTGCAGCATGGTGTCCACTGCTGTCAGGAAATCCGGTTCGGTTCTGATGACGCAGGCAGCAAAGAGGAAGAAGACGACGGTGGGAATGAGTTGCACACGCATCTTCTTGGCCGTCAGCCTGCTAAGTGTCGGCAGGTCCCATACCAGATTTGCCTTGTAGGCCAGGAAGCCGCTGACAAAGAAGAACAATGGCATGCGGAACAATACCAAGAAGGGCATGGACGACGATGCCTTGTCGGGAATCATGAATCCCTGCTGGCAAACGTGGTATGCCACCACCATAATCATGGTGAATCCACGTAGCGCATCCAACCATTCCAGGCGGGGCTTCTTGCTTGTTGTCGGCTGTAGCTCGTTGTTCATGACATTCTTATTGGGTTGGCAGGGCAGGGAATGTTTGCTGATTGTCTTTGTCCACACGCTTGATTTTCAGATACTGTTTCACCTTCCAAACATAGTCGTGATACTTTTTCTGCATGTTGTAGAGAGGGTTGGACACTTGTCGGCGACGTTCCTCAATATACAGGTTACCCCAGACAAATCGGTTGCGGCGGTAGGCCTGCTCTAGCGAAGGAGTGAATATGTTGGCTAGGAAAGTCTTTAGCAGAGCGGTCTGGTGTGCTTTGGTATAAGTGTTATCTGTCAGGGCAGGCTCTTGCAGCATCTGCCGGTACAGTCGTTCGTCGTTGTCAACCTTCTTGACATAGTCCACCACCTCGTCGACCGTCTGGAAATCCTCCACGCGAATGAAGGCTTTGGGGTTGAAAACGCGCGTGACGGTGGGGTCGCCCCAATAGATGGGAATGCAGTGTGCAGCCAGAGACTGTACAATCTTCTCCGTGGTATAGCCTGCATGTGGCGAGTTCTCGCAGACGATGGAAAACTTATGGCAGCTATCGAAGGCGAACTTGTCAGGTACACGTCCACCAACGTTGTTATGCCACATACCACCGGAATCTACCTTCTTGTAGGCAGACAGTTTCTCGAACAGCGTCTTGAACATGGGGTGTCGGTGGTCGTTGGTAACCGTCATGCTGCAGAAGTGCTGTTTCATGGCCACTACCTGCTCAATGGGTTGTAGGTGCTTCTGCTCCATCTTCTCGCAAACATCGGGATAGAGGAAGTACAGCGGCAGGCGCATGTAGCGGTCCTCGTATTGCAGCCAATCGAAGCCCAAAGCGTAGTCACAGGCATTGAAGTCGGGGGTGACGTTTTCGATGGTGAAGAAAATCTTCACGCAGCGGTCGGGGGCAAACCAGTGCTGATGACCGTGTACACCGAAGAATACGTAGTCGGCATGCTCCATGTCGGTGATTTCCACCTCGTCCAACTCGCGAATCATCTGCGTCAGCTGGAAGGTGTCAGGGTTGAACGTTCCCCAGAAGTCTACAAAAGCTATCTTTTTCATGTTTGCCGGTGTTTATCGTCCAAAGAGGTATTTGCGGAATAGCGGACTGATTCGCAGGATGTTACTGGTGACAATGCAGAAAGCGATAATCAGGAGCGCAATCACTACCGCCAGCGTGGTGTCGAGCACGAAGTTGTGGCGATACTTGTTAAAGAACATGCCGATGGTGGGAATGTTCGGCAGGAAGAAGAAGTGGATGAGGTAGATGTCCAGTGTGCGCCGTCCGATGTACTGCAGACTGCTGCCGACAACTGAGAGCTTCGTGAAGTGGTCTTTGTAGTAGCGGAAGTACATGAAGACGATGGTCAGCAGTCCGAACTTGGCCAGTGTCGAGGGGATGTTGGTCCATTCCTGCCGCATGGTATGCCACTTGATGACATCCAGCGTAGAAAAGATGACGATGGTGACAATCAGCGGGAAGAACCATTTGCTGTCCATTACGCGTTGCGACCGGTCCCAATAGCGGTGCACGATGTTGCCATACAGGAAGAAAGGGAAGTACATCATCACTTGCCCCAACGAAGTATCGTCGAGCCACTGGATGGGTTCGCCCTTGTATCCCTGTGCCCACGGGAAGAGGGCGGGCTGGTAACACGTTTCATAAAAGCCTAATGAGACGATAAACAGCAGAACAATGGGAACCCATGACTTCCACTTGAGCTTACTCTCCAGATAGGCGAAAAGGTAGTAGATGACAAACATCCACAACAGGGCAATGGTAAACCAGTAGCCACCCTTCAAGGGAGAGTGGAAGTTGATATCGATGCCGTTCCAGAAGTTTGGCCATATCATGGCATTGAACAGCAGCCAGAAGGTAACGGTGGGAATAATCTGTACCTTCAGTTTCTTCGACATCAGCTGTCCCAAGTTGCGGGCATTCCACACTTGTGCAGCCTTGTAGGCCAGGAAGCCGCTGACGAAGAAAAACAGTGGCATGCGGAACAGCAGTAGGAACGACAATGACGTGGAGAACTTCCAGTTCTGTTCGAAGCCTACTCTGCTGACGTGGTTGGCCACCACGAGTATCATGGTGAAGCCACGAAGGGCGTCCAGCCATTCCAGGCGTTGTTTCTTGACAGGTGCTTCCATCTGTTATTCTAAGGTGTTAATCCCACTTGGAGCGTCCACTCCAGATGCGTAGTCTGTTGGCAATAGCCGACGTGATGCGGCTGAAGTTGCCTCGGCGCAGGTTGATCCACAGCTCTTCAAACGAGCGGCCGACTTTGATCCACGGATGTCCCCAGCCCATAATGCGGAACATGCGGTCCTTGTATTCCACGTTCTCAATGACATATTTCGGATGGCGCAGAGGGAACTGCAACTCGTGGCGCCCCATGGTAAAGATGTGTCGGATGGCGCTGGGCAGGTCGTCGTTGCTTCCCGCCAGATGTACCCCTTCGCCAGTGGCTCCGGCATTGTTAATCATGTTGACACGCGGCACGATGCTCAGTCCGCTGTTGAAGAAGATGGCGGCATGGAAGATGGTCTCGTAGTAGGCCTTGCCAGTTGTTCGGTGGTATTCGCAGAAACTGATGAAGTCCTGCTGGAATTTCCGCTCCTTGATGAGTGCTTCCAGCTGGTGTCTGTTGAAGTCGTCGTCCAGGAAACTGTAGTGCTCGTCCCACTGGTCAATGACTCTTCGCCACGAGGCCCATCCGCTGATGGAGAACGTAGTGGCGAAGAAGTAGTCGTAGGGCATGTCGGGGGTTTCCTCGTCGTAGTTCAGGCCCGATATCATGCTGATGCGCTGGTCGTTTTCGTAGCGGTCAAGCATTTCCTTGCAGAAGGGGAAGAACGACTGTGAGGGCACGTCATCGTCTTCCAGTACGATACACTTGTCGACGATGGAGAAGGCCCATTTCTGGGAGATATATTCCGAGGGGTCGCAGCCGAAGTTCTTCTCCTGATACATGCGGTGTACGTCGCACTCCCAGTCGATGTCCTCCACAATCTTCCGGCAGGCCTCGATGCCCGCCAGGTCTCGCTCGCCGCGCGGCCCGTCCTGATAGAGGAAGAGCTTGGAGGGACGTGCCTTTCGAACTTCGTCGAAAACGTCCTTCAACTGTTGTGGCCGATTGAAAAACAGTATCAATACGGCGATGTCAATTTTCGCAGGATTCTTCATGCGTGTTATGTTTTGGGGGCAAAGGTACGAAATAAATATCAATTATCGGTTGTCAATTCTCAATTATTTTGTATCTTTGCACCCAAAATCATGTATTAAGAGTATGAATTACGCACTCATCATCGCTGGCGGTTCGGGTAACCGCATGGGACAGGATATCCCCAAACAGTTTATCAATGTGTACGACAAGCCCGTCCTGATTTACACGTTGGAGAGTTTCCAGCGTCATCCCTTGGTGGAGGCTATTGAGGTGGTTTGTCTGGAGGGTTGGCACGACGTCCTGCAGGCCTACGCCAACCAGTTTAACATCACAAAACTGAAGGGTATCGTGTCGGGTGGCAACAGTGCCCAGGAGAGCATCCGTAACGGCGTCTTTGCGCTGGAGGGGCGGTTGGCCGCCGATGATATTGTCATCATCCATGACGGCATTCGTCCGTTGGTGGACGACACGGTGCTGACGGACGTCATCAAGAAAGCTCAGCAGTATGGCAATGGCGTGACGTCACTGCCGTATAACGAGCAGATTTTTATTGTCAATCCCGACGATCCCGCCACGACCAAGCAGTATATCCCCCGCGAGACGCTGCGCCGTGTATCGACCCCCCAGGCTTATCAGTTCAAGCGATTGGATGAGGCTTATCACGAGGCTTTCGAGAAGGGCATCGGCATCTATGGCTCGTCGTACACTAACACCATGATGGTCGAACTGGGCGAGAAGCTGTATTTCGCTGCTGGTTCCGACAAGAACATCAAGCTGACTACCAAGGACGACCTGGAGATGTTCAAGGGCTATCTGAAAATGGACAAGGACACATGGCTGAAGTAGGTTTCAACAAGCACCATAGGCTGTATCAGGACGACCTGAAGCAGATTCTGCAGACGCCGGGCATCAGTAGGCTGCGTGGCAAACGCTTCCTGCTGACTGGAGCAACGGGACTGCTGGGCTGCTGTCTCATCGATGCGCTGATGCGCTATAACAACGACGGGGCTGACATTACCATCTATGCTTTGGGGCGTAGTCGCGAGAAAGCCTCCGCACGTCTGGGGGAATACTTCGGCGACAGCCACTTCCACTTTGTGGAGCACGATGCCCGTGAGTCGCTGGCCGATGTCCCTGACGTAGACTATATCATCCCCCTGGCTTCGAATACCCATCCGCTGGCTTATTCGCAATATCCTGTCGAGACCATCGACATCAATGTCAAAGGTGCCGAGCATGCCTTGCAGAAGGCTGTGGCGTGTGGTGCTATGGTTTTGTATCCCTCGACCGTTGAGGTCTATGGCAATGCCCGCGGTGAGGATATCTTTACCGAGGACTATACCGGTCAGCTGTCGTTGGCCAATGCCCGTTCGTGCTACCCGGAGTCGAAGCGTCTCAGCGAGGCACTCTGTCAGTCGTATACGGCCGAGCGTGGTGCAAAAGTCCGTATTGTCCGACTGAGTCGTGTCTTCGGTCCCACCATGCTCATGAGTGACAGCAAGGCCTCATCGCAGTTCCTCCTGAAGGCGCTGGGGGGTGAGGATATCGTGCTGAAGAGCAAGGGCGAACAGCTTTTCTCCTACACCTATGTGGCCGATGCCGTCTCGGCGATGCTCTATGTCCTGTTGAACGGTGAGGACACGGTGCCTTACAATATCTCTGCGGCCGACTGCAACGTTCGTCTGAAGGACTTTGCCGCGCTGTGTGCGGAGTGGGCTGGTCGTCAGGTGGTGTTCGAGTTGCCCTCGGATGTCGAGAAGAAAGGCTTCTCCATTGCCATGCGGGCTATTCTGGACAACCAACGGCTCGTGGCTGCCGGTTGGAAACCGCAGTACGACATGCGTGACGCTGTCTTCCGCACCTTATCTATATTAAGCAATCGTGACGAATAATCCCTTTTGAACCTATCGTGATGAACAATCCTTATCTCGCCCAATACAAGCAGCAGCAACTGCGCGCCTGCCAGCTGAAGCAGTTGGCAATTCTGGAGGTTATCGACGGCATCTGTCGTAAGCACGCCATTCCCTATTGGCTCGACGGAGGCACCCTCTTGGGAGCCGTGCGCCACGGAGGTTTCATTCCTTGGGACGACGATATCGACATTGCCATGCGTGAGGAAGATATGCAGCACTTTGTCGACGTAGCACCGCAGGAACTGCCTAAGGGCCTGATCCTGCAAACTCCCCAAAATCAGCAGGATTCTACGGAACCAGTGGCCAAGGTGCGCTACCTCAACTCATTTTATGTGGAGCCGGGCGACAATATGGCGGCACAGTACGAGAAAGGCCTTTTTGTCGACATCTTTCCTATGACGAACTATCCCACGCTGCCGCGTAAGTGGGTGAAGCGTATCGCGTTAGGCATATCCAAGAGCTATTCCATCCTGCATAAGCCGCACTACTACTCGTTGCGCTCTTTTGCCGAGTTCTTCTGGTTTGGTGGCAAGTTTTTGTGCTGTCGTGCCTTGTGGGCCGTTCTTTCCGCCTGTTGCCGGAAAGATACTTATATCTCCAATATCCTCATCAACAATGGCTATGGCATCATGCACCGCCAGGACTCCGTATTCCCGCTGGGTACTATCGCTTTCGAGGGGAAGACGTTCTCGGCTCCAGCGCGTCCCGATGCCTATCTGAGCGACTTGTACCGCAACTACATGGACATTCCACCCGTCGAGAAGCGCGTCATCCATTCGGTCTTTATCCTGCCCGAGCTGATCAAGGACGATAGCTCCTTCTGAACGGTCAACTAAAGGTGATAGTATTTTCTGACTAACGGCTCGATGGAGGAGGGCACTAAGCCTTCGATGCTTTCTCCCTTTCTGACGCGCTCTCTGACTTCCGTGCTCGAAACGTTGAGCAATGGAACGTTGATGGTGCCCGGGTGTTCGTCGCGCGGATAGACGATGACGTCGTGATGCCACAGGATGTCCTGCCAGTGGCGCCACCGCTGAAAGTGCGCCCAGTTGTCGCCTCCTATCAATAATATAAAGGTATATTCGGGATAGTCCTTCCGCAGGTGTTGCAACGTAGTCCACGTATAGCTGGGCTTGGGCAGACGCATCTCGTAGTCGCAGGCCTTGACGCCCTCAACGTCTTTCAACGCTTCACAAGCCATCGCATAGCGTAGTTCATCGTCAAGCAGGTCGCTGCTGCCTTGCTTCAGCGGGTTCTGCGGCGACACCATGAGCCACACCTCATCCAGCCCGCATTGCTCCCTGACGGCTTGCGCCAAGGCTATGTGTCCGTTGTGAATGGGGTTGAAAGAACCTCCGAAGAGTGCGGCCTTCATGTTTTTTTGAAAGTTTGGCCTGTGGATAGAGTCCTATTTGGGGGACGTTATTGATTCGACAAAAAGGATTTGATTTGCTGCAGCGTGTCCTGCTTGGCAGTCTCCAAGTCGTCGTTAACGATGATGTGGTCGAATTGCGGGGCAAAGGTCAGCTCATACTCTGCCTTGGCTAAGCGTTCACGGATGGCCTCGGGAGTGTCTGTTGCGCGACCTTCCAGACGACGGCGGAGTTCTTCTATAGAAGGTGGCTGGATGAAGAGGCTTAAGGCTTCGTTGCCATAGAACTTCTTGATGTTCACGCCACCCTTTACATCCACGTCGAAGACAACATTCTGACCAGCCAGCAGCTGTTTTTCAACTTGCGACTTCAATGTTCCGTAAAAGCGGTCTGTATATACTTCCTCGTATTCTACGAAATCGTCATGGGCTATCTTTTCGCGAAACTCCTCGGGGGAGATGAAGAAGTATTCCACACCGTTCTGCTCCGTGCCTCGAGGTGCGCGTGAGGTGCACGAGATGCTGAAGTACAGCTTCAACTCGGGATGCTCTTGCATCAGCCATTGTACGATTGTACTCTTTCCGCTGCCACTTGGAGCTGAGAATATGATTAACTTGCCTTTATTCATAGATGTAGTTTCTAAGCAACCATTGAAATATCTTTCCTACAGGGCGTTCAGCACCTGCTCCTTGATCTGTTCCAGTTCGTCTTTCATCATCACGACGATGTTCTGCATCTCGGCCTGGTTGGACTTCGAGCCGGTGGTGTTGATCTCGCGGCCCATCTCCTGCGCGATGAAGCCCAGCTTCTTGCCCTGGCCGGGCTGGTCGGCCATGGTCTCGCGGAAGTACTTCAGGTGGTTGGCCAGACGCTGCTTCTCCTCGCTGATGTCCAGCTTCTCGATGTAGTAGATGAGCTCCTGCTCCAGACGGTTCTTGTCGTATTCCGCTTCGGGAATCTGCTTCAGACTGTCAACGATGCGCTGGCGAATCTTCTCGACGCGCGACTTCTCATACGGCTCGATGCTCTTCATCAGTCGCTCGATGTTGTCCACCTTCTCGGCGAACTTCTTCTCCAGGGCGGCGCCCTCCTGAGTGCGGAAGTCCACCAGGTGCTGCAGGGCCTCTACGACACCCTGTCGTACTGCCGTCCACTCATCGTCCGTCAGCTCTTCGACCTCCGTTTTCGTCAGCACGTCGGGCATGCGCACCAGCGTCGACACCCAGTCTACGTCCTGCATCTTGTTCTGGTCGGCAAAGGCCTTCAGCTGCTCGTAGTACTGCTGCATCAGCGCCGTGTTGATGGGGGCCGCGTCCGTCGTGGCGTCCTTTTCTATCCACAGCGAGAACTCCACCTTGCCTCTCACCACGCGCTCGCTGATCATCTGGCGCACCTCCATCTCTTTCTCGCGATAGAGCGGTGCGATGCGCGTAGTCAAGTCCAGCTGCTTGGAGTTCAGCGACTTCACTTCTACGTTGATTTTCTTACCGTTATAGGCTACTACTGTCTTTCCGTAGCCCGTCATTGACTGTATCATGATACCTTATTTTTTAGTTTGTGGGTACAAAAGTACAAATTATTTTTCAATTAACCGCCATTATGCTACGGAAGTTTTAAAAATAAGGTAGACAAGCCTGTGCGCTCACAGAAGAATCATTAAGGTCACACAGAAAGCACGGAAAGCACAGAAATAATATTCAATGGCACGCAGAAGAATAATTAAGGTCTCGCAGAAGAATAATTAAGGTCTCGCAGAAATCGCAGAAATAATTTTCCCCATGGGAATATCGCGGCCATCTCATGCGCAGCTAAAATTTCTGTGATTTCTGTGCGACAAAAGAAAAACAACCAACTATCCGTGTGAGATAAGAGATATGGAAGAAGAAAAGAAGCAACAAGGAAAGCGGAAGGAGCATAAGAAGAGCTGGCAGGAGGTGTATGCGTCGATAGACGACATCAAGCGGTTCCTGCTGGAGCGAGTGATGCTGCGGTACAACGTCATCACG